>Ga0157366_1001072_pt1 | contig 11398 bp, 9 predicted proteins | sample AttbisABBM1_FD_113149 | JGI IMG/M metagenome (GOLD analysis project Ga0157366, IMG submission 113149) | Fungus gardens microbial communities from leaf cutter ant in Botucatu, State of São Paulo, Brazil - Atta bisphaerica ABBM1 | ecosystem: Host-associated > Fungi > Mycelium > Unclassified ...
AGCGGCAGCTTTTTGTTGCCCGCATCCAGGTGTCGCTGCATTGCTGCCACAGCATAGCGTAATAAACGAAAAGCCATATTGGGGTCCGGAGTCGACTGGTGCTCGATTAAAATGCAGGCGTACCCGTCGTCGCCCGTAGTGGTTTTCAGGCTGTAGAGAATGTCACTGAAGTAAGGCCGCAGGTTATCTTCCACAAAACTGCCCGATTCCAGTTTTAATGTCCTGAAATCACAAATACTCTGAAGGTCCTGAGGTAAATGTAACTGCATAAAATCCCGGGCCATATCGGGATGAGCCAGAAACTGTTTGAAGACCAGATCATGCGGTGTGGGAGTTCCACTTTTACTCTTCCTGGTTGTGTTTTTGTCAGACATGCCTGCTCCGTGGCAATTGGGATGTTGAGTCAAAAAAGCACTGTAGCGGAAGACAAGGCGGATGACAGTTCGGGGTTCCAGGTCAGGAACCTCGCTCGCAAAATTACAGGATAAGCCGATTTCTCGTTATAGGTGGATGAGATCACTCGACAAGATGATGTTCGATACATAGTTATCACAGTGAGAATTCGATAAAGATCGCAGCTTTTGTTATTACTTGTTAACAGAGGCTGTATTTTCAGAGGATTTATTCTAGGATTGGCGCGACATCCTCACGATACCAACCAGAGTACAAAATTACATGGAACTCGAATACGAAAGTAAACGCTCGCTGTACATCCCTTATGCTGGTCCGATCCTGCTGGAGTTTCCCCTGCTGAATAAAGGCAGCGCCTTCTCTGTTGAAGAACGTAATGACTTTAACCTTAATGGGCTGTTACCTGAAACTGTTGAAACCATTGAAGAACAAGCAGAACGTGCATGGCGACAGTTCCAGGATTTTAAAAACGATAACGACAAGCACGTCTACCTGCGTAACATCCAGGACACCAATGAAACGTTGTTCTATCGCCTGCTCGACAATCACCTGGAAGAGATGATGCCGATCATCTACACACCAACGGTAGGTGCAGCTTGTGAACACTTCTCTGAGATTTATCGTCGCGCTCGTGGTCTGTTTATCTCCTACCCTAACCGCGCCAGCATTGAAGATATGCTGCAAAACGCCACTAAGCAGAATGTAAAAGTCATTGTAGTAACCGATGGTGAGCGCATTCTTGGTCTGGGTGACCAGGGGATTGGTGGGATGGGGATCCCTATTGGAAAACTGTCGCTGTATACCGCTTGTGGTGGCATCAGTCCGGCGTATACCTTACCTGTAGTTCTGGACGTAGGCACCAATAATCAGCAGTTGCTGAATGACCCACTGTATATGGGCTGGCGTCACCCACGTATTACCGGCGAAGAGTACGACAACTTCGTTCACGAATTTATTCAGGCAGTGAAAAGTCGCTGGCCGCATGTTGTGTTGCAGTTTGAAGATTTTGCCCAGAAAAATGCGATGCCGATTCTTGAACGTTATCGTAACGAAATCTGCTGCTTTAACGATGATATTCAGGGTACTGCCGCAGTCACGCTCGGTACACTCCTTGCTGCCAGCCGGGCAAAAGGCAGCAAACTGAGTGAGCAGAATGTCGTCTTCCTGGGTGCAGGTTCTGCCGGATGCGGTATTGCAGAGCAAATTATCGCCCAGATGAGATCAGAAGGATTAAGCGAAGAAGAAGCTCGTGCACAGGTCTTTATGGTTGACCGTTTTGGTCTGCTGACCGATAAACTGCCGAATTTGCTTAACTTCCAGAACAAACTGGTACAAAAGAGCGAAAATCTGGCCCATTGGGATAGTAACAGTGATTCCCTGTCACTGCTGGATGTGGTACGTAATGCTCGTCCAAGTATTATGATTGGCGTTTCCGGTCAGCCGGGTCTGTTCAGTGAAGAGATCGTACGCGAAATGCATAAGCATTGTGAGCGTCCCATTATCATGCCACTGTCCAACCCAACTTCACGTGTTGAAGCCACTCCGCAGGATATTATCAGCTGGACAGATGGTAATGCACTGGTCGCCACAGGTAGCCCGTTCTCTCCAGTAACCTGGAAAGAGAAAACCTACCCTATCGCTCAGTGTAATAACTCTTATATCTTCCCGGGAATTGGTCTTGGTGTTATTGCGTCTGGTGCCAGCCGTATTACTGACAGCATGTTGATGGCTGCCAGCCGGGCACTGGCTGAATGTTCACCATTGGCAAATGATGGTCAAGGCCCGGTGTTGCCAGATGTGAAAGATATCCAGGGCGTGTCAAAAATTATCGCAATGGCAGTGGGTAAAGCTGCACAGCTAGCCGGTGTGGCTGTTGTGTCCTCAGAAGATGTGCTGTCAAAAGCAATTTCCGCCAACTTCTGGTTACCGCAGTATCGTAATTATCGCCGTACTTCTATCTAAGTTAATACCAGCTAAGTTAATACCAGCCGGATGTAACCTCACATCCGGCTATTTGTCTGGAAAATCATCATCTGTCAGACTGTCGCTTGCTTCCCCCCTCTGCCTACAGTAGCCTTGATCCATCTTTTTCTATTTCGCAATTCCGGGTGTTATTCAGCATGTTAAAACGACTGGCTTATGGTCTGCTTCTTATCATCGCGTTGATGGTAGCGGCTGCGCTTGGCCTGGATCGCTGGATTAGCTGGAAAACGGCTCCCTATATCTACGATGATCTGACTTCTCTGCCACACCGCCAGGTTGGCGTGGTGCTGGGTACTGCCAAATACTATCGTACCGGGGTAATCAATCAGTACTATTTGTACCGCATTCAGGGAGCGATGAATGCCTATAACAGCGGGAAGGTGAATTATCTACTGTTAAGCGGCGATAATGCCCTGCAAAGCTATAATGAACCCATGACGATGCGGCGTGATTTGATTGCCGCAGGTGTTGAGCCGAACGATATTGTGCTGGATTATGCGGGTTTTCGTACTCTGGATTCTATTGTTCGTACTCGTAAGGTATTCGATACCAACGATTTTATTATCATTACTCAACGTTTCCACTGTGAACGGGCATTGTTTATTGCCTTGCATATGGGGATCCAGGCACAGTGTTATGCCGTGCCCTCTCCGAAAAATATGCTGAGTGTGCGGGTACGTGAAGTCGCTGCCCGTCTTGGTGCTCTGGCTGATCTCTACATTATGAAACGCGAACCACGTTTCCTTGGACCACTCATACCGATTCCGGCAAAGCACGACGTTCCTGAAGATACACAGAGTTATCCCGCTGTAACCGCAGAGCAACTGTTAGACATTCAGCAGAAAGCGAAGTAATTAAATCTTTGTCCACGGATAAAGGCATAGTCTGCACAGGCATTGTGCTTTACACTGCGCGCAGCAAAAACTGAGTAGATTAACGATTAGGTAGGTAATAATGGCGATGAACGGAACGATCACAACCTGGTTTAAAGATAAAGGTTTTGGCTTTATCAAAGATGAAAATGGCGATAATCGTTATTTTCATGTGATTAAAGTCGCCAATCCTGATCTGATAAAGAAAGACGCAGCCGTCACTTTCGAACCCACTACAAATAACAAAGGGTTATCGGCGTATGCGGTGAAAGTCGTACCAGAAAGCAAATACATCTATATCGCTGGCGAACGCATTAAGATCACTTCAATCAAATCTTATCTGGTTTATAGCGAAGAAGTGCCTGCTGATACCCGCATTGATAAAGAAAATGCCGTGTTGTCTGTCGGTGCACTGATGGGAAGTATCAGACCGAAATCAGCGGCTAAACCGGACGATATGCGTTCACTCAAAAAGCTGGTGATTACTACCTTTCAGAAAACAACGTTAATCTTCTCGGAAGATGAGATAGACGTGGATGCAACAGTCAAACTGCTCAACGGTTTGAAATAACTCAGGTCGGCTCTGCCCTTTGTATCAAGAGCAAATAACTAAGAGCAACCAAATGGTTGCTCTTAGTTGCATTTAACATACTGACTCTTTTATTACTTCTTACGCGCGTATTTCAGTGAGTCCAGCGCCACAGCGAAGATGATGATGCTACCTTTGATAATGTACTGCCAGTACGGGTTGATACCGATATAAGTCAGGCCGTAGTTGATTACCGTAAAGATAATCACACCGGTCACCACCCCCATTACTGTGCCCACACCACCCGCAAAAGACACACCACCGACCACACAGGCAGCAATCGCATCCAGCTCATACATAAAGCCAAGGTTGTTGGTTGCAGAACCGATACGACCCGCTTCCAGCATCCCGCCAAAGGCATAGAACACACCAGATAATGCATAGACCAGAATCAGGTTAAACGGCACGTTCACGCCCGATACTTTTGCTGCTTCCGGGTTGCCACCGATAGCAAAGATGTTTTTACCAAAACGGGTTTTATTCCACAGGATCCACACCAGGAACACGGCAATAATTGCATAGAAAGTGATGTAAGAGAGCTTGAAATCGCCAATACGCAGGAAACCTTGCGCAAAAGTAGAGAACTTAGCATCAAAGCCCGCAACCGGCGACGCACCAACAAAATCGTAATACAGTGAGTTAATACCGTAGACGATAATCATGGTGCCCAGGGTGGTGATAAACGGAGTAACCTTCAGGTAAGCAATCACCAGGCCGTTAATCAGACCAATCACCGCTCCCACCGCACAAACTATCAGTACCACCAGCGCAATCGGCATGGTTTCCAGATGTGGGAAGACCTTATTCGCGTTATCCATTGCCTGTAACAACGTTGCCGCCACCACCGCAGCCAGACCAACCTGACGACCCGCAGACAAGTCTGTGCCCTGAGTAACAATCAGCCCCGCAACACCCAGTGCGATAATAATACGCACGGAAGATTGGGTAAGAATATTACTCAGGTTCATTAAACTTAAAAACGTTGGATCCTGGATAATAATGACCGCCAGCAATACCAGCAGTACCACATAAATCCCACCTTCTTTTAACCAGGTGAGTGCATTCTTTTTATTCACTGCTTTCATAGTAACAGCCCTTACATCATTAAAGGTGCAACGATGCCAAACGCAATATTTCGTTTTGCGTGGTATTTTTCGTTTCGACAATGCCTGCAACCAGGCCATTACTCATTACTAATATCCTGTCTGTCACACCTAATAACTCCGGCATTTCAGAAGAGATAATAATGATGCCTTTATCTTTTTTTGCCAGTTCAGCAATCAATTGATAAATTTCAAATTTAGCACCAACGTCAATGCCGCGTGTCGGTTCATCCAGCATTAAAATTTCTGGCTGGGTTAATAACCAGCGTCCGATAATAACCTTTTGCTGGTTACCACCAGAAAGCGAACCAATTGACGTTTTATGTCCTGGTGTTTTTACCCGCATAGAGTCAATAACCCACTGGGTATCACTCTTCATCCGGCTATTATCCAGCAGGCCAATTTTATTCTTATATTGACGCACATTTGAAATCAGCGAGTTAAAACCAATGTCTAAATAGGCGTAAATACCTGTTGAACGACGTTCTTCTGTCACCAGGGCAAAGCCGTGGTTGATAGCCTCATTCGCACTGTTATTGTTAATCAGTTTACCGTGCAGTTTGATGGTGCCAGCAGATTTTTCGCGGATACCGAACAGCGTTTCCACAATATCAGTACGTTTTGCCCCCACCAGACCGGCAATCCCCAGGATCTCCCCTTTACGCAAATCAAAGGAAATATCACGAATGGATGGTTGTCGCAGTGATGTCAGATTACGCACTTCGAGGATAGTTTCCCCCGGCACATTGTGCTTATCCGGGAAACGTTGATTAAGTGAACGGCCGACCATCATGGCGATAATCTTATCCATATCCAGTCCTTCCAGAGACTGGGTGGCAATCCACTGTCCATCACGCAGGATGGTGATTTCGTCACAAAGCTGGAAGATCTCTTCCATTTTATGCGAGATATAAATAATGCCACAGCCACGATCTTTCAGTTTACGGATGATCGTAAACAGATGATTAACTTCTTTTTCAGTCAGCGATGATGTTGGCTCATCCATAATAACGATTTTCGCGTCATAGGAGAACGCCTTGGCAATTTCAATCATCTGCATTTGTGAAACAGAAAGCGAAATCACTTTATCACGAGGATCAATATCAATATCCAGTTCGTCGAAAATCGCTTTTGTATCGCGATACATTTTATCCTGATCGACGAATAATCCTTTTTTAGGGTAACGACCCAGCCACATGTTATCCATTACAGTGCGCTGAAGAACGAGGTTTAATTCCTGATGCACCATTGAAACGCCATTTTCCAGCGCTTCTTTAGAACTTTTAAAATTAACTTCCTGCCCCTGAAAAACAATATCACCCGAATCTTTGCTGTAAATACCAAACAGGCATTTTAATAAGGTCGATTTCCCCGCACCATTTTCTCCCATTAAAGCGTGAATTGAATGTGGACGAACTTTTAAATTCACATTATCAAGCGCTTTAACTCCCGGGAATGACTTACTGACATTGGTCATCTCCAGCAAAAACTCGCGCTGCGTTTGCACGTTATCACTGCCCATAATTCTACCTGGCTGAAAGGTGTGAAATCAGGTCACCCTGACTCAACGCCTGTTACGGGGCTAACTGCCCCGTAACAGGTGAAACTTATTTAGCGAACTGCGACAGATTATCTTTATCTACAGGAACATACGCGATACGGACGACTTTACCGTCCAGTTTGTAGTTCGTCCCTTCTGTTGCTGGTTTGCCCGCTGCCAGGTTTTTCGCAATCTCAAAGGTCGCTTTTGCCTGGTTGTCAGCATCGTTCAATACTGTACCCGCCATCGCACCTGATTTAACCAGTGCCAGCGCTTCTGGTAACGCATCCACACCAAATACCGGGATAGACGATTTGTTATGTGCTTTCAGTGCTTCAACTGCACCCATAGCCATTGCATCGTTGTTAGAAATAACAACTTCAATTTTGTTGCCATCCGGGCCAGACAACCATGCATCCATCTTATCTTTCGCCTGAGCGGTATCCCACATCGCGGTATCCAGATGCAGTGCTTCCGTTGGGATGCCATCTTTATTCAGGGTATCCACCACGTATTTAGTACGTGCTTCCGCATCCGGATGGCCTGGCTCGCCTTTCAGCAGAACAAACTGAATTTTACCGTCTTTGTTCAGATCCCAGTTCGGATTAGCTTTCCAGTGTTTTTCAATCAACTCACCCTGTTTAACACCAGACTCTTTTGAGTCAGTACCTACATAGTAAGCTTTGTCGTAGCTGGCCAGTGCTTTTGCTGTTGGTTCTTTGTTGAAGAACACAACCGGAATATCGTTAGCTTTCGCTTTGCTGATAATGACATCCGCCGCTGCCGGGTCAACCAGGTTGATTGCCAGCGCTTTCACGCCTTTTGCTACCATGACATCAACCTGATCGTTCTGAGTTGACTGGCTGTTTTGTGAGTCATTCATCAGCAGTTGAACGTTCGAGCTGCTCTTCGCGTCTTTTTCAATCGCTTTACGTACTACCGACATAAAGTTGTCGTCATATTTATAAATCGTAACACCAATGCGTGTATCAGCAGCGTGTGCAGCAGCGCCAAACATCATGCTGGCAACCAGGGCGGTAAGAGTGAAAACCTTCTTATTCATGTGATCTCCGGTTTTTTGTAGGGTAGTACTCAACGATGCTAATCATAGATAAGGCAATGTTAATTAACTGTGAATTTACTCACAAATTGAAAACGGTTACACCCCGGATTCACCAGGGTTAGTGATCAACGGCACGTTTTGCCTTACTGCCACCGAGTGGCGGCGTACCAGAGTCGGCATAAAGCAGTGCTGAGCACTATTATCCAGTTGCCCGGCTGCACCTTTCAGTGCCAGCTCTGTTGCAAGTTTTGCCATGGAAACAATAGGATAGCGCACCGTGCTTAACTGTGGATCGGTGTAACGGGAAATAGGGATATCATCAAATCCGACGATTGAAAGCTGTAACGGCACCGCAATTCCATTATCTTTTAATGCGGCCAGTGCGCCGGCAGCCATGCTGTCGTTGTAAGCAAATACAGCGGTTAACTGTGAATTACGTCCCAGCAATTCCACCATCGCCGCTTCTCCCCCTTGTAAATCGGGTTCGCCGCTGGCACACCAGCTCTCTGGTGGCGTAATGTCCTGCTCTTTCATTGCCTGCAACCAGCCATCACGACGCTGATCATCATCTTCAATATCATGCGCAGAGCCAAGATATCCAATACGTTGATGTCCATGTTGTAACAGCATACGTGTCGCCATTAATGCGCCGCTGACGTTATCCAGACAAACGCAACGATGGGCAAATCCCGGCACAATACGGTTGATCAATACCATGCCGGGAACCTGTTGCATAAACGATGACAGTTCCTCATCGCTTAACGCCTTTGCATGTACGATCAGTGCGTTACAACGCTGGCGGATCAACACTTCAATCGCGTGACGTTCTTTATCTGCCTGATGATAAGAATTATTGATTAAAACATGTTTATGCAGACGCTGGGCAACGATATCCACCGCTTTGACCAGCGCACCAAAGAAGGGATCAGAAACATCCATCACCACCACACCAATGGTATCGCTAACCTGGCTGGCGAGCGCCTGAGCGTTCGCATTGGGGCGGTATCCCAGTTGCTCAACGATCTTAAGCACCATATCGCGGGTTTCACCCGTCACTGCAGCACTGTTATTTAAGACGCGGGAAACCGTTGCGACGGAAACGCCCGCCTCGCGGGCCACATCACGGATGGTCATCATGGGGAATCACCCAGAGAGAATAGATTTTGCATAGCCTTTCCTGACACTGACGCATTTCTGCCTGTTATTTTGTCAGGTAAGGCGCTGCATCGTCGTGAAATACGTCACAGGATTGAAAACGGTTACATACAAAAAAACTAACCTTTGCGATTATGGTCATCTTCCCGCTGCACCGCGATACCCAATGAGGTCAGTTTTCGCCACAGATATTCCAGCGGTCCCTGACGAAAATGCCGTAACCAGAGTTGCGAGAACAGGAGATTAATCAGCCAGACAACGGGAACCATGGCAAGTAACTGCAAGCGGGTAAAATGATTAAACAGCGCAAAGTGATTAAATACGGTGGTGCAGATCAGCGTCTGCAACAGGTAATTGCTCAGTGCCATCCGTCCCACAGTACTGATCACCGTCACCAGCGCTCGTTGCTGTAACCATGGCCAGTAAGCAAAAATCAGTGCGGCATACCCCAGTGACTGTAAAGGTGCGCTGATCTCCCGTGGTATCTGGAGGAAAAATCCTGACCAGCGAAAATCCCAGCCAGTGCACCATTGCAAAACGGTGGAAGGAAGTTCAATGGCGATTCCGGCCAGCAGCAGTAACCAGCCAGTACGGCGATAATGTTGCAGGCTGAATGTCCCTCGTAGCCAGCCGTTACGCATCAGCGCCGCCCCCGTCATCATCAATCCTGCCAGTTGCCAGCCATATTGTGCAACCAAAGCCACCAGCGCAGAACTCAATAAATCCAGCCGGTTCTGTATCGCCTCCCAGCCACCGTGAGTCCGCCAGAAAGTTTCATACTGGACTTCTGCCACATCAGGCAGCCAGGTACTGCCTGGATGTGGTTCGGAAAGCAGCCCGAAAACGAGCAGGATCACGCTGCCAATGATGTATAGCATCAGGCCCGTGTTAAGCAATTGCCGGGTGCTGGAAGCATCACGAATCAAACGCCACACTATAAATCCAGTCAGGCCGTAAGAGAGCAGAATATCCCCTTCCCAAAACAGCAACGCGTGCAGCAGGCCAAACAGCATCAGCCATAACAACCGTTGCTGGATCCAGCGTGTACCTCGCGGTAGTAACATCTGTAGTCCGGCACCAAACAGAATGGCGAATAACGTCAGAAATTTCATCTGTGCCAGCAAGTCAAGTGAGACCCAAACCCAGAGCTCACGCGCAGCAGGTATCCCCTGCCAGGCCGGATTCAGATAGGCAGCCTTAGGCAAGGCAAAAGCGGTGATATTCAACAACAGAATGCCAAGTACGGCTATCCCGCGGATAAAATCCAGGGCGATTATTCGGGATACAGGGGTATTCATCCAGCAGACCATCTATTCCGGTTGCCCGGAGACAAAAGAAGACAGGGCAAGCCAGTCAAACCAGCCTGCCCTGTCACTACAGAATCATACTTCAGTCTGTCAGTCAGTTATGGCGTACCGCACGCAGGAACTCCTGGCGAGTATTCTGACTGGATTTAAACAGTCCACCCAGTGATGTGGTAGTGGTGGCACTGGTGGCGTCACGCACACCACGCGCTTTCACACAATAGTGCACAGCATCAATGCATACTGCGACATTGTTGGTACCCAGCAATGTTTGCAGAGCAACCAGAATTTGCTGAGTCAGTCGCTCCTGCACCTGAGGGCGGGACGCAAAAAACTGCACTATGCGGTTGATTTTTGATAAACCAATCACTTTATCTTTTGGGATATATGCCACAGTGGCTTTACCATCGATAATCACAAAGTGATGTTCACAGGTACTGGTTAGCGTGATATCACGCACCGTCACCATCTCATCCACCTTCATTTTATTTTCAATGACGGTGATTTTCGGGAAATTGGCGTAATCCAGACCGGAAAACACTTCATTGACATACATTTTAGCAATGCGTTGTGGTGTTTCACGTAAGCTGTCATCCTCGAGATCGAGGTTCAGCAGTTGCATGATTTCGCTCATATGGCCAGCAATTAACTGCTTACGGGTTTCATCATCCATTTCACGCGCCGGAACACGTAACGGGGTTTCCAGGCCACGAGCAAGCAGTGCTTCATGAACAAGTGTGGCTTCCTGACTCAACGTCGCCATATGATTTTTTCTCCAGCAGGTAACAGACCAGACACACTGCCCGGTTAAATTTCTGAGGCGGTATTCTGTTACACAATCAACCTGTGATCCAGTGAATCAATTTAATCGTTGATGAAACAGTTTCATTTACATAATGGAAACGTACAAAATACAATAACCTTCTTGATCATTCCCCTCTGCTCCCTGCCGGAATTTACCGGTACGGAGTCACCGACTGGAGCTAAAAAATGCAGATGATTAAAACCCGTGCCGCTGTCGCCTGGGCCGCTGGTGAGCCACTGAAAATTGAAGAACTGGAGCTGATGCCACCGCAAAAAGGCGAAGTTCTGGTACGTATTGTTGCCACCGGTGTTTGTCATACCGATGCTTACACATTGTCAGGGAAAGATCCGGAAGGCGTTTTCCCGGCCGTACTGGGCCACGAAGGCGGTGGGATTGTTGAAGCGGTAGGTGAAGGTGTGACCAGTGTCTCCGTAGGTGATCATGTGATCCCGCTTTACACCCCAGAATGTGGCAAGTGTAAATTCTGCCTTTCCGGTAAAACTAACCTGTGCCAGGCTATTCGTACGACCCAGGGTAAAGGCCTGATGCCAGATGGCACCACTCGCTTCTTTA
>Ga0157366_1001075_pt1 | contig 11380 bp, 9 predicted proteins | sample AttbisABBM1_FD_113149 | JGI IMG/M metagenome (GOLD analysis project Ga0157366, IMG submission 113149) | Fungus gardens microbial communities from leaf cutter ant in Botucatu, State of São Paulo, Brazil - Atta bisphaerica ABBM1 | ecosystem: Host-associated > Fungi > Mycelium > Unclassified ...
GCTGAATGGTGTGTCGCCATTGAACACCAGAGATCGAGTTCAATAAGAGATTATCTTCGTTGATTATCAGACTAGTGAATTACAGTGTAACTACTAGTCTTATATACAAACTGATGGTATAGGAGATGCTCAGGGTTTCAGTGGTAAAACCCCTATTGCCCTGAGCAGAGGTTTTAGTGTTGAGACACTGACAGGAGTAACTCCGTCATGGAAGACCAAGTTGAATAGGAGTATCTCCGCTGTGGAAGATGGAATATCCGGAGGGTTGCAGTACCACCATGAGACGTGTTGCAAGAAAGGTAGCCACCGTGGAAGGCAGGCTTGTATGGTTCAGAGGTGGTTTCACCGCAGGGATGTTATTTCCGGACAGGTGGACTTGCATATGACATATTATCACACAATTATATGACCTATGAAAGAACATAAAAGGTTCTAAAAGAGTGATATTATATAGCATGTTAATAGTACTATATATGATCTTTAGAGTATATTCTAGCTAGCAAAAGGTAGGATTCTTAAAAGTAGTGATTGGGCCAGAAGGGATAAAAATAGAAAAGATAAAGATAGTATTAGACTGGTCAACTTTTAATAGGATCAAGAATATTTAGAAGTTTTTAGAACTCACTAATTACTACAGGCAGTTTATTAAAGATTTTGCATCTATAGCTAGGCTTGTTAGATTTAAGGACAGTGGACTTATTCCTTTTTTATTTTTCTTCTATTATTTAAGTTTCTCTTATTTTTTATTTTTATTTTTATTCTTCTCTTTTTTGAACTTAGTAAAGAGGAACAATGTGACATCACAACTATCACAAGTTGGTCACACATGTCACGGTCATGGTCACAATGTTATGTAACATATAGGAAGGGTAATGTCATACATCATATGTGAGAGATATGTAGAGTAGACTCACTTGTACTGGGAACTCTATGTATTAACCAATACAAGGTTGCTCTTTTGTATTGAAGTGCAATGCTTGCTCACTTCTTCTTCATTCCCACCTCATCATCACTTCTTATTTATTCTTCATTTCATATTCTGTCATTCCATACCTCCATTATTTTTGAGTCTCTATAGTTACATCCAACTATTATGTAAATAGGTACATACTCAAACAGTCAGTACTTATTTTGTAGCTAGCTGTACTAGGACCAGTTCTTTTTCCCTGGTCCTAGGTATGTCCTCAGCGAGTCTCGTTGTTCTAACTACCTAGTTCTTTTTCCCTGGTCCTAGTGACTCTCGAATACATTTGTTTATTTATCTTGAATCACTGCGTTTCTGTCTTGCTATTTTGTACTTGAACTTAAGTCATAACATTTAGGTAGTTCAGACCTGGAATCCTATTCAGACCCACTTCAATTGAATAAACACTAGCTAGGCAATGTACAAAAATCACGGAAACACAAACACAAGATTAACACATTAGTACTGATTTAAATAATGGCGCAGAGATACGCACACACACACCATTTCTATCCCAATTCAAAGCACACAACAAGAAAAAAAGACTAAACCTCGAGTCAAATCATTTTTTCATTTTTTTAAAGCTTCCACCAATTTCTACATCTTTAGCCTCTTCATCTATGGACCTCTTCACGCGATTCACAGCCAACCCTCCGGCACCTGGCCCTGATTGATCAGGAGCTTCATTCAAGACCTCATCCGTCGCCTCAGAAGTATCCTTTCCAGAAAACTCGTGACACCCGCAGAGAAACTCTTCCTGCTGTGGACTTTCCCTCCGGCCTTCCAATAGATGGTATCTCCTCCACCCTGGTACAAGTGTAAAATGATATTGATCCGACATTAAAGGAGGAGGAGTCGAAATATCAGGGAATCGAATTCCCAAAACTTGAAAAATGGATAGAGGGATCAGATTGGGTTGCGTTCCAGGTCCTCCGAGTATGTATTCGATGAGAGTTGGTTGACTGTATATATGTATACGCGGAACAAGGCGGATGGCGGTATTTCCGGATCTGAACCAAGGTCGGACTTGATGGTATGTGGCGCAGTAGGACTCGAGAATGATGCGTATAAAAGCAACAGTATGACAGAGGAGAGAAAATCTGATATCGTAATCTCGAACCGTAAAGGGAGAAAATAATGGATAAAATGGCAGTGGCGGTGGCCGTTGTGGTGGTGGTGGTGCAAAAGTCGAACCAAAATTATGCATTGATAATCGCGAACTTGGGACCTGTAAATTATGCACTGGTGGAAACAAACTATACATCGGTGGCTGCATCAAACTTGAAGTATTCCTATAACTGAAAACGCCAACAATTGATTGATTAAACAGGAGGAAGAAGAAGAAAACACCCACACGTCAGATCCTTGATCTGGATGTGACTCCAAAATTCTTGTTATTTCTTCGTCAAGTTCATCCACCTTGTCGTCATTGTCACCATCTATTGCCGGGTTCAGACACCGATATAGCCATTCATGGTATACTGGCGCCCCTAACTTGCGACGAAGTTTCTCCTTCGTCCGCTCATCCCTCAACAAGGAAACCCAAGCTTGAGTACCAATCCCCGCTTGGAAGGGGACAGATACAGAGTCAGGAGATAGAGGTGAAATGAAGAATGGGTGCGGAAGACTGGGAGGAGGAACCATCGCAAAAAGATAACAGTAGTAAATGAAATGAAGCCAGCGGGGAGTGATAGACTGAAAAATGCGTATAATACCAAAGAGTACAAATGCAGGGAAGATGAGCAAAGGTGGTTCTCATATCAGCTTTTATCCCTACCACTCACCATAATAAAAATAAATTAAAACTCAGTTGTGGCTGATCCACGAAACATTTTTTGCCACCATTAATGTCAGGTGGATTTTTCATTCCACCGGTACTCAGCCCAAGTGGTGTGCTGAAAAGCAGCCAATCAGTGCTTGAGGACAGGGTATAACATGGATGGACGAGAACGCGAAGCGTGGAATGATGGTGCTCTTTCGAGTTTTTTGTGCCACATCACCTCATCGAACACGATCTGCCAAGTACAGAATGTGAGTCTCACATTCGATTACTCCATTCGCTGTACAAAGGGGGAAAATAACTATTCCTTTGAGGAGACCAAAGATCTTGTGTTGACAAGTCAGGGCGCTGTACATGGATTGAACATTGAACATTGAATTGATCAATCAGCCAATTGACTATTCGATTTATTATCCCGGTAAAAGTCGAAAACAGAAACTCCAGAAAAACAAAACAAAAGAAGAGGCTGGTGATAAATAATACGAACTCGTTTTCGCATTCTTCCGGGAAGGGGTTGATAAGAAAAGTATCTGGGATAAAAAGTGTGGAAGGGCGGCTGTTTTGTTTTGCTTGACTTTCTAAGAAAACTTCCAACGATTTCCACAATTTGTACACGTCACAAATGTCTGTCATGAAACAAAAAAAGAGAGACTGTTAGCGCTCTGCCCTCAAACCCCAGATCGGCGCCTCACTGTCATAGGTTCATCTGCACTCCTCGTCTGTGCTTGTCTATACCTACACTTTCTCTGTTTACACCTTGAACATTGAAAGGCATCTGTCTCGGCTTGTTGTTCTGCAGCTGATAGAGATTTGAAGAGGTTTTCTTCTTTGATCTTGTTATCTGCCGCTTTTCGCTCTTCCGATGCCATATCCTGCCGACCAGCATAAGCATAAAGATGAGAGTGAAAGAGGTGACTTACCTGACTCGACATCCTTGTAAACTTCTCCACTACCAAATCACCGCTCACGACCGTCTCCCTCAACCCTGGATTATTTTTATCCTTGAGATTGACAAATAAAGTTCGTATTTTCTGTTTATACTGTGTGGTTGTGTTTCCACTGTTATCGTTGTATACGCATTGTTCGACGGAGCGTGCACGAGAAAGGACGAGTTCCACGGCTTTGTAAAGTGTGTTATGAGACTGGTGTGTGTGTAAGGTGGGAGAAAGACGCACGAGCAGAAGAATCACTGGAAAGCGCATCATATAACAGCTCGATACACTTATCTCTGGTCGCATCGCCCGTACCACCTTTAATCTCGTCTGATTTGGCTGTACGCTGAGTGGCGTGTGCCTGTCGTTGTCTTGGACCCGTTGGTGCACTCATTACTGTAGGCGTTACTGGTGTACTCAATTTACGATCTATGAAAGCAAGGGGACGATAAGAGTCGGTGGATTCCATGCGTGACTTTCACACACCGAGTTTTCCATTCTGCCTGGTGGCGGTAGGAGTATTCTTTGCTCCAGCAGCCTGCTTCGCCTTCTCAACGGACGATTTCCATTTTTTAACGATTTCCTTGGCAAGGTTTGCGACTTCGACCGACGGATGCGAGCGTTGTTTCCCAACGGCCAAACCAGCTTTCGTTTCCTATACTTTCGTCAGCTGCAAGACACACAGAACCTGGCAAGCACGCACCCGCAGAATAGGCTCAGTTACGTTCTGGAGATTCTTGAGTATGGCCAGGATCTCGAGAATATTCTACCAAAGAAAAAAAAAATCAAACTTGACAGGTTCGACGTGGAAAGACGTTAAAAATGCTCACTGCAGGGGTGGATGCACTCTGGAGCTGTTTCACGAGTTTTCTCAGCTCAATAGGATCTGTTGACATTGCGCTACTACTTCTTAGGTCTTTTCTCTTTCTCCTGGGATCTTGGTCAAGGACAGACAGCACGCCAACATGTGCAAACAACTACTTGTATCTTTTTCTTCCGTCCATGGCGGTGACCTTGCCTGCGCTCGAGCCACTGCACAGACTCAGTGCAAAGCGGACATGGCGTGTATTTGCTGCTGATGCTGATGCGGGGCTCGACATCGACGACACCAGGTATGTGTGTGCCTCTGTACTGCTATACACGACTAACTGACAGCTGGCTAGTCCACGTATAAAGCTGCGGGACGAATACTGGTCCTCACCCCAGCTGCCCCCAGCACTGCTTGCACAGCAGCAGCAGCAGGGCCCAGTAGCACCCGTGCGCAAGCTCATCGCCTACGATCCATCCACAGCTCAGCAGGCCTCCTCCACGAGCCTCTCCACAGGCCTCTCCCAGGCCCTCACCCTTCACAAAACCTCCCGCACCCTCAAACCCATCTTCCATTCTCAATGGAAACTCGTGCGTGTCATATCCGGCCATCTTGGCTGGGTGCGTAGTGTTGCTGTCGAACCTGGGAACACCTGGTTTGCTACTGGTGCTGGAGACCGAGTGATCAAGATCTGGGACTTGGCCAGTGGCGAACTCAAGCTCAGCCTGACAGGGCACATCAGCACCGTCAGGGGCCTCGCTGTGTCGACCAGACATCCCTATCTATTCTCGTGTGCCGAAGACAAGGTACCCCCCTCCCCTGACCCACCATTTCAACTCGCTCACTCATCCAACAGATGGTCAAATGCTGGGATCTGGAAGCCAACAAGGTTATCCGGCACTACCACGGCCACCTCTCGGGAGTATACGCGCTTGCCCTTCACCCAACTCTGGACGTTCTGGTCACCTCCGGCCGAGATGCATCTGCCCGTGTATGGGACATGCGCACTAAAGCTCAGATACACGTTTTGGCGGGCCATACGGCCACTGTAGCTGATGTCAAGTGTCAAGAGTCAGATCCCCAAGTTATCACCGGGAGTATGGACTCGACTATCCGGTTATGGGATCTCGCAGCAGGCAAGACTTCAACCACACTCACACACCACAAAAAGTCCGTTCGGGCTCTAACCATCCACCCTACCGAGTACTCTTTCGCTTCCGGCTCAGCGGGCGGCAATAACATTAAGAAATGGAAATGCCCTGAAGGAACCTTTGTATTCAATTTTAGTGGTCACAGTGCTATTGTCAACACCATGAGTGTCAACTCTGAAGGCGTCATGTTTTCCGGAGGTACGTCTCATCTCATACCCATGCTTGTTGCCTTGAATGTATACGCATACAGGTGACAATGGTTCAATCACTTTCTGGGATTGGAATTCGGGTCAACCATTCCAGACGATGGAAGATATACCTCAACCAGGCTCACTTGAAGCTGAAGCGGGCGTTTTTTGTTCTACGTTTGATCAGACTGGGACGAGATTAATCACAGGATGCGCAGATAAGACTATCAAGGTGAAGCTTTTTTCGTGTATTTAGAAAGCGGGATTTGCTGATTCGACGTCCTTCGGAAATAGATTTATGCTGAACAGTCAGTTTGAGAGTTTGGGAGTTTAATCCCGAGGTTCTGCTGCTTGTGGAGTTAGTTATTGAACACGTGGGTGGTTGATATGCAAGATGAGTTTGGGTATCTGACACCCTTGGGACTCGTTCTGCGCCAAGGTCCGTGTTCATTAGATTACTACGATTGAAGTATTCTAAGAAGAGTCAATTCAAGTAAGGGTGGAAAAAGAACAAAAGTTTAAGAGCTCTGAACTGATGATGGATGGTTGCGTGACTGATCTGCTTTTCAAGATAGGGAACTTGACAGGGGATCCTCGTAATCTCCAAATCCTGCCAAGTGGATGTCCAATACTCGTACGGTGCTGTCTGACTTTATAAAGTGATATTGTTGTTGATTAGGGATAAGAATTGCTCAAAGGCTCAGATTCCCGTCCAAAAAAGTAGTTAGATATTTTCCCCCTTCTCTCTTGCTAAACTTGTCTTCTATAGTGGCTGGTGGAAATACCTTGTTCACGTCGCGGACATTCAGTTCCATCATCTGGAGTCAAACCTGTCAACTTGATTGTCATCAGTTGCCTGTCATCAGTTGCCTGTTATATCACAAGAGAGTTAATATCACAAGACTAACTATGGTTATCATTTATATCATGAATGAAAGAGGAAGGTCTTAGTGATAGCCACAGCTGATTTGTTTTGTCCGTCTATGATAGCACAGTACTGTGTTCTGCATTACAGATAAGTACCCATGAGGGGCCAGGCGGACTGCTGAATCCATAATAAATATACGGCCTCTACATTACAGATTTGCATTGGAAAATGTGCTTCAGCCAGCGCGATCCTCCCACGGAGAGTGGCGTATATGATTTGTCATAGCCGAGAGGCTGCTTGAACTCGTGTGATGAAATTGAGGCAGCGAATCCGATTCCAATCTAGAACTCGGTCCATAACTGAAGTCCTCAGGTATTTGAGGAACTACTTCCTCGGTATTTATGGGTGCACTGACACCCTCATTCATCATCACCACAGATACCACAGTGGCGTTGACAATGGATCGATTCAACCTATTCTCTTGCAAGGTGACGGATGATTCGCCAAAGTGGACACCGGTGTTTGAGAGGTTCAGTGGCTGATACGACGGTGCAATGGGAAGGTAAGTACCCATATTTCGGGGGCTATCGTTCCCTTCCCGACTCAGACCGCCTTGGTAGTTGATATAGTTCTCCTGCGCGTGGGAGTTGGTGTAGCTGTCCCATTGGCACGGACTTTGTGGATGGTGTAGGTCCTGGGAAATCCTTTGTTCCCCAGAATTCCAAGAATATCGAGCTACACCCGCTGAAGAGATTGTAGCAGTGGTAGTGTCTACAGATATTTTGTTCATGAATGACCTAGGTGTGGTTACTGGAAGATGTGTGGAAGTACCAAACGTGGTAGGAATGTTGTAAGAGGCAGCCAGTGGGCCGATGATATGAGTGGAGGAGAGCTCCTTCCCTCTTCGAACCGGTTGAAAGCTCGTCGTATTGCGCTGCATCAGGCGAATTTTCCTCCTCTCCTTGACCCTCATCTGAACCTTTCCACCTGAGTTTGAAAGTAGATAATTGTGATTGATGTATTCTTCTACATCTAGTGGTATGCACGGCTGCGCAGGGGCCCGATGAGAGTCTTGGTCTGACCGTTTGTCCGCAAAGAAAGGCGCACTAGGAGGGGGGTAGTTTGCAGAACCATACAACTTCTTCCTTGTCAAACCATGAAGTTGTTGTAACCGAGTGACGATATTGACTGGGGTTGATGTCGCGGTGGATGATGCCTTGAGGGAGATTGTTGGAGGGGAACGAAGTCTGGAAACTGGAATTCCGGGCGTGTATTTTGGAGAAGTACAGGGAACAACAGCTTCAGCACCACGACGTTTCGGAGAGTCCGAAGCGTCAGATTTGTCTGCCTGAGAGTCCAAAGTTAATAGGACAGAATTTTCCACAAGAATATTCATGAGGGGACGGCTTTGTACCTTGTTTACGTATATCGTTCGTCAACGGACATTCTGCTCGCGCAAAGAACCCCATACACACAAGCACAGATCACCGACGATTAATGAGGTAAACTGAGGCGGGATCTAGCAGTCACAGAGATACATCCTTCTCTCACCAGTATATTCTTGCTTCACTTACTGAACTATAGATAAACGAATAACCATTGCGCCTGAACCAAAAACAGGTGCTCTCTTCTTTTTTTTTCTTCAAGGTTTTGCATTTTCATCCGGCAGCCACGTTGACCCAATATGAGTAGTTCCCGCGCAGGGGTATAGCGTTCTGGGAGGAGAGTGACTATTCCGTGATCCTTACTACAGTGCTAAAAAGCAGGATGAGTCTAGTCATGCCTTATAGATTGTCGATAGATTGCATGTCTGCCAAATAGCGAAAGAACTGTCATGACAGTACTACCTCCTTTAGTAGGTGTGCCTGTTTATCCCACAAGGCCATCCACTCTGTCACACCTGGCGGTACCAGACTCGCAATCACAATAATGAGCTGAAGTATTCGACGACAGTCACAGGTGCAAGCTGAGGCCAATATCTACAAAGAGGACCTGAGGTTCTTTCTTCAATGCAGAGTCAGTGTCGCCTAGATAGATCTATGTTCTGTCCCATTATGGAACTCCGCGGGAGTAGTTCAGAAATGGGCTATAGTTACTCACCTTGAAAATTGACTAGTATAGTATACTATTCTGGGTATCCATGCTTGGAACTTTGACTTTTCTCATGTTCCACTTTCTATTAGTACTCTCTCTCTAAATATAACTACCACAATATACAGAGGTGCAGCATATCCACTGAAGCCAAGATCATTCACAATCAACATATGCACATCATTATATGTTCCCATACCTCATCTGGCATCTTCTGTAATTTTTCCACAGATTGTTTTCTCTTCCAGACATATTTCTTGACAAAGGTCAAGAAATTTAGGAGTAGTAATTGGGCCAGATGGGATCAGAATGGAAGAAAAAAAGGTAAAAGTAGTCAAGAATGTTTAAAAATTCCCGAGACTTGCTAACTACTATTAGTGGTTCATAAAAGACTTTGCTAGAACTGCTAAACCATTACATAAGCTGGTAAGTAAGAAGCAGATGTGATATGTGACAGTTTTGACTGTGATGTCACACTAAACCCTAACCCTAAATAAAGTGAAAAGAAAATTGAAAAGAAGATAAAAACAAAAAATAAAAGTGAAGTCCATCCTTCATGATTCTGACAAGAGAATGCAAAATTCCAGTTTAAAATTTAGACTGACCACAAAAACTTGGAATACCTCATGAAGACACAAAAGTTAAATCAATAACAAATAAGACAGGCACTCTACCTATTTAGATTTAACTTTATCTTTGTTACAAACTTCATTCAGCTTGTATCTCTACAACCAGTAGACCAATTTTCACAAACTAAGTTATGCTGGAAAGCCCCAAATGAGAGCTAACCACACATATGTGGGATGTACAAAAGCAACAACAAATAACCAAGATATCAGGTCATCAGTAACTGTAAAATCTTTGTTTGCTAATATCTCATGAATGACTGGACAGATTTGCACAATTGAACTTGTGTTGGAAAGTGCTCATCAAACTGTTCCCAATGATATATGGTATATTATATAGCAATAAGTATTCATAAAGATACAAGCATATCAATATAGTAACATAATTAGTTATCTTTTAAAATTAGCCTGACAGATGACAGCTCCCATCAGGTACAAGTTTTGATCATGTGATGGCAACAGCTTGTGCACAGACCATCACTCTTTTGTATATATACTTTTATGTCTGAGGATTAGACCTCAGACTTAACAACATTAATTATTATCAATCTTTATCCTTTATTATTTGTATTGATCTTAATCATCATTGTTATCATTATTGAACTTCTGAATCACTCCTAAACCTCTGAGAGTATACTCAAAATTCAGATATTACAAATAAGTGAGTAGTTTATTTTGTGATAGCTTTCTTATCAGAGTTGAAAATAAGAAACTTAATTTAATAATTTTTATTTTTCAAACTTAAGGTTAGAGATTAGCATGACATCATATGTCACTGTCACAAACTGTGATTTGGTGTCATATATAGGTTATTGTTACATAATCACACAATCATATGTTATGATGAAACATATCAAAAACTTCTAGAAGGAAATAATATTACTATAACATATTTGATATATGTTGATTTTAAGGATAACATATAGCCTTTAGAATAGATTAATGGTATTGTAGCATAGACCAGTAACATAGTATATATAAGGTAGATATATTTATATTAGAAACTTTATTAAGTTCTTTTGTGAATACTCATTCTAAGATTTCTTCTTTTGTCCAACTCTAAGAACTTAAGTTGTGATATTTTTAGTATAACTTGGTTTGTGAGAATCAGTCTACTAATCAAGAAGATATAAGTTGAATGAAGTTTGTGACAGATTGGCAAGGCTTTTCAGAGATAATATGTAGAAGCCATATAGGCTACTGAAAAGTGTGATATCTAATAAAGGTCTTTAGTTTGTGGTCAACTTAATAAGGAAGCTGAACCAAATACTAGATATCCAGATAAAATTGTCAATGTATTCTATTCTCAAACAGATTGTCAAACAATGTACATGAACTATGAGTTAGAATAGTATCTCTAGTTCTTGATGGATTATAGGTAGAAGAACTGGTCTGAATGGCTTGCCATAGCAGAGTTTGGAGTCAATAGTAAATTTCACATAGCAACCAAGATCTCACTCTTCATGGAAAACTATAGAAGAAAACTATAGATAAGAGAAGATATTAGAAGAAAGAAAAAGATAAAGACAGTAATAGAATTTGTAAAGAGAATATTAAGAGTATAGAAGAAAGTAGAAGCAGTATTAAAACAATGTCAGAGTTGCAAAAAGAGGACTTTTTTTAAAAAAATTTCCATTTTTTATTTTCTTTTCAATTTATTTTCTAGTTTTGAACTTAGAGTCATTACAAACTGTTATACTATAATACTATCATGCATCATATGATTATCTGATGCAATAGAAGATGGTAGAAGCTTCTGGAATGATGATGTTATAACAATGTGATTAACACATGTTGGTCTTGAGTGTTGTGGCAACCACTTATTACAATGACAAGTGATAACACAAACGAGTAAATCTTTCAATAGGATATAGAGTAGGAAGTTCACAAGAGAACTCGACAAGGAGCCTTTTCTTAATTAGAGTCCTATTTATACAAAGTCCTCATGGTCCGTGCTACTAATAATTAACCC
>Ga0157366_1001080_pt1 | contig 11351 bp, 10 predicted proteins | sample AttbisABBM1_FD_113149 | JGI IMG/M metagenome (GOLD analysis project Ga0157366, IMG submission 113149) | Fungus gardens microbial communities from leaf cutter ant in Botucatu, State of São Paulo, Brazil - Atta bisphaerica ABBM1 | ecosystem: Host-associated > Fungi > Mycelium > Unclassified ...
ATCATGTAAATATACCAACTAAGTAAAACACAATTCTGAAATTAAGTTCATACTAACTATGATAAGACTAAAAGATTACTTTTAACAACTTGTAGTTGCTATTTTATTCTTGCTTAAGTTATTTGTTGATTTTTATTCCTGTTTGAGTAGGTATCTTTAGAAAAAGCACATATATTATTGACTAATCAAAGTTGGTTCCTTGCTTCTTGACAAAAGTTATAGCAAAAACAAACTTATAAATATACCATTTTTACTTTAGTATTTTTCCTTTTTTTAGCACATTGTTTTTTTCAGCTATTATCTACTAGCCTGTTTTGTTATGGTGTACTTGAACACTAACATTTTTCCATGCTTTTATTTTTCTTGATTTAATATTTCTTTTCTTTTAACTTTTCTTTTCTTTTCTTTTGCTTTTTATTTTGATGATAAAGAGGCATGTGACTGCAGTCACATGACACATCACATGGTGTGAGGTCATAAGCCTAGAATCTGGGAGAAAGAACTAGAAGAATGATGTTAGGGAGGCACATATATATGGTATGATATTCTTATGGAAAACATGAGGTTAACACATGGTAGAAGCATGGACTATACATGGACTATACATGAACATTAGAATAGGGCTATTTATTGTTAGCATGGACTATAAGAACTTTATATAAATAAGATAACAATATATCAGGGACTCCTTGTTGAGTTCTCTTGTAATCCCTACTTGATATCCACCTTGAAATTTATTGCTTGTGTTACTATTGGTCTTTTGACTAGTGGTTGCCACAACATGTTTCTTTTATACAATATGTATTAGCAGCTAATACTCATTATGTGGCTGTCCAATAAGAGATTAATATCAATAGATAGACTAAGGTTCATTAATAGAGAGAAAACCTAAATATGCCTAAATATGCTCATTATAGGTTGAGAATGGTGCCTGGTTACATAAGCTTCCAGTGCATGTTCTGATCCATTTCAACACTATAAAGGTCTAGAGGATAGAAGTGCCCAAGATCCACTAGGAGCTTTTGAGTAGTTCTCTTTGCCCTTGGCTTCTCACATTTACTTGTGGCTGATTCTCATGCCACCAAAGTTAGACTTCTGATGATGTGAATACATAATGGCCTGGGAAGCTGCTGGTAATAATAACATATACGAGTCACTTCCCCATCAGCTGGGCCAGGTCAACAACCTCGATCATCGAATTGTTCAACTTTCTCGATCCCCTAACAAATAAATTCCCAAAAAATAAAATAAGAAATGACAACACTCGCCAAACCAACACGTAAGCAAGGCACACTTCACTTTTGATTCACCCTACCGACTTAACTTGATTCTGATCTTCTTATCTTTTAGTAAAAACAGTCGACGTCCCTCTTCACTTTGCTCTTCTCCTCTTCCCTTCTTTCCAAGCACTTGATGTTTTTGGTCCTCTCGATGCTCTCAATACAATTAAGCGTCAATACCCTTCTCTCCCTCTTCGTCTTTCCATTCTCTCCACTACGACTCTTGCTCCCGTTTCCACTTTCCCGGCTCCTCAACATCGCCATCGTGATGATGAAAATGGTGATAACGATTCAACTTTCATTCCATTTGAACAAAAAATTCATCCCACACATACCTATACCTCACCTCCTTCTCAACCTATCGACATTCTCTTCATTCCCGGTGGTTTAGGTACTCGATCCAATTACAACGGTAATGATAGCGATACCGATGAACCAAGTTGGAAACCTCTTGTTTCCTACCTAAACACTTTCTTCTCCTCCTCTACTTGTATCAAAAACCTTAAAGGCATCTTCACTGTATGCACGGGTTCAGTCCTCCTCGGTAGAACTAAACTATTAGGTGGTAGAAAAGGTACACTGGACGGTGTACATGCTACTACTAACAAAGCAAGTTTCCAACGCACTAAAGAAGAATTGAATCAAGTGATCTGGGAACCTAAAGCGAGATGGGTCAGGACAGATCTCTCCTTACCTTTAAGTGGACAAGAAAGAGGACCGTATCACTCGCACACAGTAAAGTTATGGACTACTTCTGGTGTAAGTGCAGGTATAGATGGGATGTTTGCATTGATTGAAGAAGAATATGGAGCGGATGTTGCCAAGTTTATCGCCGATTTTCTGGAATACGAACGGAAGACTGATCCAAATGATGATCCGTTCGCTGCTCAAGTTTGATAACTAATACCCGAACTCCTTCCTTCCTACATTTAGAAACCCCTTCGAGAAACACTGTCAATAAAACTTCTTCATATGTTTAAACTGTCTATGTACATGAAGTGAAAATTTTGATTCAAACGCACAAATACCAAAGCAAAGAGAAATGCCAGACATGACGATAAGGCCGTAGCTTAAACCAACCAACCATTTAAGAAATCGATCTGGAAAGAATGAGAACAGAGACATCTATATACAATGCAAAAAGATCTTGTGTATACACGAGAGATAGCGAGACAACGACGACGTCAAACGAGCAAAGTGCAACAAACTCAAGCATTTTGGAAAAAGAGAAAGGGATAAAACCGGCAGTGGAACATTTGCAACGATTGAAATCAGGTAAAAAAGAACTGCAGGCTGGAAAATACTATGCATAGCACAAACACCCAGGATACACAAAGATCAGAACAATAGACCCAAGTTGATTGTGACTTTTGGTTGTTGACGGATAATCTGTCCCTCCGAGCTCGAAGATATAAAAAGCCGACAACGGGTATATGCAATGGGAAAAACTGATTCAGAATTGAGAGAGTAGAAACCCTGCATGGAGGAAAGAATACAAGCGCGATGGAGGCAGGGTATATGGGAAATGAGATGAAGCAGACGGCCCTGTCACACGTCTGCAAAAAAAGGAGCAGGGAAAATCAGTTATACAAGATATGACATCATCACAGGCACCACTGACCTCATAGACGAAGAATCTACGAGGGGTTAGTTGCCTGTATGGCATCTCCACTATGAGATAGAAGAGGCTGACTAGCAGCCCCGGAAACAGTACCAGGGGTGTTCACACTTGATGTGTTAAGATTCGCCAAACCAGTCATATTCCTTCCGTGCCCACCCATGACTCCAATACCGGGCCCAGATCGGTTGAGAGTAACCAATCCACTCCCGCTCCTTGGTCTCCCTGCTAACCAGCCAGGTCCAACATTGAAAGCTGATCCACCAGGAGGCAGTTTGTTGCCGCCTGCAATAGAAGCTGCGTCCGAAGTGTAAGTATAGGGACCTAAAGGTGCACTGTCACTCCTAGCTCGGCTAGACCGCTTGACTCCACTAATGCTGTTTGCTACTCCAGATCCGAGTCCTGCAGGAGCACCACTGGTAACTGCGATACCAGGAAGGTGACCAAGTAATGATGAAGGAGCAGTAGTTGTACCAGGTGATGAAACGGTTGATCCATCTCCTGTCAGGTGGTGTGCATGATGCGAGTGGGCCGCAGATGCATATTGATTAGGGTGACTATGCGGCTGTAAATGATGATTATATCCGTTCATGTTTACGTTCAGGCCTAAGCCATGCAACGTCGACATGGCAGGTTGTTCGCTAACGGATAATCTCTGTCGTTTAATACCAGCAGCAGCGCCTCTGGGACCCATGCCTGGTGCGTTGCCATTGACACTATTGGCACACCCTGTCGAGTGTTCGTCATCATAAACGCCCTCCATGGAGGAGGGAGAAGGACTGGTGGTATCGGTAGCATCAGTAGGACGTGAAACCGAAGTGCCCGCCTGACCACTGGGTGCGTAAGCTACATGCTGGAAGCTTTGTTGTCGGGAAAATGAAGAGTGGATAGGAAGATGTGAGTGGGAATGGGGAAAGTCAGTGCTAGTGGGGCTGGAACTCGGACTCGGTACAGAATGTAAGGAAGAATTGAAATTGATCGACAACGACGGGGGATATTTTGCTGAGGTAGGGGAGGTGACATAAATATTGGGATTATCATTGGTAGTCAAGACATCATTTGGGAATGGTGATACTGTTATATGTCAGCCGACAATCCTAGGGACGAAAAAAAGGGAATATTCTCACTGGATCCAGGGAAAGTTTTCCGCATGGCGTCCCACAGTTTGTTGACGATACAGAAGAGGCGTTCTGATTTCTTGCGTTCAAAATTGAAATGTTCCCATAGACGCTGATTTTCGTCGCGCATGGTTGCTAACTGTGCGGCGACCTGATGCACAGACAAGGTCAGGACAATAGCATGAAGTCAAATGCTATCAGGGAGATTTACCTCGCCGGGGAGTTCCACGCGGTGTTTGATGGTAGGATCAGGTTCGAGTGCTTTTCGTTTAATTTCATCGAGGAGATCGGGACGGCCACGTAGAAACTTGTGATGAGAAAACTCCCAAGTCTGTGCGTCGGTGGAGGTGCGCTGGGCACGAGGGGTCTAAGGGGGCGATGAAAAGCGGTGTGATTGGAAAGACAGAAGGGACATACGCGGTTGATCTTATGAAAGCCATACATGTTGAGTTGACGTACAAAACTAGAGAACTGGAGGAGGTGAGGGAGGAGGGACCACGAGGCGGTGGACGAAACTCACATTGTTGTGCTTGAAATGAGAGCCGAGGATGCTCCTGCTGAACTCGCCGACATTGGAGACGACGAAGGAAGTGCCAAGGTCTGTCCAAGCAATAAAATGGGTGGACTTTGGGTCGTTAATCATCCTGGAGGACAAACGTAAGAGGCGCTGGAGAGGTTGCAAAGTGGAGACTGACTGGTAGAGCTTTGTAACGAAGTTGCTAGTGGCAACGGGCTTGCCGAACATAGCGATGCCGGACGAGATGACTGAGGGAGTGGCCGGGGTGGCGGAGGCGGTGTATGTGGCCGAGTCCTCTGCGCCGCTGTTGCTGCTGCTGCCGTCGATGGGACTGCGCATTTCGTGGTCCTCGGAGAGGTCGACGGAGGACGGATCATCGTAGCCGGAAGGGTCGGCATTACCTAGGGAGACGACGGCGGAGGCGGAGCGTTTTCTGGAGAGAGAGGCGGAGACAAGGGGCCGAGTGTCGGGGGACGGCGGGTGTTCGGCGGGGAAGGACGGCGGATGGAGGCCGTGTAAGGGGGCAGCGGAGGGTGCAGTGAGGGCAGTGAGATAGTCCCAGTGGTGTTGGTGTTGTTGGTGGTGGTGGTGGTATGAATCCATAGCGCAAGTCCATATTCGCGGCCTCGATTTCTTATTGCATCTCAGATCCAACCACGTAAACACCGTCTACACCGCCAAACATCCCGGCCCGCGATCCTCCATTCAGATTGATGTGGGTCGACTGGGTACACCCGGTCTGCTGTCCACGGTCCCAGGGATCGACAGAAAAATATATGAATTTGTGCTATACCTATACACCCCTGAAGATCAATTCCCCAAACAGAAACAAAATGATTGATAAGCAGTTTATCACAAAGATCATTCCTCTACACTGGAGAATTGAAAGCATCGACTTTGAGTGCTCGCGTTCAAGCAGAACAGATCTCATTCGGTAATCATTCGGCGGTATCATTGTTTTTGTGCATACATGCGTCAGTTATTCGTCAGTTATTCATGGTCAACAGGTCAGGTGTATTATATTGCAAATTCATAACGATTTGAGCCTTAGTACATTCCACATCACAGATCGGATCATTCATGACGATTATTGCCTGATTACAAGAGCCATTCGTTCTCTTTCTTCACATGACCAACCAATAATCCAACCACTCTGAATTTCTCGCACGTACTTGTACTCACTGGGATACAATGCTGCTGCCGCATGGCACCCAGCTGCCCCAAACAGCTTGGATCATCACAGCCCACAAGTGAATTGACGTGGAAAAGGACATAGGTTTAACATTCTGACATTTGGGTTCTCGTCAATGCCTTGTCTACTGTGGAGTGTGTTCGTCCATTGGGATACGATTCATGCGAATAGTGAAGGGGGCCGGGTGACTATGACGTCATAACCGCCGATTTACATTTGACAAGTGACAAGTGTCACAGATCACAGAGGTCATGATTTTAAAAAAACTCTCGGCTACTAAACCCAAAATGTCTTAGTCTATGTTCAGTATCTCAAATCCTGCTGCTCCGTATACTATACATACAGTGTTAGAAGATCAGAGGACATATGATGGCTTATGCATCATATGTCTTCATCTGAAAATCTTTAGACGCCGAAAATAGCAATAGGTTCACGGCAAATCAAATTCATGATGCCCACCGGCACTAATCGGAATAATACATCACCTCACCTTCCTAAAAAATTCACTCGTCACTCCCTTAGTTGCTTTTTTCTCCACTGGTTATAGCTATCGCAGCCATCTTTTGACGAAGACTGCCTGATCCTTTCAAGCTTATCCTGCCATCTGATGGCTTCCATGCAAGAAAATGTCCTTCAGCAAGTGAGGTGCGATTATCCCTCGTTTAAAAATCCATCCGCTCTCAATATACCATACACAAGGAGCCCTGAATTAAACCAGGAAAGGAAGGCTAGCGAGATTTTTTCTTTTTTCCAGGGGGGTGGGGAGGGCTCTTCCTCAGCTGGATGAATGGGTGAATGGCAACATGACGTCGTTCCACGCGCGACAACATTGTTTCAATACAGTTCGAGGGATCAGGTGCATAACTGAACTCCACGATTCCACGCTTTACTCATATCATAATCTCCTAAAAGAAGGTCTTTTCTGATTCGACGGTTCGATGATTTAATTTTTTCACGGGCTGAGTGAGAGTTCTTTTGATAAGTACGGGAAGTTCCCTGTGTCATGGGTAGAGGGTTAAATGATTTCCAGTCAAGTTCAGGAAATCGATCGCTTTTTTCCGTATACTAAAGTCAGCCAATATGACAGCTAAAGATTGTTAGGTGAATAGCTGCATCGATCGATCGCGAACGCTTCTTGCCCCACCCTTTGATCGACTCTTGTGCCCCCAATATCGGGAACCAACGAAAACTCTTCAAACCTTCTTCTATTAACTCTTAGTGTTTTTGGAGTTGGACAGTAGGTCTTCTTATCCTTCCCTTTCTCCCTCTACAGCACCAGATAACGAGCTCAGAGTCCATTCGTTGATTTCAGATCCTAGAACAAGTCGAAAAGAATTATCGGAGACACATCATTCACGATTTTCGTCACTGAAACACAGTTTTGTCGAAGCATGACGATAGAGTAGTCAATTTTGTGCTACGATCGGGTTGAACTTTTCTCGGCATTGGACGACTACCGTGGTATGCTGTCTATTTCGGGAATATAGTGCAGATTTGGGACATAAAAATCATTCAGTATCGTCAATGAAATCATTTAAAGGTCTGAAATCACTCCGAATTTCTTTGTAGATGCGATCCTCAAGAGGCGTCCTGATCCCACCCAGTGGAACTGTCGCCACCACAGAGGAGCCATCAGGAGCCATCAGTAACACAGATCAAGTGTGATGGTGATGCGTGACATCTCGTTTCGTGTGTGTATTATTTCTGAAGATTAAGACAAACGTTTCTCTTCTTAGAGCTTTGTTGTGTTCAGCGGCTCAGTACGATAATATCAACAATAGGCAATCAATCAACCTGCCCTTTGGCTTGACAACTCTTACAGGCATGGAAGTTCCTATCATAACTCCCCGTAGCGGTCCAACGAGGTCTTCTCGTGCTGAACGAGAGAAGGAGGGCAGAGGCAAGGTATGTCCATTAAAATTTCAACCCCCTAGAACATTCTTAAGTAGCTCTCTCTTTTTGGACCTGAAAGGCGAGTTCGATGTACAAGAACACTCGATATAAAGAGAAGTGAGGATCCTCTCTTGACCATTCTTTTACCTTCCGTGCTCAATTCTCAATCGACTGTGGAAAAAGATATCAAGCGATGCGAGAGCGATTTGAGAGGGCCAATGCCGTATGTTCCTCCTTCTAAAGGTTTGATTCTCGTATGGCTTTTTTGGTAATGAAAAGATAGACCAGAAAAGCATTGTTGCAAGACCTCGAACTTGCTGACGAAAAACTACGGAAAATTCAAGAAGAAAATGAGTGAGTCACCCGTGGTCGTCGCAATCGGCCCTTAATTGAACTTGACAATCAAGTCTTCTCCTCGACGCGATGCTTGCGAATCTACTACCATCCCAAGTCCCCAACCCTGGATACCACCCATCACCACTCCCGTCTCATCCAACTATTCCCTCTCAATCCCAACATTCTCCCACAGAATTACCTACCCATCAACCTTCTTCTTCCGCTTTACATCCTCTCTTCTCTTCTTCACACTCGTTTGGCCCAAGACTCGATCGCCAAGATACTCATCTACCAATATCTCTGCAAAACTACAACAATCACCCAACTCCTAACCACTTTTATCTTTCCTCTAGCTCATATGATGGAAGGGACGGCACAAGCCATCATTATTCTGGCAGTTCAAGTAGGTCAAGGGGATTACAACCCGATGTCGGCCAACGTGGTTAAAGCGTTGTTAAAGCGTTACCAGAATCTCACATGGTCTAGATTTCGTTTTTCCCTCGGAATAAATGCAGTGACAATTCGCTTTGTTGGATTAGTAATAATGAAACTTGAACTTGAATTGTGAGGACTGTTGGTTAGTGAAACGAAAGGAAGGGGAAGCAAATTATTGCCACGAGGTCGTCAAAGTCGAACTGAGTGTTCAGATTCTGAATCTTGATCATTCTTGAGTTTTTACTTGCCAACGAGAAGGATGTGACCCCGAACAAGACTACTAGTGGTTTTCAATTCAAGGATGTAGTGAGAATCCAAAAAATCTTTGTAGACAAGACATCTGGTGTAGTAGTAGTATCTTTAGCCAGGTGGAGCTGCCATTTAGATGATATTGGACCTAACCGAGCGTAAAACATGAAACTAAATTAGAACTGCTTTCTCATGATTGTTGCATTCCATAAAAAGACCTAAGGTATACAATCGGTATCCAATTTGATGTCTCCATAAGGACCTAAGGTGAACTTGATCAATAAAAGCTCTCTTACGTCAAATAATCGCGCACCGAAATGGTCTTCGATGGAGGCGCCTAAAACACTACTTGCATCACCAGTGGAACATAGAGAATTGTCGTTATCCTGGCCAGGGCAAGCGAAAAATGATCCATTTTCCTCAATGTGAATCTCGCCTGATTCATGGTGGAAGCCAGTGAACCTGGGAGGAATGATGGGAACGAGATCTTTTCTATCCATTTTTTCCAAGTTTAGGAAACGGTGCCGTAAGATTGTCACATGGTAAAGTATCCTCACCGACTTGTTATGCGAGTAATCTTCAGGTTGGCATCAATGAAGTCAGCAAATGCTTGATTTCCGACCTAGAATATCTGTGATTAGCGAATCAGAACGGTTTTCCAGGAGAGATATGGCATACACGAGGTTGTCCATAATTGATTATTTCAATATCAATGTTAGGGATGTGGAGATGAAGGAAAACAGCTTCAAGGACCGAAAGAGCGGCACCTGAGAAGCAGATTAGACATTTAAGTAGGTCATAAGCGTCCTAGAAGACTCGCCAAGAGAATGACCAACACATTTGACTTTATTTGTATTATTATCTTGCATGGTTTGCTGGACTGCTGCAAGCACATCTTGAGCCGTTCTAGAACGGCTGTCAGGACCACAAGCAATAAGATATGATACTAATTACAGCGCGTGTTCGTCCCTGAAACCATTGTGTACCCGGATGTTTTTCGAGATCCCAGGGAAAAGTTTTGCATTGAGCTTCTCAGGGATGAATTTGGCGTCAGTTATAAGTGACTGACTTTGTGAAAGCTGATAAGTACGAGCAGCCATAACAGATTCTAAAAAAGCACATACATCTTATGTCGATCCGTCCCTTGATGGGCTACGATGATAGCCTGTGAGGCGACACACAGTAAATATCTTTCCTTAATAACTTGCGGAAATGCTGACTCACTTCTTGGTTCGGATCAAAACCGACATACCAAAATTGTACATCACTTCCATCTCCTCCACTTGCTGTAGGCTTAAAGTTGGGGTTGGCGTCGCAATTGGCTACATGAGATTGGAGATTGGTTACTCAATCAGTCATATCGCCAGAACCCCATGACATACCTCCGCAGGACCAATTTTTTGTCTTGTTTGCTGGGCAATATGCCGCGGCCGCAAAGAAGGTGAAAGGGTTAAATTTTTTGAAGTCAGAGGCAGATACAGGTGTAGGTGTTCCTGCTCGACGCGCGAGGGGGAATGGTGTCGCTAAAACCGTGCTTGTTCCGAGTAGCAGAGTGGTAATATAAACGAGTGGATAGACCATCTTGTCGAACGAAATGGATTCAAGAATAATGAAATAAAGATGTCGTAAGGAAAAGATAGAGAAAGAAAAAGAAAAATCGGCGACGACAAGAAGCAGCTAGGACCAGCTAACCGGTAGCGAAGGTTCTACGTTTGTCCACGACACAGACGCAGGATATATGTATGATCGTACAATGGTGGGAAACCTCTAAATGATGAATCCGTTGCTGGATCCATCACTTGACAAGTTTGATGAGAGGGTTTTCTGAGTGTGTCTCATGCAGTGTATCATTCGTCACCATCAAATGGGCTGATGTCAGGATGTTGCGGCCGATTTGTACGATCTTATCAAGAAGTCAGGCTAGAATAATGATTCCTGTCATAATAAGCTTTAGGAATATGTGATTGAGTAGGACTACCCCTTATAATTACACTTGGATGTTGTTGGATCGCTAGTCGCCCATCATTCGTTCGTCACTTCATGGTCCAGGTTGCTCAGCACTTGGACCCGAGCTGTTACCCGCCGTCGTTCCATTCTCATAGTACTTTGCCACTAGAGCACAAAAGTTCCTTGGAACTACGTCTGAGATATGGGATCAGAACAGTAGAACAGGGTATGGTTGCCATAGATGCTTTCGCTAATATGATCCAGGTGGTCAGGACAACAATAATCCAAGTTCAGGAGTCAATATGATGGGGAAAGAAGAGTTATGAGACAAGTTGAATGGATAGCTACGGTTACTGTATAATCAAACACATCCTCGTAAGCATTGTCGAAAATGCATCCATTTCTTATTTCAAGTTTCATTTTCGTATGCTTTCCTCTGATATTTCATCATGAAAAATTATGGTGTCGATGTAGTTGAACAGACCTGCCACCAATCCTGGGATTCTGAAAAACTTGGTAGTCAGTGGATTACACGAATTCGCATTGTATTACTGGGACAATGGTCTATTTCAGGCTGAGCTGATGGGGTCTGTGTGTTAGATGTGCTCTGTCCAGTCCCATAGTAGTCAGCGTGGACTTGATTCCAACCCATGTTTCCTGATGGGAAACAGTGCACTCCATCCCCGTGATATGTTGTTCAACATCCTCATCAATCGACCTGTGGGCAACTAGTGCGCTGTTCGTGACCTGGAACACGCGTTCAAGC
>Ga0157366_1001081_pt1 | contig 11341 bp, 5 predicted proteins | sample AttbisABBM1_FD_113149 | JGI IMG/M metagenome (GOLD analysis project Ga0157366, IMG submission 113149) | Fungus gardens microbial communities from leaf cutter ant in Botucatu, State of São Paulo, Brazil - Atta bisphaerica ABBM1 | ecosystem: Host-associated > Fungi > Mycelium > Unclassified ...
AGGAAAGAAAGTCCAAGATGGAAGTGAGTGCTGATTGGTGTGTTGCTGTTGATTACCAAAGATTGAGTTCAATAAGAGTTTATCTTTGTCAATTATCAGACTAGCGACTTACAGTATAACTACTAGTCTTATATACAAACGGAAAGTATAGGAGATGCTCAGGGTTTTAGTGGTAAAACCTCTATTACTCTGAGTGGAGATTTCAGTGTTGAGATACTGACAGGAGTAACTCCATCATGGAAGACCAAGTTGAATGGAAGTATCTTCGCTGTGGAAGATGGAATACCCAGATAGTTGCAGTACTGCCATGAGACATGTTGTGAGAAAGGTGGGCTTGTATGTTTTGGAGGTGACTCCACCGTGGGAATGTAGTTTCTGGACAAGTGGACTTGCATATGACAAGAATATATGTTTTCTTTATATCTATTTAGCTTTAGAAAAGTTTGACTATGATTGTTATAAGTATAGTATGAAGTGTATATATATTGTCAGTGTTAGATATAGTTCACATTAGAAGGTAAAAGTCTATAGAGTCAACTTAGAAATGTACTGAATATGAAAACCCTATATGAAGTGTACAGTAATACAAGCTTCTAAAAATAACCTTAGCTTCAGCTTATATATTGTGCTGTTTGTCTGCTATATAGTTGCAACTTCATAAAATGAAAAGAAGTCTGAAGGGAGTGAGTACTGATAGTAGTGTATCACTAAAGAACATTAGGAATTGAGTTCAACTTGATTATCACAAAACAAACTACTCATTTTTTTGTAATATATATAAGGAGATTAGTCTTACTTGAGAAGTTATAAGTGCTCAGGAATTTTAGATGATATTTAGATAAGTTATCATATGCTTGTGCATTTGACTGATCAATATCTACAACTATAATTAACTAAATAACTATAATACTACTGTAGTAGACTAGACAATAGGGATCAGGATAAGATAAAGGCAGTCACCAGTCCATTAGGAGCTAGTCTAGGTAATGACCAGTCTAGAAGTGTAACTAAGCCTCTGTAGAGTGGATCTAGACTTGCAGTATTGTTAATATTCCCTGACATTGTAGAAATGAGGCCATTATGAAAGACAGGTTTTTGTTGGGGTTTAGACAAGACATCACTACTGCAGAGGATGGGCTTTTGAATGAGTGGACTTAGCATATGACAGCTAGCCAGATATCAAAGCTAAGCTCAATATTGTAATCTTTTGACATTACTAGTTTAATGACTAGTCTATTCTTGATAATGATCTAAAGAAGATCTTGTGGGCCCTAATCTTTTTCTAAAGTAGTCAGGCTACTAAATGGTCTAAACAGCTCTTTCAAGAAGAGTTGAATACTAGTGTTTTCTCTATTTCTAACCAATCTGACTTCATAGAAAATTTCTACTCTCACTTCTTGCTGATTAGTGCAGAAGCCAATATAATCAACAAGCTATAGTGTTAGGTGCAATTTACACTTAGAAGTAGAAAGTCTACAGATGTTGCATAGAAGAGAAATGAATAAGACAGAAAGACTTGTCCAAAAAGAAGTACATATAATGTAGACAATAACCTTTGACTTATATGTTGTACCAACTTTTCATTATATGGCTGTAACATTGGAGAGTGGAAGCAGATGAGAGAGTAAGCAACAGATGAGAAAGTATGTTACTGTTACAAACTCAAGACCTTAGAGTGAGTTAAGAGAAAGAACCTTGTATTAGGGTTAACACAAGAGAACTCAATGGAGTTCCTAGTACAAAACTGTCTATCTTATGTACACTAGACTACTGGTCCATGCTACACTACCATTAGCCTATCCTAAAGGGCCATGTGTTATCCTTAAGGTCAACATGTGTAAAACATGCTGTATGACGTTATCTTGTTCCAGAACCTTCTATGATATTCCATGTGACAAATGTGTGACATTTTGTGACAGTCATGCTAATCCCTAATCCTAAGAAAAATAAATGGAAAAGAAAATAGAAAAGAAAATGAGAATAAAATAGAGTCCATCATCTTTGATTCTGACAGTTACTAAGTCACAACGTATTTACTGCTCTTGAATACTAATACTGATGTCTAATACTAGAGCATAAGACTTCTCCACTTCAAGTCAAACCATGAACTCTGTCCAGCTCCATAGAGTAACCACAACTATGATCAACTGATCCATGATGGAAAAGTCATAGATGAGGAAAAGGATGAGTGTTACCCATGATGAAAGTTGGGTATACTCGGATCAGTCTATGACATTATTTGACTATATGACTTCTCTTTGAATCCCCACAAATTCATTTTGTGTGCAGTTTTGTACTCCCCGCTTATCCTAAGCTCTGCATTACCACCCATTCAACAGTACAAAAGCTGGTTCTTTCCTACTCTTTTGATTTGAACCAATGCCATTCATAACATTTACTATGTTGACTATATCAACATATTTGGCAGAATAAGCATTTAGACAAAGGATATGACAAATTCCCAGAATAATATTGCGATGGGACAAGCCTCTATAGTCTGTTTCACAACACCTTGCAACACATTTCTCCCTTTCCATCTATTGTCTACCGAGATACTTATCTGTGCTTTTCAAGCGAGTCCGCAACCATACCAGTCGATATAATCATATCCCACATGCCTGAGCTGAACATACCTTTACTTCATGGCTGAGTATAAATTGAAATGGACGGATGATGTTTCGATCAGAGTCTGAATTCAAAATTGAGGACAAGACAGTATGACAAAAACGAAAAACATAGTGAAAATGGATTTTTTTCATGCAGCTATGAGAGAGACCATCGGAAATGGTCGGGTGGCGACACCATTCTACATGATTGAGAGAAGATACATCTAGAACAAGCGACAAAGAGGAAGGTATGATCACAATCTACAAGGGCGAGAGGCCGATGGAAAGAAGAAACGACGAAGATCAGGAAAAAGGACAGATAGTGTGATCGCTGCGATAGTGACACGGGACTGCATGGAGCAGGCTGGCGAGATGTTGCATTGCAATGAAGATGACGTGATGACCACCTTCCTCCGGAAAGCCGAACCTTGAATTGTCGATGTAGATCGTTATAACTGCGTTTGCGACGAAGATATTCATCAGAAGAGCGGAATAGGACAGGAGATGGCGCACAGATCGCCAAGTGGAGCTGAACCTCTACTGGGAAACTAGCGTCCACCAACGATAGATACGAGGGATGCCCGCTATAAGGATATTCGTGAGGTTGAATAACTTATGACCTAGATAAATTGAAACGCGAAGACGATTCGTGGAATTCTGGTTGGACCAATGAACAACCTTCAGGCCTTAGACATGTCTGGGAGAAAATCATCTTGGCACAGTTACTGAGAAGCCGAGTGACCTTTCTTATAAGAGCGAAGGAATTGCCCACGATCCCAGCGGAGGCGCGCAAGCTCCGATGCACGACGTTCAAAGCATCATCGATATCAGTTTGTCCAATATTCAGAAGAGAAGTATCGCCAGCAGCTGAGAGGGCCTTGTCGATATCCAATAAATACCTGACATCACTGGTTTCGCTGTCTTTGCCGTAAATGCCCTTGTTTGCTTCGGGTTCAGGAGAAAACGGAAGAGCCTTATTATTGTTGTACAATCCACCCAAGATTGAGGAAATATCCGAGAAGCCATCTTGTCGTTCGCCACCGTAGGAGGCATCGTCAACAGGGAAAGCAGTATCAGATTTTGCAGATGAACCACCGCAAGAGCTAACCTCAAGTAGCTGAGTGATACTGGAATCGAGCGTCGTCACACCAGTTTGATCGTCGTCTGCCTCACCACCAAGCACAGATCCAAGCGACGAAGGGGCGACTGTATTACATGACGAATGACCTTTGTCATTGTGACCACTCGTCGGTGTTGACAGAAAGGCAGCATTTGTCAAGACAGTAATAGAACCGTTCAGGCCGACCACTGTGTGTTTTGCTTTACGATGGATGCTCTTCTGGCGCGGAGGAGAGGTGAAAGTGAAGGTTGTGGTCGGTGAAAAAATTAGTGTTGCGAATTCGGGTCGGTAGTTTAGCTGTGGTCTGGACTGGGAATTTTGCTCTGCTTGCGGGATGTCTTGCTTGGGATCTAGGTGTTCTTCAAAGTCACGATGAATTTGAGAATCGGTTTCCTTGACGTTCATGTTCTCTACGACAGACAAAATGTCTGGTTCTGAGTTTGGTGTGAGGTTTTGTTCTTGTTCTTTTTTCTTTTCTTCCCTGACACTCTTGATCTTGATTTCGGCTCCATCAGGTGCCTTGAGGTCCGTAAAAGCAATGGAATCTATCTCTCGACTCTCCATAGCATCATAAAAATGGCCTTCTTCATTACTCAACATGCTCCAGCGGAACTTTGGATCCTTCCTAACAACTTCACGGGTCTGAATCTCCATAACAGCACCAGACATGCCGCCCGTAGCATCCAATTCGAAGCCTGCAACAGCTATCGACCCTGACATCAATTCACAGTGTCTGGGAAGGGGGACGAACGCACTTCGAGAACCGTTAAATGCTGTACTTCCACTGACACCGATGGAAATTTGCAAGAGTTCATGCAAAGATGGACTGCAATTGATCAATGAACATCGGTTCTTCGATTCGTTGCTGGCATAAATTTCATCAAAGGAGGGCACATATTCAGACAAGTTAGAACCATAGAATATGTAGTCGGCCATCGATACTGCGCCTCGATTGTAATGCCCACCAATCTCTATGAAGTCGTCCTGTGTAAGCACGGTGCGGATTTTCGGCGCGTCAAAGGTCCTAGGTAAATAAGGTGCTTTATGAAAGCTTAGAAAACTAGAATAGACAATGATTTGAACGTGCGTCTCACGGGCGAGTCTCCCATTATAAATGTCTTGGATTCTTCTACATTGTGATCAGTACTATAGGCCATTCATTATGTCATTTTAACTTACAGGCCATTGAAAAACGAATGAGCAAACAGTTCACGATCACCCAGCCGTTGCTTTGGATCTCTAAGTAAGAGCTGGAGAATTGATACAGTCACGCTCGTGATTATGATTATGATTATGATGAGGCGTGACTCACCGCACGAACAAACAATCTCACATGATTATCAGACGTCAGTCCGAACTTAATAGGTTCAACTCCGGCAAACTCGGCCAGCCATCCATACTCTGAACAGGGCCAAGGGTGCTGATCTTTGTCAACCAAGGCAGTCAAGAGAACAAGGAGACAACGCACAATACCCTCGAATAGATTGTAACAAGTAGCGCCAACAGACCACCAGTCGGCCTTGAAACCGTAATACTCGCCTTTCAAGGCCTCGGGTGCCATGTATATGGTTGTTCCGGCGCATCCCCGAATGACAGGCTCAAGATCTGCCATAACGCTTGCTTCACTTGCATGATCTGAAAAGTCGACAGCAAGGCCAAAGTCACTGAGACAGATGTGACCATCTGACTTGAGGAGAATGTTGCTGGGTTTGATATCGCGATGAAGGATGTGGTTTTCGTGAAGAAAAAAGACGGCAGCGCACTGGGAAATTTATCAGTTCTGATTAGACCGGCAAAAAATGAGTACCTACGAGTTCAGCCGTGTAAGTTCGAGCGGCTGAGATGGAGAAGAATCCTTGCGCCCTCAACAAATCTTCTAAATCGCCTCCAGGGTGATACTCCTGTCATGTCAATAAAGTCAAAAGATGGTTGAGTTGGATGAGAGACTTGCGCACCGTGACGAGATAAAAATTCTTCTTGTCATGGAAACTTGCCTCCAACTGGAGTAGGAATCGATTTCCACGCAAACGTCTCATCAGCTTTTGCTCCCTCAGAATATCATCATATTGCGCATGACGACTCTTGAATATGACCTTAACAGCAAAGACCGTTTGATCCTCTGGTCCAGCTTCCTTTAGCCCTTCTGAGGGTCCTTGAGCGAGATAAACTCTTCCTTGCCCTCCAATACCTAATAATTTCTTGACAATGAGGTTGTGGATGCGCAGTTCTCCAGATGATTCCAGAATCCCGGGACCGAGTTGGTAATAATGGCCGATGCTGCTGCTACTATCCAAGGCCGGAAAACTGGCGGCGATGTCTCTTATAAATGCATCTTTCGGATTGCTTGGAGCAGGTGTGGGAGATGAGGGGAGGTCAGAGAGTCGGGGAACTGGTTTGCGGCGAACTTTGAAGGGACGCTGCTGGATAATATTTTCTTTCCTTGGATTCACAGGCTGCTTGATTCCCAGGGACTGTCTGGAATAAAGAAGGGGAACTTTTGTTGGGGGAAGTAGACGACGGAGCTGATCGCTGGAAATGTTATACAATAGCCTGATCTCAATGGGAGAATCCATATGGACAGAAAACTTAGGCTGAAGGCGGTGGCAAGGGTCTGTTCCACATAGACTGACGATCTCGAAGCCGGAATTCTATGGAAAGAAGCTCAGAATGTCGTGACGAATAATAGGTCAAATCACACCTCAAAGTCTGACAACATCCTGGAGGTGAGCTGCTGATCCTCAAGAAGCTCCAAGACGCCAGTGTTGGCGTCGGAAATTCTGTATTCCTTGACATATATGTCTTTCACAGCCTCTGGATACACGATGGCAGATTTCTTCGAAGACTAGATCAGGAGTCAGGACTAGCAATGAAGGTAGTGGTTCACCTTAATGTCGACCGCCAAAAGTTGTTCATCCTTGACAGCAGGGCATATGCCCAAGACATGTGATGCAATATCAATATCTTCCGGTCTCGAAAAAATATCAATTTCGAGACCGATCTTTGACTCCTCCTGCTTACAACTCGGAATAGAAACCAGGGAGTTCCAGTGTTCCTGAGCCATACAAATTGTCTGAAAGGAAGTGGTATGGATAGCACAAAACATACCATCTGCGCGAGGGCATTTTCAAGCTCCTGGGTCTCATCATCCGATAACCGAGTCCCGTGAGAGAGAGCGGGAAAATTTATCTTGACGGACTCCGTTTCATAGGGTATGGACTGCATTCTGCCGGAGGTTCAATGTGAATGCTGAAAGTGCTAATCTGGTCCCAAGTGCGTGGAGGCGAATTGTATAGGGGACAAGCGTCGGCGCTCCACCTTTTATTTCGAAATACGAAGTAGCCTGGGCTCTCATTTGACTGCTTAGGCCGTAGGGGAAAGAGAGGCTGACGAATTGTTTATTGTAGGAAATTAGCATAGCGATTGCTGAGAATTTTGATTTAAAGACTGACCAGTTTGCCCTGACTCCCTTTGGAAAGGCATCCAAACACAATGGCAATTTGAGCCCAACTATTTTCCCTTGCCATGGAGAGGATCAGCAGTTTTCTGTGTGTCAAGGATATCCTTATAACACGTACAGTGCAGAAGTAGGTGAAGACAGATTGCAACTGATGATTGTTATCTACACATTAGCTAGTAGCAACAATGAATACAATGATCCAGAAGAACTTGCAAATTCCATTGTCAAAAATGTTGGAAGAAACAATGCCACAGTAGCATAGCGCAATGTGGGAAACTGATGACTTACCAATATAGTAAAGCTATTGATAAGAAGCTGGATATGAGCAGTATAAGACAAGTGTTATATGACCTTGGCCCCTGAACCTCATCAGAATTTTATTTGGATTTTATTTTATTTTTAGACATTTTTGTGAATTTTATTTTTATTTTGTAAGAAGTGATCATGTGACCATAGAGTATGTGATTACAATAATAAGATTGTAAAAGATACTGGAACAATGACATCAGAATGTATAGCTAGCTAGCACATATTCATGAACTTTAGAGCAGGGTCAATTAATTAGAGTATAGACCAGCATATATAGAAGTCTAAGATAACAAAGACTTCTTGTCAAGTTTCTCTTGTAAAACTACAATACAAGACTAATTACTACTAAGTATATACCATACTATCCTAGTTATTGGAGTAATATAATATACTTAGCCACATAGAATAGCTATATTTGTACCTATTCAAGTAACATACTACATACTAAGTTAACCTACTGTATTACAAAATGAACTACTCACTTGTTTGTGATATAAATACAAAAGATATAAATACAAAAGAGTGATGGTTTGTGTGTAAGCTGTTTCTATTATATAATAAATACTTGTACTTGATAGGCTGTCATCTATTATAGTAAATGTTAGATTAATTTTAAAAAGTAACTAATTATATTACTACATTGATATACTTGTATCTCTATAAATACTAATTACTATATAATATATCATATATCATCAGAGATAGTTTGATGAGCATTTTCTAATATAAGTTTAATCATATGAATCTGTTTAGCTATTTCTAAAATAATAACTAATAAAACTTATAGTTACTAATAGTCTAATATCTTAGTAATCTATTGTTACTTTTGTATATCTTATACATATGTTGGTAGTCCCTATTTGGGGCTTTCTAGTACAACTTGGTTTGTAAGAATCAGTTTACTAGTTGTAAAAATACAAGTTAAATAAAGTTTGTGATATATTGTTAGAGTATAGATTATACTTAGAAAAGAAAAATTATAGAAGATATTGGATAAAGTATGGAAACTTTATTTATAATATATAAATATGAATCATAGATGATCCTAGCTTTAGTAGATATACTCTGTATATCATAGTAGCTATATTTTGGGAGAAAGTACCAATAAAAAGTAGAATATAAGAAAAGTTAAGAATCTAGGTATGGGTAGCCAGATTGGTATTAATTCTAGTTGATTTTCAAGATAAGAAATATAGATTACCTGTATACTAATACTAATTAAAACTATATCCAAGAATTAGAAGAAACAGATAAGTATTCTAAATACACTAAAGTTCTCAGATGTAGTCTGGAGTTTCATGAAGATTATCAGAATGTTATATAATCAGTTATGAAGTAATCAGCCAGAGAGTTGATTTACACTAGAGAAGTATATAGATTAGAAGAGAAATATCTACTTCTATAGATATTTTGAGTAAAAAAGATGTTAGGTAAGCATTATTCATAATGAGAGTTAGATATTTTGAATATTATAACTTAGATTCTAGGGATTAAACAAAAGACAACTCTTGTATTGAGTAATATAAGAGAACTTGACAGAGTTTTTATTACAAATTAGTTTATCTTATATAATAGACTGTGGTATGTGCACACACTACAACTAACCTACCCTAAAATCCAAGTACTTTCTATAAGGCCAACATACTATAGCTATACTATATAATATCATTTACTTTACAATCTTTTATAATCTTTTCTGTATTATATAATTGTGTAATCTGTGTGACCACTCTGTGACAAATATAATGCTTTGTGACATCACATTACACTTCTCTACCAAGTCCAAATAAACAAATTTAAAATTTAAAAAGATAAAAGTTAAAACCAAGTTCATTGTTTACAACTCTAATATTGAATGTGTTTGAGTTGGTATATGAAACCTACTAAAAGTATTAATAATACAATATCAAGCATATCTTAGTTATTGTTACAATTGATATCTCATGCTTTACAGATACTCATCTCATGATTACTTTAACTTGAATATGTGTTAGAGTTATCTTATTTATGAACTTCTATTTTACTACACCATATGCTTTCCTTATATTTCATTAGATAGTATTTTATGTAGTAAAAGAAGTATTCTTATGTAGTCTTCACTTTCTATTCATTGTTTTCTTAAGAATATCTTCCTTATTTTTTATAGTCTATAAATATATTTAGTAGTAGATACAATTCTATATCTTTACACTTTACCAATTGATTATTTCTTCTATTCTTTCTCAAGTCTTTGCTTGAGTTGTAATCTAAGCCAAGCTTAGGATTATAATAGCTATGTATATAGTTGAGATTTGCTTATATCAAAACATCTTTTATAAGCAAGAAAAAAGTTAAATAAGAACTGTATAGCTTGAGTAGTAAAATTAGCCAGGATAAATCACCAAATGATTCATCTAGCAGTACAGATTAATCTGCTTTTAGAATATAAAATAAAGAAAGTAAAAAGAAAAAGGTAATTTTCTAAAATAGGAAAGTAAATGTCAAAATAGAAAACATTTCTTTTAAAGCCTCAAACTTCACCAACACTAATATTGGTTACTATTATTAGAATAACTAGAATAGATATGTAAAGTTTACACTTTGTCACAAACTTTATTCAGCTTGTATCTCTACAACCAGTAGACTAATTTTCTCACAAACTAAGTTACACTGAAAAGTCCTGAATGAAGGCTATCTAAATATATATAGGATGTACAAAAGTGACAATGAACAACTGAGATATCAGGCCATCAACAACTGTAAAAGCTTTATTTGCTAATACCTCATGAACAGCTAGATGGATTTGCACAATCAAACTTGCATTAGAAAGCACTTATCAAACTGTTTTCAATGATTTATGGTATATCTCATAGTAATAAGTATTCATAGAGATACAAGCATATCAATATAGTGATATAATTAGTTATCTTCTAAAATTAGCCTGACAGCTGCTATAACAGGTGACAGCTTCCATTAGATATGAGTTTTGATCATGTGATAGAAACAGCTTGCACATAGACCATCACTCTTTTGTATATATACCTCTATGTTCAAGGGTTAGACCTCAGACTTAATAACATCAATTATTTCTGTTGATACTACTTATCATCTATTATTATTATCTCCTTATACTGTATCTTCTTATACTAAATCTCTGAAACACTATTAATTTCAAGTATCATAACCAATGAGTAGCTTATTTGTGATAATTGGTTTCTTGTTGTATCTAACTATGTGAGTAAGAAATTGAGAGATTAAAAAGAAAAGAAAACTCTATAAAGAGTACATAGAAGCTGGGGTTAAATAAAGATAAATGAATTGAATATACTAAGAAATAATGAAAGAATCTCCATTAGAAAGTGCATGGAAGCAGAGAACAAGTGCAACAGTGTGATTAGAACAAAAAGAGTGGACTATGCTTGGCAGGATAAGTAATATGAAAATTGGATATCAAGTTGGCAGCATGAGTGAGTTCAGATGCAGAGATCCACTTGAATTTGTCTTTTGTGTCTTTATACCCTAGCCAGATTACCTTATATAGGAGCTTGCATGCCTGTTGGTGATCAATTTTGGAGTCTACTATCTAAGAAATTTCATATTTGGGTTTTCTGTCAATTATTACTGAAGCAGGGGCTAGTTGTATTCTCTTGAGAAAAAAGTTGGATGTGGTAGGTTCAAGTATAGACATATGGAAAACTGAATGGATAGAGTACATAGACTCTGGGAGACAGAGGGTGAATGATAGTATACTAGGCTAGGAAATGATTTTATAGGTTCCAAGATATTTTTTGGAAAGCTTTTTTGAAGATAGAGTAGTTCTGAAGAACTAAGCCTTGACAAAGACTTTGTTACTTATTTTGAAATCAGGAG
>Ga0157366_1001082_pt1 | contig 11339 bp, 18 predicted proteins | sample AttbisABBM1_FD_113149 | JGI IMG/M metagenome (GOLD analysis project Ga0157366, IMG submission 113149) | Fungus gardens microbial communities from leaf cutter ant in Botucatu, State of São Paulo, Brazil - Atta bisphaerica ABBM1 | ecosystem: Host-associated > Fungi > Mycelium > Unclassified ...
GTGACTGATAAACCCTAACCCAAGTTGTTCTAAAAATAGAAAACTAAGAAGGAAAAGAAAAGAAAAGTAAAATAAAGTGAAAAGAGAAAATAAAATAAAGTCTACCATCAACGATCTTGACATCTGCACATCTCTGAGTCTACCTTGCAGAATTTCATCTCTAGTGTGAACTGTAACTAACAAATATATCCAATATAAGAAGGTTGTTGGTTAAAGGCTTAGCCTACTAATGTCTTGAGGCTTTTTTCTCTTTCTCCACTCTTATTATTGTCATTAATACAAGTTTGAAGCTCTAGCTGGCCAGACAACTGCTCCTAATGCTGAGTTGCTTGTTATAAGACTAAGCATTTTCAAGGCCACTAGTATGGATATTGAATGCATTATCCTTATCACTAACTCTCTAGACTCCTTTATATATTCTGGACAAGCTTATGTCTTGGCTGCCTACTCTATACTTAGATCATTCTTCTCTTGTGATCTTAATCATAGAATCAAATTCTAGAACTGCCTAAGCAATACTGAGTGGTCCTTATAAAAACTAGTCTATAACAATGTAACTAATACTAAAGTGGCTACTAGACTTCATATAACAACTTCTTTCCAAGAGTATTCTCTCATATCTAGATGCTTGGAAAACATCCTTTAATTATTCTACTGTTCAAGAGAACTATTTTCTTACTCTCAGAGACAAGAATCACAAGCCCTTTCAGCCCAGCTCTCTCACATTGGCCAGCTAGTCATATTATATGCTAGGGTGATTAGAGCCATCCTTAACCATGCTTTTATTGAGTATAGACAGCACTTTTTTCCTGCAGAGTACACCTAATATCTGAATGGCCATTGCTAAATAGAAACATATCAACACATCTTTACAAACTGTCCTGGGTTTGCTCATAGTCTCTTGATTGATCCATCTCTGTCAATTAAGAACTTTGTTGACTTCTTGAAGGAGTATCTAAGTGTTTTTGCCTTTGCTCCTCAAGAATGACCTCTCTCTCTCTCTGAGCCTTCATGAGTGCTCAAATGGTTTACTTTTCTGTTTCTGTAGATAGTTTTCTCAGTTTCATCTCTCTCAGTTTCTTTTGACTCTGCACTCTCAGTATGATAGGTCTGTTTGTGAACTTGGACACATAATTAGTAGGTTGGTTATAAGCAACCTTTATCCAGATTTTTCCCCAACTTCTATTAATTCTGATAGTGTCTCTCTCTGCCTATGAGAGGGGTTTCTGTCTCCTGAGACAAAAATTGTAGGTAGATAGTCTGCCATGGACTGTGATTGAGCACCATGTAATAAATTGTTGACCAAAAAGAAAACAGTCAGGAATAATAAAACATTTTAGAATACCAAGCTTAGCTTACCTTAGAGTGGTAAAAGAGTGCAGAAGAGTGAAAGAGCAGATAGGGACAAAAATGAAACTTGGATAGCAACACAGATAACAACAAATGAGATAGCAGATGATGGACTAGACAAAAATGCTGGTCCCCTTACAGTACTTCTCTAACACCACTAATCTACACAAAGGCACGAAATTCATGATTGACATTTATTAGTCTGACCGTGAGTCATTTTGTATCACCGCATGATTTAGGGTGGTTGAGTCGGAAACTGCTACCTAGCTTTGACACTACATTGATTGGCAGTAGATCATAACTGCATGCCGTACACGAGCACGGCTCAGAGGGGGCCGCTTATTGATCAAATCAATATTAACATTTGGAGATAATTGGCTGGAGTCTCAGTCGTCGTCATCAACAAATATTGAGTCATCCTCCCTCTCATCCTCAGACGACAGCTCAATGTATTTACTCCTCGACACCGCCGCCTTCCGTGCTGGAGCCGCCTTGCGCGGAGGTGGCTTTGACAAGTCTTCAAAGTCACTGTCTCCATCTCCCTCATCGTCCGATTTCACCACCTGCTTCTTTGTCGCTGCCGCTCTCTTCTCTTTTACTTTAGGTGATGCTGGCTTCATACTTCTCGACACCTTGCGTTGTGTATCAGCGCCCATTGTCCTTGCCACAACCGTTGGTGCTTCTGTCGTCAACCAACTCGTGAGATTCATTTTCGTCTTCTTTGTTGCCGGCGAGTTATCTTCTTTGGTATCTGGGCTACAAAAACATGAGACCTGAAGATTTAAGGACCATACAACTTCGACGTACCTTTTGCGCTTCGCCTTCAAGCTAGATTTTTCTGTTACATGTTTGGGAGAAATGAAGTCGTTTTCACCATCGTCCTGGATATCTATCGTTTCCTTCGCTTTTGCTTTGCCTTTTGCCTTCATCTTTTCTTGAGGCTGCTCCATCTCTATGTCGCTATCAGGGATAATGACTTTAGCTCTAGGCTTGGATTTCGCCGGTTTAATGACTCCTTCTTTGTCGTCATCCTTCAACTTCTTCGGTCCAGCTTTCTTTAAAACAGCGGCCTTGACTGGTTTAAAATCATCATCAGAACCACCGCCACCAATGGATTTCCTTGTCTTTAATTTCGCCTGCTTCTTCTTCCCTTTGCCACTGTCTGCATATTTCTTCGAGTCCCAATCTTTACAGTCATTCTAGAGCAACAGCATTAGAAAATCTATGACGAGAAAGAGAACCCCTAAATTCCTCACCTCCCATTCAATCAAAAAGGCATCCAGATCCGTATTCCAAAGATCAATCGGAGACTTTTCAAGCAATGCAAGGAGCTCTGCCTCCTTATCTCCAGCTTGCTGCAGGAGCTTGTCAACCTTCTCCTTAGTCAAACTCCAGATAGCCATTCCAAGCAAATAGTCGTAGTCACTGTCTGATCCGCCGGCTTCTTGTTCCTCCTCATCGTGCTCATCTCGTTCGGGATATTTGTCTTTAACAACCTTTGGTATTGGCATGAAATCATGTTCCCGCAGATCAGCCACAATGTCGACTTTACGACGTCCAGACACAACGAGCATCTTCTCGATAATCATATTCACAAAGCGAACTTGGTTCTTCAGCTTATCGAGTGCACTATTTAATTCACCAGCGAGGTAGTCCTATCAGTGTATTAGCATCGGCAATATTGAGATAAGTGTAAAAGAAATAAACACACCTTTCGTTTCTGGTAATAGGACAAGCGGACGGGATAAAATTCCTCGATGATCTCCTCTGGTGAATCGTACTTCTTAATCTTGCCATCAAAATCAAAACAAATCATATTAGTCGTCGTCAGCTTTGATGTCAACTTGAAGAACTCGAGGAGGCCTTGCGCCTCAGCCTTTTGCATATCCTTAACCGACATGGTAATGACAAAGTGAACATTGGCATTATCATGGTGTTCCTGGTAGTCCTACAACCTCATTTTAGTGCCCACTTTCTCCAGAGAATAGACTTCAATATACCTTGATCACACCCTCTTTGTTCTCTCCACCGACAACCATAGCCTCTAACTCCGCTTTATAATTCTGTGTCCATTTATGGATTGGTAACTCTGTAATCTCCACTGTCGTGTCATCCAACTTGCGAATAATTCCATGCACATCATATTTATGCTTTGCAGTTGGAATGATCTCGCCCTTGAACCCACGCCACCACGGTCTCATCGACACCTGCTCCTCGCCTCTCATTAGACGACGAATGTTCTCAACTACATCCGTGGGGTTGAAACACGGAATACTGGTACTCCAGCCTACACGAAAAATCAATTTAGTAGCCAGTTTTCGTATCTCATACACTTACCTGTACCAATACCTTCAGCACCATTGCATAATATGATCGGGATGACAGGGACATAGAATTCGGGCTCAACCCACTGATTATCTTCCTTTTGCGGATTCAGCAGGGGATCGTCAGCGGGATTGTACATGACTCGTGCCATCATTTTGGGTTCCGTAAAAATGTACCTGGGTGAGGCATGGTCCTTGCCACCTTGATCGCGAGTACCGTACTGACCGTTTGGAGAGAGCAAAGTGACATTGTTGCTTCCCACAAAGTCTTGTGCCAAATTCACAATGGTCTGCGCAAGTGAAACTTCACCGTGATGGTATACCGCATGTTCGGAAATGTAACCAACAAGTTGGGAGACCTGCAGCAGACATAGAAGATGTCAATGCAGTTGAGATGGAACCGATACGTACCCTGATTTCTTTTTTTAGCTTACGCTTGAAACAGGACCAAATGACTTTGCGTTGACCAGGTTTAAGTCCGTCAGCAACGGAAGGGATAGAACGGATATTGTCAGCCATGGAGAAACAAATGAGCTCTTTGTTGATGAACTCAGAATATGGAATTTCATCAATATTGTGGTCGAGATGGGTTCCGGGCTGGAAAATCGATCTATCAACTCGTCGGAGAAAAGAGTGATCAATACCTTAAATTTACGCAGCCATTCTTTGCGATCATCGGCCTTCTTTTTGCTGAACGCGAGATCAATAAGGTCCCTGTCACCGGGTTGTGTGACAGCAAATGGGATCATATGCTTCGCCATGTGGCGGAAATAATCTCGAGCATCAGAGTCCAGACTTGATCCAAGACCCTGGTCATCCGTTAGTAAGATTACAAAGGTGGAGGTACAGTCCTTTTCGCGTACCTTGTAGTATTTCGAGTCCCACTTATGTGCATCAGGAGCCTCCTCTATCCATTTCTCATATTCGGGAAGAGTGAAGAAGTCTCGGCGTTGATTGCCTTTGGTAATCTACTTTATTCATCAGTTGTGAAACAAGGTACACGTTTGTGCTCTACTTACACGGACAATAGGTGTGACAAATTCGACCAAGAACTCGGGAAGCTTGAGAAGTGATGGATAGAAATGATCAAAGAAGTTGATGAGGAGACCTTTGATATGTGAACCGTCATGGTCCTAGAACAAGTCAGGGAAACAAATGGCTAAAATAGTCATGTCGACATACTTGATCGGCCATGATCATCAAACGGCCATAACGAAGACTCGAAACATCCGAGTAATCCTTATTATGTTGCAGTCCAAGGATCTTTTTGATGTTCTGGATCTCTTCGTTCTTCATGATTTGGTCATGCTTGGCTTCCCGTACATTCAGAAGTTTGCCACGCAGAGGGAAGACACCGAAGTAGTCACGCCCAACAACACCGAGACCAGCAACTGCAAGGGCCTTGGCAGAATCACCTTCGGTCAAGATCAACGTACAGTCTTTGGCACCACGAGTGCCGGCATAGTTGGCATCGGAAAGCTTTACCAAACCGACGAGACTAGAACAAAACAAAATTTGAGGCGATAGCTCATTCGCAACTAAGCAAACACAAACCGATTACGCTTGCTTCCATCTGTCTTCTTGATTTGCTGATCGGCCTTCGTCTTCGCCCAAAGTAAAATTCCATCAATGATATCAGTCTTCAAGACTACAGAAACTTCGGCTATCGGAAGTCGGTCAATCAAGTGTTCACTCACCTTTTTTAATGAAATCCTCCTTAATAACCGGCTTGCTCCCAAACTTCGATGAAGGTAAAGTCAGCGTCTCTTTTGTCTGGCTGTCAAAAGTAGGGTTTTCAATGAGGGCGTTGACAAAGAGCCACATGTGGTTGCGAATCTGAGCTGGCTTCACAGGGGCGCCTTTATTCTTTTTGGCGACGGCAGTCATGATGTGTTTAGAGAGTTGTTCGGCAATATACGAGACATGGGTACCTCCCTTAAAGGTCGAGATTGAGTTGGCGAAAGAGACTTGTTGGAATGTGCCATCCGAAACGGCGAAAGCAATCTCCCAACGATCGCTCAGACGCTCATAGATTATTTGACTCTTCGGTTGTGCTGCTCCACCACTGATTTCGACTGCTTCAGCCTGCACGGATTCCATGTACATCTCGACATATTGTTTGAAGCTCTTGACCTTCAAACGCTCGTCGTTGAGATAAACCTTGACGTCCTTCACGGTACCAGCCATGTCATAGACACGCTTACGCAACAAACCTGCTGTATCCTCATCAATACCATTCATGCCAAATCGACTCAGGTCGGGTTTGAATGTGATTTTCGTCCACTCTTCGCCCTTGGAGTTCTTCGTGATCTTCGGTTTCCCGCACGTACTCATGTTATTCGTCCATGTTTGTCTATATTTCTGTCCGGTATTCTTATCGGCAGTTTCCACTGTGAATTCTCTCGAATATATGTTAGCGAGTTTGGCGCCATAACCATTACGACCACCGGTGAGCTTCTTTTCATCGTCGTCATAATTGGATGAAGATAAAAGGTGGCCGAAAATGAGTTCAGGAATATAAATCTTCTCTTGAGAATGTATTTCAATGGGTATTCCACGGCCATTGTTGTAAACAGATATAGTATTTTCCTCAACATCAATGTTGACTTTCATGGTATCCATGCTCGGATCATTGATCTGTAGTTGTTTAGACCATATAGCTGCATAGAGGACAACTCTCTGTACCTTATTGTCAGCGGCATTGACAAGAATTTCATCAATAATCTTCAGGAAGCCCGGAACGTATCTGACATCACGTTGGACCACTCGCTTGATATTGACGTCGTATGTCCACATTTGTTGTGTAATGGTTTCAATGCTGCCAATGTACGAGTCTGGACGTTTAAGAACATGTTCCAATTGTGAAAGCTGTGTACAATCTCCACCTCAGTCTAGAACAAAGAGGAAAGAGTACCATACCTTTGTATATGTTTCTGATGCAGACTTATTTTTGGTTTTTGTAGTCTGAGTCTTCTTCGCAGATGCAGAGGACACGTCTTCGCCAGAGCTATCATCTTCAACATTGTCATCACGGTCGGCCAACACATTCTTAACCCCTTTAGGTTTGGCAACGGCCTTACTCATAGTCGCTTTCGCACGTGCTACGGTCTTAGAAGCCACTTTTGGCTTGGATGTCGTCTTCTACAAGTACCAAGAACCTTTAGGATACCATGGGGAAAGGTAGTCCCGACTGCTTGCCTTCTTAACAGGGACGAAATCCTCCTCGAACTCGGATTCAGAGATTCCTTCAGCTTCGGACGAGCTCATTATGAGATTGGTTTGTACCCGAGGGTCAGAAAGGGAAATGCTTGACACTGTTCGAGGTCGGTTGAAGAAACGCGGTACACGTGAACTTGATCTACAGCATGTGACTTGACGCGAGAGAGGATTCTATATTTATATGCTAAGACGCAGTGAACAGTGAAACGAGAAGGATAACTGCACTACCCATGAAATTCTAGCGACTCGAGTCATCAGGTTCTGAGTGAAGTACGGATGTACTGTAGGGAGGATGTTTTGCATGGTAGGCTTGCGGTTTTATATGGGTTAGAATTGGAGTGCAGGTGACGAATGTTATATCCTAGGAGCTTTAGGGACCACTCTCACGACTCGTGGATCACCTAGTGAACTGTGGACAACTGTTAATGATTTGGAGTCAAAAATGCGTCCATAGGGAGTTGTACATGTGATCAGGTGATGTGATGTACTGACTAAGTTAAACAGTCCTGAAATTGATGGGACTGAGAAGATCACTTCTAACAATATGGAGTGAAGATGGCACAGATAGTGAATGCAAGAGGCCTCTTGGAGGTTGGCAGTGTTGGCGAGCAGGGGTCAGTCATGGAGCTTCATTGTAACCTGATAAGTTTGACACGTCGAGTCGTCCATTATTCCATCACTTATGTTTCACCGAAAGTCAGAATCCTAAGAGTCATTTTTTATGGTGTATGATGGAGACAAACCCATTAATTACACAACACTAAGACTGACTGCACCAATAACCCCTCCTCCTCGACAGAAGATCAAAACACTTATGGTTTCGCTTTGACGTTGTTGACTATCAAGTTCTACAGAGAGATGGTACCTACAGTTCGGGTATCACTAGTGGTAGACTCACCTTATAGGCTTCAACATTGCCCTTAAACTTGCTAACAGTTTGATTTCCACACACCCAAAGCTGAGAGATCGTCAGTTTCACAGAACGTTGAAAACCATATAAAGTGATTACCTCGCTTGCGACGGTCGTGATGAAACGTTCGTCATGTGAAATAACAACGACACCACCATCCCACTTTTGGATAGCATGCATAAGGGCATCCAAACCCTGTATGAAAATGGGAAGCCTCAGTCCCACTGCAGTCGAAGAGCACGAACCTCGATATCAAGATGGTTGGTAGGCTAGATTCAATTCCCGTACTCAGAGTGATGGGACGCCGAAAAAGTGTACCACGAACCTCGTCAAGCAACAAGATGTGGGGACGCTGCAGAGAGAGCAAGGAAAAGGCCACACGAGATTTCTGTCCTCCTGATAGAGTGCCAATGAGCTGCAAACTGGGTGACAGCTACGGTAAACTAACGTCAGGCGCTACAAACGCCAACATACCCTGTCATACCACTAATCTGGAAATTTCCTAAATGAGACCGATACTCCTGTTCGGTCCTACCAGGGAATCTAGAAGCCAGGAACTGCACCGGCGACATTGTTGGAATCAGGGTGTCGACGTGGTGCTGGGCAAAGTAACCACTAGGACGTTGGATCAATGATATCCAGCTTCAGAGATCTCAGTTAAGACTTACACGCGGAGACGACCGTTTCGAGTGACATGACCAGAACTCGGGTTCAGTTCACCCGTCAAAATCTTGATACTGTCCTTCAGGTTCAGTGTTTAGTGACAGGTCTCAGGGGTTGAGCGCACAGGGTAGATTTTCCAGCTCCATTCGCTCCAACAATTGCGATGCGAGAATCAAATCCGATATCAAAGTTGATATTCTTGAGGATCGATCTGTCCGAATTATAGCCGAAGGTAACTTCATTCATTTGAAGAAGTGGTGGGGATATCTTCTCCATCTCAGGGAATCTAGATAACACCTCAAAGATGAGGAAACACTTGATCATGAAATCACTCACCTAAAGTTTTCTTTCTCCTCTTCCTCAGGAGGCTGCAAATCGGGTAACTGTGAAGGAGAAGGTCAAATTAATGTCAGTATATCGAAGTTCGGTAAGACTTTTTCTAGTATCTTTATCTTCATTTGTGCTTGTGCAGCTAGAGACCCATTAAAAGACCTGGATATGCACAAAGGAAATAGCAAGTACCCCTATTGGCGTTATACCGCCATCGATCAATAAATGCCTGTAAGTGCTTGCGATAATCCATTTGTGTTTCATATTCCTTGCGCATATTGCGGTCACGCTCCGATTTAGTGGAATAAAATTGGGTAAAGTTCCTGGACTTGTCTATCAGCTTCAAGACAATAATCGCGGATTTATTCTTACCCCTTATAATAATCAAGCCTTCCTGAGTGTTGATGAATTATATCTGTGGACACTGCATCTCTTAAAACTAGTAAAAATTTCGTTCGGCCGTTTATCGAAGGTCAACATACAGAAAAGCGCGATCGTGAGATCTGATGAACGCCAGTCATTTCAATGTTTGAAAATGTTTCTTCAAGTTGACTCACACAACAAGCAGGGTTCCTGGCCATGTTTGTAAATAATCTTCAAGCCAAGCAAGAGCATTGAGATCAACTAAAAAACATTGTCAATTCCACAGTATTGTATCAGAGAAAATTACAGACTGTGATTAGAAGGTTCGTCGAGCAGCAGTAGAGAAGGCTAATGGACAAGGTCAACCGTTTATTCATGTGAAAGACGCCCATACCTTCACGAAAAGGGCACGAGCCAGGGCCAATCGCATCCTAGTCACTCGTGAGCTCGAATTGTTCATCAATAGACAAAGCATCACGAACCGCCAACCACCACTGAATGAGTTAGTTGGACGTTGCTGATCGTCTTCATCGAAGCCGAGACCTGTAAAAGGACTCAATCGACTCAACATGCACTAAGTTTAATGATAGCTTACCGGCAAGGAGCGCTGCAGCCCGGGAAGGTCCGCTCTCGGCATCCATTTCAGTTAATCGGGCGTGTACCTCCGCCAGTCTTGATGATAGCTCCTCTCGCTCATCTTCGAATCGTTTTTCATCAGAAGCAGATTCAAGCCCGGCAAGTTTAGCGTCCAGCGATAATTGTTCTTTCAGGAGGTGATCACGCCAGACGTCGGCTTTGAGCACAGAATCGATGGCTTTCGTGTCGTCACCGATGACCTAGAGAGAATTGAAAGGGAAGTAGGGACGATGTAGTGGATACACGTACCTCCTGTTCCACGAAAAGGATTGTGATGTGAGGCGGAATAGGTACATCTCGCATTGCAATATGCCGCAGTAGTGTTGATTTACCCACACCTTCAGAAATATTGGAACGAATTCTGGTTAGGTCAATCTCAATCACCCACCGTTACGACCAATCAGACCATAGCGGCGACCATGCGCGAGGGCCAAAGAAGCCCCCGACCTGCAGCAAATTACCATTTGATTGAATTTGTTTTGGTTTCAAACTCACAATATCCTGTTTGAACCAAAATTTACGTCAATGGATGGAAGGTGGATGTCCTTGCTCTTGTTTTTAGCACTTGCAGCAGCTTGGAGAGGGTTAATCTAGATGTTGCAAAATTGCAGTCGCCTAATCTTTTGATGCTATCGTCGAAGACTTACCTTCATGAACATTTCCTCGTAGGTTTGCTAAAAGAGAGGAAGCAGCTCGAGCCGCTGAAATTCCGGTCTTTACAGACTCACCTGCTTGCGATGCTGATCAAGTAGCTTAGATCCTTCATAGAGGTCCCTCCTAGCACGTTTCTCGATTTTAGCCTGAATTGCGTACGTTATTTTCAAGAATTTAACCACACAGGAAAGACTAACCCGGAGTTTAGCCTCTTGTTTTTCGAGCTTTTTGACGTCCACACGAGACGCTCTGGATTTGATCAGGGACAAAGATATAGATATACCAGTAGAATCTACATCACATACTTTCCCTTGTTTATGGACTCTAAGTCAACTCCTTCTGACAAGGCGATCGTATTTGACATCTGAGTTTTGCTCATATCCATAACTTTATCCAATTTCTGTAGTTTCGGCCGAGACTTGTTCTTGATACGAGTATTGAGCTGCTCCTCCAAAAGATCTCCCAGCTTGAGCATGAGTTTTTCAACAACAACATCATGATCTCCTGCGACGGACTGAAGAATGTCGTGGGCGACGTGGAGTACATCCTCTTCTTCACCGGCGTCATCAACCAAATAGCCGGCAAGATATTGTATGATTACATCCTCTGTCCCTGGAAGATAAAAGCGAATTTCTTGAGCCAATTCCTCTGACGACATGACACAGCTGGAGTTAAACAGGAATGAGATGCAGGGTGGTCAAAATTAGCGGTGAGTGGTTTCCCAAAATGGAAGTAAGCTCATTTCGCATGATGTAAATCGAGGAGTTTTAGTCTTTCTCATATATGTAGATTGCACCGCTCGTCATACCTTCGGCCACCCGATCGAATGTCCTCCCAATTTTGACGCAAAACAAACGTCAACGGTGCGAAATGCCTTCCTGTATCCCGTA
>Ga0157366_1001083_pt1 | contig 11327 bp, 13 predicted proteins | sample AttbisABBM1_FD_113149 | JGI IMG/M metagenome (GOLD analysis project Ga0157366, IMG submission 113149) | Fungus gardens microbial communities from leaf cutter ant in Botucatu, State of São Paulo, Brazil - Atta bisphaerica ABBM1 | ecosystem: Host-associated > Fungi > Mycelium > Unclassified ...
AGACTAGCAAGAAAGCTAGTGGACTGGTATGTTTTCCTATATATTAATTGAAGAAGTAGTATCTATTAATATAGTCAAACTAAAACTATCAAATTTGATAAGGGTTCATCTGGTTGTGAATATTAGTTAAGTAATAAGATATAGAAAACTGGCAGAGAAACAAAAGCTAAAAGAGGTGAAACTAATAGAAGTAGATAGAGTAGAAGAGTAGGAGGTAGGGAAAATTCTAAATAAAAGAAAAATAAAAGGAATAATAAAGTATCTAGTATGTTGGAAGAGGTTTATAGCAGGGAGTAATATGTAGAAAATAAACAAGGACTTAGAGAATGTAAGGAAAGCAGTGGCAGAGTTTCAAGAAAGACTAAGTGTAGAAGTTAGAAGATAAGAAATGTTACAACTTAAAACTCAGTACTAAGTCAAAAAAAGAACCTTGTATAGGGTTTCTATAATAAAACTCAATAGAGTAATTAGTACAATGTATCTATCTTATATATGCTAGACTAATGGTCTGTGCTATACAAGTCTTAGCCTACCATAAAGGTCATATACATTACATACTATTAATATGTAATATGATATTATTGTACTAGAACTTTTTACATCCTTCTATATATCACATGATTATATGACAGTAACCTGTGTGAATTGATGTGTGACAGTTGTGACATCACATTAACCCCTAACTCTAAGTCCAAAAATAAGAAAATAAATGAAAATGAAAATGAGAAAAGAAATAAAAATAAATAAAGTCTACTATCTTCAACCTCTAATATTATTCCTCCTTCAAGGTTTTTTCTCCAGAGAAACTAACTTTCATTTTTGCCAGTTTCTCTCTAGCTTTCTCAAATATTCTTCTTCAAACTTTCCATCATTCTATTCATACAACATCTTTGCTATATACTTTCTTAGTAATTCTCCCTTCCTAAAACTCTTTTCTTCTACTAAGTCTAACTTTTACTGTTTCCTTACTCCTGCACTAAGCCTCTCCTCAAATTCTACTACTGCTTTCTTTGCATTCTTTAAGTCCTTTTCTTTTTCCTATATATCATTTTCTGCTGTGAACTTCTTCCATTATACTAAATACTTCACTACTCCTTTTATTTTTCTTTTATTTAGAATTTTTTCTACTTCCCATTCTTTAACTCTATTCACCTCTACTGGTTTTACTTCTTCTATTTTCTACCCTTCCACTTGTTTTCTGTATCTCACTACTTAACTAATATTCACTATCAGATGAATTCTCATTGAAGTTAGCAATTATAATTTGATTACATTGGCAGAAACTACCTCATCAATGATAAATGGACTAATATATTGATCCACTAGCTTTCTTGCTGGTTATTCTTTAAATACTAGATCTTTCATGCTCAACAACACTTTGTTATTCTTCTTCTATTCCTCAGCTTTCTTTCTTCTCCTGTTTGCTTGTCTTTTCATCTTCTCCTAAGCTTTATTCAATGTTGTTCTAGCTTCTTCTTATACCTTCTTCATTCTTTCTGCAAATTCTATTGCTTTCTCCACTTTTTTCTTCTAATGACTACTATCAGAGGATATTAGCAATATTATAAGTCTAGATCCACTCTATAAAGGCTTAGTTACACTTCTAGGCTGGTCATTACCTAGACTAGCTCCTGATGGACTAATAACTGCTCCTACCTTATCCTAATTCCCATTGTCTAGTCTATTACAGTAGTACTATAGTTATTTAGTTAATTATAATTGTAGATATTGATTGGTCAAGTGCACAGACCATGTGCTTAGACCATTCTGCTATAGTATATATGGTAGTGGTGTAATAGTAGAATACCTTACCCAAATATTATCTGGATTTTCTAAATACTTATAACTTCTCAAGTAAGACTAATTCCCTTACAACTGTTTCTATCCTCAATTCTCTACCATAATTCACTCTAAATGGAAACAATTTTGTTGCTGAATATATCTTGTTGTTTACTACAAACTCTGCTATCACTAATCACTCTAGCCAATTCTTTTGCCTATGATCAACAAAGAACCAAAGATATTGTTCCAACTCCTGGTTTATTTATTTAGTTTGACCATTAGTTTGTGGATGGAATGATCTCATTCTCTTCCTGTACAGATCATACTCTATTTCAATCACTTATGAACCCATGGACAAGAGTCTATTTATACTATATCAAATCCCATAGAGTTTCAAATAACAACCTCTATAGTATCAATAAACTTAGAGTATGTGCAGTAGATTATTATTAGAAAGACACTTCTGATATTTAAATATGATAATTACTATATAAAGTTTCTTAGTCTAATAATCAACTTAGATTAAGTGCCTACCTATTTTCTAAGTCCCAATCCAAATCATCTCCTTTCAAAGTATGACCATATAGTGAACTTAAGCTAGGTACAACATTTCCTATTGAAGCCAAGGTTGTCATGGTATGCTTGGACTCTAATATTTTATTTTTATTTTCTTTTATCTATTTTTCTTGATTTGATTTTCCTTTTTCCTTTCTTTGTCTTTTGGATAATAAAGAGGCATATAACCACAGTCATATAAAATTACATTATAAGCCTAGAATCTAGGAGAAGGGACTAGAAGAATGATATCAAGGTACATGTAAGAGTAGAAACTTTAGAGTAGATTGATATTAAGATATGATATATTATTTTGTAGTAAAAACTTTATTAAGCTCTCTTGTATTAACTCTAATACAAGGTTTTTCTTATAGTCCTAACTCTTTAGACCCAAGTTGTAATATATTGAGGTAAATTTGTCTACAACATTTAATTCACAAACAAAAGAGCAGACAGAAAGAACAAACCACAAGCTGAAATAATACTTGAAGATGTATATTGACCACAAGTAAGAAACATAATCAGAAAAGCTAGCAACAGCTGAGTTTTCATTTAACAATAAAGTACACATAGCTTTATTTGTGGTAGAGTATGGACAAGAGCTAAGAATAAATTTTGAAATAAGAGAAAGTATGCTAAGGCAGAAGAATTTGTGAAGGAGATGAAAGCAAGACATGAGGAGGCACAATCAGTATTAAGAAAGTCACAAGAAGAAATATAAAGATATGCAGATAGCAATCAAAAAGAGCCAGAAGAGTGCAAGATAGAAAATAAGGTGCTGTTGAGTACAAAAGATCTAGTATGGCAGATGAAAAGAAGGAGAATAAAGAACAATTTGTGGGGCCCTATAAAATCAAGAAAATCATATCAATAAATGCAATGGAGTTGAAGCTACCTGAATCCATAAAAATTCATCTTGTAAGCATGATGACAATGTACAAAGCAGGTAGAGGAAGAGTATATAGCAGACTCCTTGTCAAGTTCCTTTTGTAAATCCCACCCCAAATGATGCTACAACAATATGACCAACTTGGATTTTCAGCTCCAAATTATTGACCAGTCTCTTTTTTTCCCACTATTCATAAATCCCTTCTCATATAGAATTTTAAGTTAGTTTGTCTCAAGCTGCTGTTACATGATATGAGTGCTTCTAGCATATGGTCAAGATGTAACACAGCTTTATCTGAATCCACAATAAAGCATAAGGAAAGCAAAATTTGGCATGTAGCAATGTCTTCCCTTCCTCCACACAGATAGAAATTAAAACGGAAATCCGTGCGATTGGAACCCACGACCTCCCTTCCTCCCTCCTCCTGGCCCTCCACCAAACGAACTGAATCCTCCGGCACCACCACCACCAAATGAATTAAACCCTCCTCCACCTCCATGAAACTGAGCAAACAACTCTGATAAATCAACGTGACCAAATCCTCTACCTCCCATTCCACTCGTCCCGTCGTTCATACCGTCTTCATCTTCACCCATATCATATCTCGTACGACGTTGTGGATCGGAGAGAACTGCATAAGCTTCAGCTATGAGTTTAAATTTCTCTTCCTCGCCACCCTATATATGAATTTAAATATTTATGTTTTCGCGGTCATCAGAGTACTACCCACTTTATCAGGATGATGTTTCAAACTCTCCCTTCTATATGCCTTCTTAATCTCTGCATCTCCACAGTCTCTAGGTATACCCAGGATCTTATAATAGTCTTTCGTCTTGCTCCTCTTCAATGCTGCTTCTGCCTTTTTCAATTCCGCTTTGAGCCCACGAACATCATTTTCCGTTGCACTGCCTTCGGTTTGAGCTTGTTGCATTGACGATTTAAAATCTGCCACAGAGGCGTCGAAGGCTTCAAGTTGGAAATTGCATCTGGCGCGTGTTCGCAGGCATTTGAATGAATTTGGGCAAAGGAGGAGGGAAGCGTCCGTATCTAAGAGTGCTTCTTTGTGTCTGGATAGCTGATAGGGTGAAAGTGTTTGTGAATGGTTGAGTGGGGCAAAAAGAAGACAAACCTTGAGAAGCGTTGTTGCACGATTGGAGAGTAGAGTTGCACGGATCTGACCACCCTTTCCTTCCTCTTCTGATTCACCAATAACCTAAGTGCGCATATGAGCTAAGAGTCTGAGTTAACAGCAAATCACGAACCTCTAGTGCTTGAGTATACTTGTCTACCGCCTCTTTGAGTTTACTCGACTTGAAGGCTGTGTTGCCTTCTTCCTTCAACTTTTCCACGTCTTTTATACGCTTTCGTAGTTTTTGTGCAGGTTCACAGGAGGGATCGAGCCGGAGAGCATTCTGTGCATGTGTTTTGGCTTGTTCGAGTTTACCTTCTAGGAATTGCAGATGTCCCCGAAGTATCAGGGTATCAGGCGAGTTGGGGTTGATACGGAGAGCATCACTATGGAAATTTGAAAATTAAGGAGAAGAGCAGAGTTATTAAATCAGCACACTTTGCAGCCGTATTGGCACCCTCCCAATTCCCTCTCGCCAACTCGAGCTCTGCCTTCCATATTCTCCACTCCTCAGGAATCTCCCCGCCCTCACCCTCGATCGCTTGAACGCACTTATCCAAAGCAAGTCTCGCAAGCCCCCAGTCCTTCTTCTCTCTCGCAACCCCGAAATTTTTCACGTGCTTCTCAAGAGACTTGACTTTCTCGCGAAGTTGAAGGGCCGGTGTATTAGAAGGTTCAACGGCGAGAATGTCTTTAATCGTAGATGAGGCACCTATCGATGATCCGAGAGCGAACTGACAGCGGGCGAGACGGAGGAGGGTTTTGGAAGAAGGGAAGGACTGAAGTGCGGCTGCGTGTTGGCAGTCTTCGAGTGCCAGTCGGAATCGTTTAAGGCTCATATACGCTGCTGCACGGTTTGTTAGGTAGGCTGGTTCAGTAGGATTAAGTTCTGTAGTTCGTGACATTTTGTTAGCCAAGAGCGATTAACCTAGCCGCGTGCTTACTGATGGCCTCGGTGTAAAGGTCAATGGCCCCGGCATATCGACCAGCTTTGAAGACGGCGTTTCCTCGTTCCTTGACCTCTTCTGCTGCTCTGGCAGGATCTCCCCGGTCTAATGCAGGAGGATCTGTCTGAGGAGATATCGACGGGCTCTCAATGGTAGTGGATCCTGCAGGCGACGAGCTAGGGGTCATGGCCGACATAGGACTCGACTCGGGTGGTCTTAAAAAGAGAACCAACAAGTTGGTTGAAAATGAGGGAACACCATGCATAAACACCGTGTGGAACAACTGGGAGGGACATACCTATCGACGATGGCGCCATTGGCTGTGTCTGGTGTGTCTGGTGTAGGCTTAAGTGCCGGATCATTAACGACAGCAGTAGTCCTGGGTTTCTGCCTGGCCTTTTTTTTGGTGGCCATGGGGGAGGGAAATAAAGGTGGAGTATCGAGCGAGCGCTTCGTTTTTAATCAAGTAAATTTTGCGTCCGAAAATTTTCAGGATATGTTGAAGGAAACTCTGAAGAAGAACCTGACAGAGCAAAATAATTAGGTAGATTGTCATTTTTAATTACTAATTACGGTTAGCTAGCTCAACTCTCGCAACAGTTAGGATTTATTCTCGTGGATAAACTGGCGTCTTGCTCCCTTCACTTATGTTATTTTATCCTTGCTATTTATGTGCAGCTGAGTACTGCGTGGCATTTCTTCGTCCATCTCTGACCTCTTTGTCGAGGCGTCGTGCAACAACTTTATCATGCACCGACTCTTCAGCAGCAACCAAAAATCCAGATGCTCAATCATACCCCTTTCCAAAGACTCCTAGGCCTACCCCTCATGAGATTTTCCACCTGCCGATAGGTGCATCTTCAGCCGATGTAAAATCTCGATGTCAGCTTGTCTTCAGTCATATTTGATCTGTGAACTTGACATTGTCTAGATTATGAACTTGTATGGCAGCACCATCCCGATTCACCTCGCGCACGCACACACATATCATGTTTTCATGAGCGAAACACTCGTTTCCAAGCCATTCTCTCTGCCTATAACATTCTCCAGAGTCCTCCTCAAGCGACCAGAGGCTACTATAGCACTAGTCCAGGCTTTGATCCATATATGGCCGAAATTCACCGCAGACGTCGTACCTCACAGAATGCAGAGCACCTGAAACAACGGAGACAAACTATGAAAGATGAGCAGCGGCATTGCGAACGAGAAGAATCAACAGGTGGACCTGGGCAGCGAGTGATGGTTGGCTTGGGAGCTATCGTATTGTTAGGAGGGCTATATCCCAGCTTCTTCCTTTTTCCATTTCGTCTTGAAAGAACACATCGAGATGCAACGGCCAATCTAACCAAGGCGAGGAATGATGCTCAGGAAGTTGGACACCTGAGACGAGAGGAGATCAGAAAACGAGTACAGGATATGAAGGCTCCAGTTATGGATGCAGAAGAGCCGGATGTCAAGGTCTAAGTTATTTCATACTTTATATTACTGTACAGGAGTTTTGATGTTCCTCCAATTCACCCAATGGTCGCAAAAGAATCCAGGGTCATCTGGTGAATGAACTCTGGTACCTTATCCATCACTGTCTGTGCCCTGTACGAATGCTTTCGTAAATGTCCAAGTCATACAACTTCAAACACTCACAAGGGCTGATGCTCCCTATAGAATAAGAAATAAAGCTCCACCATAATAATTACGTTGATCTCCTGCATTAGCAATATTTGGTGTGACTCAGCAATTGATACTTCTTTGATCGATACGGGTCGGCGGGGTTGCCAAATTGGGGAAGGTGCTGAGGGTGAGTGAAGCAGAATAGCCGGATACCTGGCGAGTGACTACTGTTGTAATAATATGACATGTCGGTGTATCTGGATTTAAAGTTTGAGAGTTGAAACGCAGTGAAGGCTGGGTTGTGATGATTCAACCATATCCTAATCAACTTGTAGAATGTTGCTTTCACATTGTGCCAAGATGACTCTGTTCGTTGTGATAACCGATAATCACTCCCGCATCGGGTGATTACACGGGTGATGATTTGAATCACACACCAAGGGTAGGCTTGTTCATCTGTCAAGTGAACCGTCGTGTGAAAGGTAGGATGTGATAGTGATCGTACGCTTCTGGAAACGCCCTTCTACAATCATGCGATTATCTGATTCGTTCGGAGCTTGTACCATAGCCTAATTATCCGCCCGATTCAAATCACTACAGGTATTAGGATTTTGGTGAGACTAGGCACAATCATGGCTCACGCTGGAGACTAGTTTTCTGATCGTTTAACGATGTTATTCATGATCTACATAGCGGAGAGTCAATCTTACTTCACCCATTCCGTCAATCCAGTAATCTCGTCATCTCACTATAGAATAATGATGTTAATTCATCCCCAATCAGCGATCCAACGATTTCCAGGTAAGATCTTGTGAAAATTAACTCTGATGTTATCACTGTCAGTCGCACCCTTGGGAAATCACACCCGAACTCTATCACTGTTGACCTTCACTGGACCCTCAATGCGCGCCCCTCCTCCCGACAATTTTCACAGTGCCCTTCCGAGTGAAGGGCTCAGCGAACACCAACATACGACATACTCACCTGTATATAAATCATCAATGAATTTGGGCCTCAGTCACCAGGAGTCTCTCGTCCAGAAGTCTCTCGTCCTTCGGCGGATAAACCAGCACAGTATACAGCTCAATTCACAAAGTCTAATACTCTATATTCTAAATACGATCGAACATGTCTCGCTATCACAATGCCATCCACAGTCCAATCTTTCCATCCCAGATCTCCTCATACTCTTCCCTGTCGGGTGCCCTGGTCTCACCCCCTTCGCAATTTAACTCTCCTCGCCGCCATCGCGTTCCGCAGAATATCTGCCAAACATCTCAAGGACCTGTGTGTGGTCCTATTAGCTTTGATTATATTGGGCAGGTTGGCCAAGGAGTTTCTCTTGCCGATTTCAGTACTCGATCGCAAAATGCGATCAGCCAATTGGTGGCTGGAGCAAATGACCAAGTTTTGGCAGGGACAGGAATCAAGAAGATTCATTTGCGGATCATGGTATGTCCTAAAATTATATCCCGATGCTGATGCTGACCTGCTATATATATAGTGGGCTGGTTATGAACATCTCAATTTTGTGCAAAGTATGCCGGCGAGCACTGCTATTTCACGGGGACAGCTTGGAGCTAGCATTGCTTTGCAATTTTGGTCTTTTATTACAGTCAGTATCTATATTCATCTTTGTTGTCCGGCTCGTTGTTGACTCGACTAAAGCAAGCATCAAAGTCTTCAACGACGAATCCTAAGTGGCAGATCAGCGAGAAGACCATTCCATTTGAGAGGATATTTCTCATCGCTCTGTACAGCTTAGGCGATGGAATCTGGCAGACAGATGTTGCTGTTGACTTCTAGCATGTCCCGTGTCGATTCTCTTGTATAAATTATTACCCCCCAAGTTATTACCCTTCTTCACTGTTTTCCTCTTTCGATAGAACACATCAAATGCATTATTTGTGTGTATATCTGTAACTTTCATGTAAACCTATGTTCATACTCTTCTTTGCACTTTACACTTGGATCTAGTCGGAAGATATTAGATGTTAGAAAGCAACAAATGGTCATTGGTAACAGTGGAAAGATAGAGAGAAGACATGAAAGCAGAGGAGAGGAGAAGAGACTAGAGAGACTAGAGAGAAGGAGATATTTAATTGTACTAAGCATTTTGGCTATACCTTGTCCCAGAATCTCCTTTCCATCCCCTACCGCACCTAAAGTCAAGGGGACCACTGCATACTAAGAAACAATGCAGTATAAGAGCTATTCTCATGGGTTCTCTAAAAGATGGGTTCTCTTGTATTTATAGTAATAGTTACAATGTTCTACCTGTCATAGATCTGCTCTGAAGTTATTTGTCTTCCACAACAAATGAGCCTCATATCAGTCCAAGGTAAAACTCTTTTTTGTGGTCTACTCCACTGCAGATCACATCTCCATGTTTTATCATCTAATGACTTATTTCCTGGACTCCCAGTTGTTGTGGCAACCACTAACCAAGACAGTCAATAATGCACTAAGTAATCTTATAAGGTGAGAATCTCATGGGAATCACAAGAGAACTTGACAAGGAGTCCCCAATATATTCCTACACTGTATATACTACTATTACAAGTTCTACCCTAAACTACATATGTTCTCCATGAATCCACTATACCATTACCATAAGGCAAACATGCTGCAGCTGGCATGATATGGTTGAACCCATATATTTTATTTTTATTTTTATTTTATCTATTTTCTTTGATTTAATATATATTTTTCTTTTACTTTCCATTTCTTTTATTTCTTAGACAATGAAGAGGCACATGACTGTGGTCACATGATGCATCACATGACATGATATCATAGGTCTAAAACATGGTAGAAGAAACTAGAAGGATAATGTCAAGATGTATATCTATGGCATGTTTATCTCATGGCTGATATATAGACATTAGAATAGAGTTGTTATTGTTAGCATGGACCATGTATTAGTATTATATATAGTGTAAGAATACATTAGAGACTTCTTGTTGACTTCTCTTGTAATCCCCATGAGATTCTCATCTTATAAGATTACTTAGTATGCTATTGACCATCTTTGTTGTGGCAACCACTAGTCAAAAGACCGATAGAACTACTAAGGTAAACTTATAAGCAAAGTATCTTATGGTGATCATAAGAGAACTCAACAAGGAGTCCTCAATGTGTTCCTATACTATCTATACTATACATGGTTGGTCTATGCTAGCAATAAATAAACCTTCCCTAAAGTTCACATGTTGTCCATGAGCCCACTACTGTCAGAACTAAAGATAGTAAACTCTATTTTTTTGTTCTCTTGTACTTTTACTTTTACTTTTACTTTGTCTTTTATTTTGGAGTTATGGTTAGTGTGATATCAAAGGTCACTGTCACATCACATGAGTCAGGTATCACACAAATCACATGACACATAGAACACTGTAGAAAGATCTAGGAGGGATGATATCATACAGCATGTACAACACATGTTGGTTTTAAGAAAAGCATATGATCATTTAGGGTAGGCTTAGACTATTAGGTTTTAATATATAAGGTAGACAATCCTATATAGAGTTTTCTATTGAGTTCTCTTGTGTTAACCCTAATACAAGATTTCATTCATTGATTCATTCTAAGGTCTTTAAGTTGTAATAACCACACTATTACTACAAAGCAAACATGTCTTCTAATATTATTTGTTCTAGCTCCTTCAACCACATTCTAAAGAAAAAGAAATCAAATCAAGAAAAATTAAAATAAAATATAATCACACCAGTTATCATTCTTCCTTGAATTCATTTCTATATATCCTCTCTCCTGTTATTATTCTAGCCATAGTTCTGGCTACATATTAGATATAATTCACATCTTGGTAATTAAGATTTATAGAAGATATATAAAAGAGTGGATAACATGTTAGAACTTATATAAAATATAGATATCAAACAATCTTTGGTTTTGGCTTATATACTATATCTCTACACATCATACCAGTTACATAGTTCAGGGAGAGCTCCTAAGTACTGGAATGAGAGTGGACTTAAGAGAAGTAAGATATATCACCACCAACACTGAAACTTAGTGCTAGTTTTAATTTTTAAAATAAAGACTTTACAGTGTTGGAGAAAATAAATATATAGCAGCATGATGCAGTGTAGATAACTGACAACTACTTACTAATAGAGTAAGATTATTAGTAGAAAGAGTAAGATATCAGAAATGTTTTTCTAATCCTTTATGATTTCTCTTTTCTTTTATAGTTTAGTTTTCTTATTTTATTTTTTGGACTTAGCTAAGGAATGTGATAGTCGCAAATATCACAAAGCATAATAGAAGTATAATATATAGTTATATAACTTGGTAGAACATTATGAAAACTACTAGAAGAACTTAGTCATAGTTTTAGGATATGTTAGAGGTGCATAGGCCAACTCTTAGAGATATATAAAGTAGACTACTCTAT
>Ga0157366_1001088_pt1 | contig 11297 bp, 8 predicted proteins | sample AttbisABBM1_FD_113149 | JGI IMG/M metagenome (GOLD analysis project Ga0157366, IMG submission 113149) | Fungus gardens microbial communities from leaf cutter ant in Botucatu, State of São Paulo, Brazil - Atta bisphaerica ABBM1 | ecosystem: Host-associated > Fungi > Mycelium > Unclassified ...
AAAGAGATCGCCCTTGCTAAAGCGTGGATTGTGAATGAGGTGGTGCTGATATTGAGTGAGCGGGGAAAGCCGGAACTGGTGAAGTATTTGGGATGGTACGGGGAGGTGCTGCCTGAGTGGTTGGCATCATCGAGATTAAAAAGTTAGTAATTTTTTAGCAAGCTGAAGAACGAAGCGTGAGCACTGTACCCGTGGCGATTCAAACAACGCCGATATGCCAGTTCGTCTGATTGTGTTGAGCAATGGCACCATCAATCATTAAAAGGGTTAAAAACAATGCGTAAAATTTTAGGCAAATTTTTAGTCGCGGCGGATCTTGCTGCACTGTTATCCGGCTGCGGGGATGATGGTATTTATGGCAGATATGAAAACCCTCAATAAGGGGTACGACTTGATATTTAAAAAGATGTGATCAAGTTCCGGGATGGCGTTTTTACGGTAAAAAGCTGGGATGAGAGTCAGAAGCCAATATATATTGCCAAAAAGCAAAACAAAGATCTCGGCTCTTGGACTTTTAAAATCGAAAAGGTCAGGACGGCGTTGTTTATCAAGGTGCGGTTTTAAAAAAGGATTGAGTGATGGAAAACAACACAATTAAATGCCCGTTCTGCTTAAAGGAAAGTCAGAGAGGGGTTCAAGTCTGCACAGGATGTATGGCGACTGCTTTGTATGGGGCCTACCCCGGCTGGTATGCTTTCGTGATTATAGTATTGTACTTCGGCCTGTCTATACTAATCGGAATGTCTACAGGAATGGCGGGAGAGACTATAAGCCTACCAATCCTTTCGGCTGTTGGGTTTATAGCTGGTAAGGCAATTTTTTCTTATAATGTCGTTTTCAGGCGGAGGGGGTAACTAATTATTGATAAACTACTCCTTTCTTACATAATTTAATGTTAGAAGGTGTAGTTTATCAAAATTATGCTTAGAATCTGATATTTAACTTTGTAGCTTGCGCTTCATCATAAAGCCGTTTGACAGTATTATAATCATTATAGAGATAATTAGTGGAAAATCGATGCCATTGGCTACTTTCTTTATCATAATAGTCAATGTAAAAATAACCTATACCTTCATCTGGTTCAAATTGATACATTATTTCAACATCAAAATGTGTCAACTTTGTAGATATACGATCTCTTACATAGTCAAAATCCCAAGAAAGATTACCTGCGACCGTCATATCAAGAAGTCTTTTGATCATCTCATATATATTATTTGGCAGCATGGGCATCTCCTTCGTTAACTAGTACTTGATTATTAATACTTTGCTTTATTTTCATCAGATTGTCCAGTGCCTTATTCTTAGATTTATTGTCGACTGGTGATTTAGTGGATGCGTTTCTAAATGAAAGAAGTTGACCTTCTAAACTATTTAATTTGTTACGCAATACATTGTTGTTATACTGAGTGTAATTTTTACAAATGCGGTTGAATGTCCTACTGAATGTGTAGAAAAGCCTAAGTGCTACTGTATATTGCCCATCATTAATATCATCAGCAATAAATTCCAGCATAACATCTAATTCATGTGTAATTATACTAATCTCTTTCTCCTTGAAATCAGAGAGTATAGATGCAGCCTGTTCTTGTAAGCTTTTAGTGATTATTAGGCTATGAAATACTTCTGATAGAGTAATGAGTAATCCTATGATAGTGATCACGGTTCCGGCATAACTGATCCGATTGAAGTTAGAGCCATCATTTAGAAAGTAGTCTGAAAACCTATATGATAGAAAAATTCCAAATGATGAAATCATTATGTAAAAGAGTCTAATTTTATTGTCTTTTAATATGTTCATATCTTTAAAATTAATTTAAATTTTTTAAACTATACCATATCCATCTTAAATTGACTATGTTTTTATATTAATTTATGGTAGGAGTTATTTTTTATAAAATGATAGTTCACATTGTAGGAGGTGACCTGCCCCCAGTATTATAAACAAGGCTCAGTTAGTAATGTCGGATCCTTCACTCTCAGAATTATCCTTTCTCCAGCCCGCCGCAAATTCAGACGACGTCTGATAATTGAGCGCGGAGTGCAGGCGGCACTCATTATAATCCTGACGCCATTCACTGATGGTTTTCTTGGCATGACTGACGTCACTGAACCAGTGTTCATTCAGACATTCATCGCGAAAGCGTCCGTTAAAACCCTCAATAAATCCGTTCTGTGTCGGCTTGCCTGGCTGGATAAGCCGCAGCTCCACGCCATGCTCAAAGGCCCATAGATCGAGCGCGCGGCAGGTAAATTCCGGGCACTGATCCGTTCTTATTGTCGCCGGATCCCCCTGAAACAGTGCAATGCTGTCCAGAATACGCGTGACCTGAACATCTGAAATACCGAAAGCAACGGTGATCGTCAGACACTCCTTCATGAAATCATCCACACAGGTCAGCTACTTAATCCGACGGCCGCTGGCAAGTACATCTATGACAAAATCCATCGACCATGTCAGGTTCGGCGCTGCCGGGCGAAGAAGAGGAAGCCGCTCAGTCGCCAGACCCTTATGGCGTCGTCTGCGCTTCACACTCAGGCCGTTAAGGTGGTAAATGCGTTATATCCGCTTGTGGTTGACGTGAAGACCCTCCCGACGTAATCACTGCCAGATGCGCCTGTACCCAAGACGTCTTCGTTCGGGCGCCAGTTCTGTAATACGGACTGATAAATGTTTACCAGCCGCCGGACGCTGCGCCTCATAGCGGCAGGTCGACATGAATAGACCTGTTAGCCTGCGAGCACGACGTTGCGACAGACCGGTCGCATCACACATAAACTTAACGGCTTCCCGCTTCTGGTCTGTGTCAGTACTTTCGCCCCAGAGCCACCTGAAGTGCCTCTCTGTCCAGCATTGCTTCTGCAGGCAGCTTTTGAGTCTGGCGTTCTCTTCCTAAAGCGACTTCAGGCGCTTAACCTCGGGCACCTCCATACGGCCGTACTTATTACGCCAGGCATAAAAGATGGCGTCGGAAATGGCGTGCTTACGGCAAAGTTCACGGGCAGAAACCCCGGCTTAAGCCTCGCGGAGAATACTGATGATCTGTTCGTCGGAAAAACGCTTTTTCATGGGGGGTCCTCATGTGGCTTATGAAGACATTACTAACATCGCGGTATGTTAATCAACGGGGAGCAGGTCAGGCGGGTTGGTTGACGCTGAACTTGCTTACTGTGGATGCATTTAACACACAGCAATTTTTAGTCTTTACGGCAAAGACCGATCGCGGGCAAATAATAGACGGTGAAGCATGCAAGCGGTTGTTTCAGCTTGCTGCAACACTAGGCGATAGAGAAAATATGTCTGCAAAGGCGAACACATTGCCCGATGACCTGCTCTTACTCAAGAACAGACAAATCGATGCCCAACTTGCTGAAGTCATGGAGCAGAACAATGCCCTCTTTGAACTAGAAAGAGATAAGCTGGAAAAATGGGCTGAGGACTTGATGTATGCTGCGGAAGAAGCTTTACGCGATACAAAAATGCAAATCAAGTCTTTGAAGAGAGATGCAAGACTGGCACAATCTATTGAAGAACAAAAACAAAACTAGGAAAAACTTAAACAACTGGAGCGACAACAAAAGCGCCAGCGAATGGAGGTTTTTGATATTGAAGATGAAATATCAGACAAACGTGACCTGTTGATCAGTGCACTTGAAGAGCGAATGAAGCAGAAAACAGAGATCGCAGAATTATTTATCATTCGCTGGAAAGTTATTTAATTGATTTATAAGAGAAAAAAATGAGTAAATACAACGAATTAGTTAAGAAACTTAAAGAAATTTTTCAGATTGATCGACCAGAACTGGACTTCGGCATTTACCGCATTTTGAATGCCCGTGCTGATGAAATTAATGATTATCTTGAGAATAAGCTGAAGATTAAAATTCAGTCCGCACTTGCTGATGCAGAAAACGCTAACAAAGCAGAGTTAGAACAACAGTTGCATCTCACAATCAAAGCGGCAACTGATGCTGGTTTTGAACCAGGTAAAAGCCCAAAAGTTCAAGAAGTTAAAAAGAAATTGTCAACTATCACCTCTGGAGCTAGTGAGCACGAAAATGCAGTTTTCACCCACTTGCTTACCTTTTTCTCACGTTATTACGACAATGGCGACTTCATTAGCAAGCGTCGTTACAAAGGAAATACTTACGCTATCCCGTATGCAGGTGAAGAAGTCATGTTGCATTGGGCAAATAAAGATCAGTATTATATTAAAAGTGGTGAAAACTTTGCCAACTATTCGTTTAAATTAGCTGATGGCCGCAAAGTTAGCTTCAAATTACTTGCCGCGGATACGGCAAAAGATAACCGTAAAGATAACGATTTAGATCGTTGCTTTGTCCTTATTGAGCCTCATGTACGTACTAAATTTGATGATGAAGGTGAAGAATACGAACAAGAATATAAGCCAGTCGAAGTCATTAAAGCTACATCCATTGTTGATGGTGAATCTGTTGACACAGAAGAGTTAGTTATTCATTTTGAATACAAAGCCATGAAAAAGGGGACTAAACAAGATACTTTAGTTAAAGTGGCCATTTCAAAAATTCTTTCGGACAACATGGTTCAGCAACATTGGGCTGATCTTGCTAAAAGAGCACCAACAGAAAATAATCCAGCGCGGACGGAGCTAGAGCGTCATCTCACCACCTATACCCAACGTAATACTGCGGATTACTTTATTCATAAAAATCTTGGTGGATTCTTAAATAATGAACTTGATTTTTATATTAAAAATGAAGTTATGAATCTCGATAATTTGCAAAATGCAGACGTGTTTGCAAATGTTGAGAAACAACTTCGCATGATTCAATGCTTACGCTCTGTGGCAAAGGAATTAATCACATTCCTAGCACAAATTGAGAATTTTCAGAAGAAAATATGGAATAAGAAAAAATTTGTAGTCGATACAAACTATCTATTCACCATAGACAAACTACCTAAAAATTTATATTCCGCAGTCATAAAAAATGATGCTCAATGGGAACAATGGTATCAATTAGGTTTTCTTCACAATGATTCCGTCGACAGAGAAATAACACTCAAAGAAAATGCTGGATTAATCGTCGATACTTCATTATTTGTACGCAAGTTTAAAGATGATTTCTTACTAACTATTAATGATATCGATGAATGTCTATCAGGAAACGTATATAGTGGTGATAACTATCAAGTTTTGAAATTAATTAGCACAAAATACGCGAAAAAAATTGATGGCATCTACATAGATCCGCCCTATAATACAAATGCTTCTGAAATTTTATATAAAAATGGTTATAAAGATAGTTCATGGTGTTCATTAATGAACTCCCGCTTAGAAGTTAGCAAATCTTTATTAAAGGAAAATGCGGCAACATGCACAACTATTGATGAATATGAAGTCGCTAATTTAGAATTATTGCTCAAAGAAACATTTGTTGGATATAATATTAGACCCGTGATAATCGAATATAATCATCGAGGGCGTGTCAAGAGCAATTTTGCAATAACACATGAATATGCGTTATGGACAATACCAGAAGACAGAGATGTAATTTCTCGTCAAATAGAAATATCCGATGAAATTAGGCGTAATTTACGTCGAACCGGCTCTAGTTCTACTCGAGCTGAGTCTGAAAGTCAGTTTTATGGTATCGAGGTCGATAATACTACACTAGAAATAGTAGATGTAACTGAAGCGCTGCCTAGTCTTGATACAGCTGTTCCAGCACATTTAAATAAAAATACTACAATGGTTTGGCCGATTGATGATCAAGGGGTTGAGCGACGCTGGTATTATGGGCGAGATCGTGTTATTCGTGAAGCAAAGGAAGGAACAGTCTGGGCAGAAAAAATAAAAGGTGAGATTCAAATACATTACAAGCAAGCAGGAAAACCTAAAATGCGTAAATCTGTTTGGGTTGGTCCAAAACTTGATGCTAGCACCTATGGTTCTGAACTATTAAATAGCCTTTTTAATGTTACTCAGATTAACTTCTCTTTCCCTAAGAGTATTTATGCGGTAAAAGAATGCTTGGAATCACTTAGCAACTCTAAACATGCTCATTTTCTGGACTATTTTGCTGGCTCCGGCACTACTGGACATGCTGTAATAGATATGAACAGAGAGGACAACGGTTCCCGTAAATTTAGCTTAGTGGAACAAGGTGAGTATTTTTATTCTGTTACCTTGCCTAGAATTAAAAAAGCCATTTATTCTACAGATTGGAAATATGGTAAAGCCACCAAGAGCAATCATGTCAAAAATACATTGATAAAACATATCAGAATTGAAAGTTTCGAAGACGCTCTTAATAACATCACTCTTAAACGTGATGAAATGAAAACAGATCTATTTGACAGCCTTGATGCCAAAACCCAAAATGATTATCTTCTTAAATATATGTTCGAATCAGAAAGTAAACATTCGATATTAAGCACTGATAATTTCAAGAATCCATTTAACTACGAGATGGATATTGCAACTGATTCAGCAGGGGCAACAGAGTGTAAAACCATCGATTTAGTCGAAACGTTCAATTATCTTGTTGGGTTACATGTGAAATTTATTGAATCCAACGTTGAGCGGGGCTATGTACGGATAGAAGGAACACTACCAACAGGAGAACGTACGCTAATTCTGTGGCGCGACTGCGATAAAATCGGTTATGAAGAGTTGAATAAATACGCTAACCGATTTGATTTATATGCAAAAGAGAAAACATTTGATGTTATTTATATTAATGGCGATCATAACCTACCAGCTGCATTTACAGTTAATGAAGAAGACGGTGAAATTGTCCGTAGTTTGAAAATTCGCCAGATCGAACCTGAGTTCCTAAACTTAATGTTTGCTGAGGAGGTTTAAGAATGGCTAAAAAACCCACTACCGGAAAAGCCGTCAAAAAGCAGACCAACAGCAAATTAAGTTTTCATAAGCAGCTGGTTTTAAATCGCTTTATGTTCCGTTTTTTTAAAGACGGTACATTGCATGGTTTAAAAATCCGTTTAGGTGAAGACCGATTTGAAGGTATTCATGAAGATGGCCAAAGCCTGTTCTTCCATGAGTTAAGTAACTACTTATTCGAGGTCGATCTCATCGACCTCGATGAATTACGGCGCTACGATCTTAATATTGTTAAGCACTGGCAACAAATAACAGAGCATCGTAATCTTAAAGAAGATACTGTATTGAGTATGAAATATTTTCAATACCTGTCTCTCTTGTTTACTGAGATCTATCTCGATTGGTACTTCAATCGTAAACAAGAATTACTTGATGGTCTTAACCGTGAACTCAATATATACAATTCTGAAAATAATGAAACAGCAAAGGATAGAACTAATCAGTTTAAATCATACATCCTGGATGATTTAAATAAACTTGCATACTGGAATGCTACAGGTTCCGGTAAGACATTGTTATTACATGTAAATATTTTACAGTACCTACATTACTATCAGGATGGTAATACTCATCATTATCCTGATAAAATTATCCTGCTAACGCCAGATGAGCGTCTTTCACAACAACACTTGGATGAGTTATATAATTCTGGTTTTTCCCACATCCAGTTGTTTGATAAGAGCAAATCAGCTCCGTTTAAAGGCACCGTTGAAGTTATTGATATCAGTAAACTTGCTGATGACATGGGTGATAAAACCGTCGCTGTTGAGGCATTTGAAGGCAACAATCTGGTTCTAATTGATGAAGGTCATAAAGGAACAGGGACTGCTGCAGGTGCATGGATGCGTCGTCGCGACAAATTAACACGAGACGGTTTTGCATTCGAATACTCGGCTACTTTTGGACAGGCAGTATCTGGCGGAAACAATGTTGAAGCTGTCGAAGCTGAAATCAAAAAGAAAAAAGCAAAATTACTCTTTGAGACAACTGCATTAGGAAAACTGACTGACGAGAAGTTAGCAAAATTAGAGCTGACATCAGAGGAATTACGTGATGCACGTATTCAGGCGACAAGAGAAGTTTATGGTAAATCAATTCTTTTCGACTATTCATATAAATTCTTCTATGACGATGGCTATGGAAAAGAGTCTCTGATTCTTAACCTTAACCCCAATGAAGATAAAAAAAATGAGCGTCGCTATGAATACTTCACTGCTTGTTTGCTCAGTTTTTACCAGCAACAATATTTATTCAATAGAAATAAAGATAAGTTAGGCGAATTCAACATTGAAAAACCATTATGGGTCTTTGTTGGCAATACTGTTAGTGGTGAAGACTCGGATATTCACGCAGTACTGCGTTTCTTAGCATGGTTTTTAAACAATGAATTACAAGCAAAATCATGGATTAGGGAGCTTGTTGAAAATAAAGCCAGAATTCTGGATACCAAAGATCGTAACATCTTTGAAAAACGCTTCACTGCTTTAATAAATGGACCGGAAGATATCTATTTGGATATCCTTGCTCACCTGTTTAATACCACGCATTCAGGTCAGCGGTTAAGAGTATTAAATTTGATCGGAAGTAAAGGTGAACTTGCATTACAGGTAGGTGAAGCCAAACCTTTTGGCTTGATCAATATCGGCGATTCACCTTCTCTTTATAGAATGTGTGAAGATGATACGACGTTCGATTATCAAAGAGACGATTTTGCCAAATCTCTGTTCCATACGTTGAACGATAAGGATTCCCAACTGCATATCTTAATTGGGTCCCGTAAATTTACTGAGGGCTGGAGCAGTTGGCGTGTATCGACGATGGGTCTACTCAATATGGGACGTGGGGAAGGCTCACAGATTATTCAGCTTTTTGGTCGCGGAGTGCGCCTGAAAGGTCGCAACTATTCTTTAAAAAGAAGCACACCAGGAGAGCGTCCTAAAGGGCTGCATCTGGAGAAATTAGAAACACTGAATATTTTCGGTGTTCGTGCTGACTATATGGCAACATTTAAACAATATCTCGAAGACGAAGGAATAACGCCAAGTGATGAGATCCTAGAGCTTAATTTTGAAACTCGGCCAAACATGCCTAATATAAAGCTTAAAACACTTAAGCTCAAAGATGGCTACAAGGATAATCAAAACAATGGGTTCAAGCGTGTTTACTTTCCTGAGCTTTATGAGGCTCCTGCTGAACTTCAAGGCAAGATAAAGCATCCACACATCAAACTCGATTTATATCCTAAACTTGAGTCGATTGACACGAGCAGGAAGGGTGACAATACGCCTGTTAATGTAAGAAACGAGGCTAAATTAGATTATAAAGTAATCAGTGCGTTTGATTTTGATCGTCTTTATCTCGCTATTCAGGCCTATAAACTACAGCGTGGATGGTCAAATTTACGTCTGGATAAACAACGGTTGATCGATTTTTGCCTTGGAAAGGTGAATATCGCAAATAATTGGTACACGCTTTCGATTCCGGCATCGGAGCTCGAAATTAAGCAGTATTCCGATATTGCTAAGCAAGAAGATATTATGCTTCGCCTTCTGACTGATTATACCGACCGCTTTTATAATGCATTAAAGAATGCTTATGAAGGTCAATTCTATGAAATAACTCAAGTCAATGAAGACGACCCATGCATGATCAAAATGTATCACTTTGAAATTGAAGAGTCTGATGACGGTCTGGATTATACAAAGCGACTAGAGCAATTGCAGCAGATCGTCGCTCATGGTGATATTGGTAAAGCTAAATCTTGGAATGCTCCCGGCATGATTGCTGTAACCTTCGACAAGCATCTATATTATCCTCTTCTTTCAATTGAGAAAAATGCTGATTTACCGCTAAAAATGCGTCCGACCGCCTTTGATGCACCAAGCGAAATTACCTTCATTAAGGATTTACAACAATTTATTGAAACACCAAAAGGTCAAAAAACCATCGGCAATAAGAGTTTATACTTGTTGCGCAATGCTGATCACAAAGCTAAAGGCTTAGGTTTCGCTACTGCGGGTAATTTCTATCCTGACTTTTTATTGTGGCTAGTTGATGATGAAAGTGGGAAACAATGGTTAAGCCTGATTGATCCAAAAGGTATTAGAAATCTGAATCTTGACGATGCTAAATTTGGCTTGTACAAGGAAATAAAAGAGCTTGAGAAGAAATTATCTGATGATAAATTAAGCTTAAGTGCGTTTATTGTTTCTGAAACTCGTTTCGTTGATTTAATAAATGTATCCGAACCTAAAGATAAAATTGAAGAACGTAATGTGCTCTTTTTAGAGGATACTGGTTCTATTTATCTGGAGAAGCTTTTTAAAAAGATGGTTGCCTAACGGCATTTTTAATCCAGTACCATATCTTATTTAAGATATGGTACTGACATCATAACCAATGTTCAGGAATAGATAAATCAAATGTTCGAGCAGTATGACGTAGTGTTGTGATAATTTCATTATGCTTAGCCAGATCTATTGGTTTCCCAGCTTTACGTAGTTCTAGCATTTGCTGTAACTCTGGAAGACTAAACATCCCCAGTTTATAAAAGTTCCCCCATGTCGGATTACCAAAGAGATTGTAAATGATGACCGTGCTATCCCGTTCACTTGCTAATCTTTTTTCTCCAGCTATTTTAGACAATGCCGCTTCTGCTTCATCTTTATTTTCGTATGTATTGAGCAGTTTCATTATGATATCTCACAAAAAATCAGTTATTCTTTTCAAGTAAATGTATCCGGGTAGTATTTACTACCCGGATACATTTACTTGGTTATTTTAGCTAAATCAAACGGGCTAATCCCTTTCCCGCGATTTAAATCCAGAAAATCAGCCCACCACTGCAACATCAATTTACGCTCATCCAAGTGCTCGGCCTTGTGAATGTAAGCAGCCCTGACTGAGTTACGCTCAATATGGCTCACCTGGCGTTCTACCGCATCCCTAGACCACAATCCTAATTCAATCAACGAGCTACACGCCATCGTCCTGAATCCATGTCCACAAACCTCCACTTTGGTGTCATACCCCATAACACGCAGTAACTTGTTCACCGTGTTTTCACTCATCGGTTTGCGAGGGTTATGATCTCCAACGAAAACAAAATCACGGTCACCACTGATCTTGTGAACCTGTTTAAGAATGTCCAGTGCCTGCCGAGATAAGGGCACCAAATGTGGTGTACGCATTTTAGAACCTCGTTGCGAATGCTTAACACCTTCTATAGTTTCTCGTTCTGCCGGGATTGTCCACATTGCCCTTTCAAAATCGATCTCGGGCCAACGTGCAAAGCGCAACTCACTGGAACGAATAAAGATTAATAACGTGAGCTCAACAGCCAGACGGGTTAAAGGTCGTCCGGAGTAGCTATCAATTCGCTGGAGTAGTTCAGGTAAGCGTTTCAGTTCA
>Ga0157366_1001089_pt1 | contig 11278 bp, 10 predicted proteins | sample AttbisABBM1_FD_113149 | JGI IMG/M metagenome (GOLD analysis project Ga0157366, IMG submission 113149) | Fungus gardens microbial communities from leaf cutter ant in Botucatu, State of São Paulo, Brazil - Atta bisphaerica ABBM1 | ecosystem: Host-associated > Fungi > Mycelium > Unclassified ...
CAGCTCGCTCATATCAAGGTGATGACTATCCCTCGTTCAGATGGGACTGGTGGTGGATCCCCGTTAGCACATGAACCATGGTCCTGCATTCCAAGCATTATGGGCACGTCTTCGTAGAGAGGTTCGGCAACTTCAAGATGGAGGGTACTATGGAGATGGTTTTGCCGGCTCATGATGCTCTGAGAGCTTCACACTCATCCTTCCTGCAGGTTACTGGTCATCCGGTACTCGCTTGGTCGATTCTGTCCGTATTTCCGGTGATGGGATAGAGACGGGTGACTCGCCAGAACATATAGTGCGTGGCTATATATCTCACCTACAGAGCTTGTGAAATTCCCTAGTAGTGTGGCGGAGCTCAAAGACCAGCGCGCCGACGGAGGCGGCAGTCTCAGCCTATCACGCCATCCCTTCACACGGGTAGACAGACTGCCAAGCGGCGGAAAGCGGGTGGACGGATGACTTCCAAGTCTGCATTTGTCGGAACTGGTAACTCACTGGCGGATGGCGCTCAGTGTTTCAAGGGAAAGAGGGCTGCAAGGTATCGGTCGATGGACTTCTGGTCCCTTGTCTGAAGGACTCAAACACCTGTCAGTAACCGTGCCCGGGAGGAGCGTGCTGCTGCTGCTGAAAAGCGTTTGAACGCTGCCAGTTTGGATAGAGGTAGAACTCGGAGTGGACATTGACTAAACTTGTCGAGGTATTGATTGCTTTTTGCAGGTGCTCGATCATCCGACCAAAAGGAAGACTCGAGATCAGACAGTGATACTGAAGCTGTTCAAGAGACAGATGCCGAGTGGCGAAAAGCCCTGGAAGAATATAGAAAGGCCGAAGACGACTGTTACTTCGGAAAAGGCCTGAGCTGGAAGGACTTTGAGGATGAGTTCAACTTTGCAGCTTCGCACCCAGATAGCTCTGGTTTTCGACGGCAACACTGTGGCACCATCGACTTGATGGACAACTTTGACGTGCTGGATGGTGGAACTGTTTGCTCGGAATCAACTGGAAGATTTCCAGGAAAGAAAGAAGTGAAAGATGATCATCATAAGCTCGGGCAACCTCTGGAGATTTTAAATAGGCAGTCAAAAAGCACCAGTCCTGTCGGTGAATGGGACTGCTTGGTCTGTACACTGTAGGTGTTGTCATCTATTTCCAAGCAAAATCGTAGTGGTTGAGATACTCCTCACAGCACAAATCATCCAGACCATTTAGCATGTGGAGCCTGTGCTACTCCTCAGGGTCAAAGTACATATCATCAGAGTTTGTAAAGTAATATGACTCATGTAATAATTCTTATGTATATCCTCTATCTCCAGCATCTGATAGTCATGTTTTAAGACTTGTTCGGTGAATTCCAAATCTAATCACAAGATTTCATACTCCTGATATGAACTTGTACGGTAGTACGTCATCATTGTAATATGGACTAAGACTTGTCAGCCGCCTTGCCTTGTAGTATATATTCTAGTTTATTTTGTAATAAGGTATACATACTTCTCAAACTTTACCCTTGAACTCGAGTACTATTCAGCACATCATTCTACTACCAGTTATTTGAAGACAATCTTCATTACAGAGGAGTACATCTAACAGCCAGACCCTGGCTTCTGCGTAGCCAAGCTACATGTCACGGCCACAATCCCCACCAAGTACCCAGTCCCAACCTGGAGTCCCACCGTATGTATGATTTGTGTGATCATTACATCACAGCTAATATTGTGATATTTGTAATATTTAGTCTCACGCCACGCATGGCAAGACTAGGTACTGCCACTTCGCCGCAACATTGCAGCAGAAATGCAACATGAAGTTCTGACCTGCCCAGTAGAAACATTTCTTACTCACTACATGCCCTTCTCACCGTCTACTAAGGATATCAGTCGTGCTCGTACTGCCTTGGTCAAATCCAAAAAATTGAACTTGAATGGGGACAAAAGAGAATGGCGAGCTCTCGGTGGAATCAATCCTTCTTCATCAGCAAAGAAAGAAACAGAAGTGTTTGGCTCCCTCCAAGGAATAGTGAACTCGCTGCTTAGCCTTGGTTCAGTTGACTCTGTTTCTGCTCCCACCCCTCATGAGCGTCGACAGCCTGGGTTTCGCTACCACAACTGCCCTAATGACCTTGTTTATGGCGAGTCCTTGGGCAGCAGGACATTCAAGCTGGATGCCTGTATCAGACCGAATGAGGCTAAATCAAGTACAATCTTGTCATCCGATGCAGCTGTTATTGCTAAGTTCAAAAAGAATGATGGCAAGACTGTTCAAAGTGTATGTTCATGCCACTGATGTCAAAGCACTGCAGCTGACATTGACGCAGAATAGACAGCAGCTCCTCAGTGCTGCAAACTATATCATGAACGATGATCCATGTCGCATGTGGATGTATGGGGTGCGTGTTTTTCTGAATGGACCCACACTGTGCCAGTGCTCACCAGTTATTAGATCACAATCGAGGACAATCAGATGTCGCTCTGGTACTTCTCGCGTTCCCACTCTGTCAAGTCGAAAGCATTTGATTGGACTCAGGTAGATTGTGGCCCACATACATGCTCGTTCTCCGCTCACAAATGTGGCAGAGAATCGACGATTTCATCCGAGTCTTCATCTCCTTCTTGTATTCTACGAAGGAGGAGATTGGTTTCGACCCTACTGTCAAACGTGTAATATTCCACAAAGAAATATGTTATGTATATCAGGTTGGTGGCAGATTCTTTCGGACCATCAAGCCTCTATTCCTTTCACGGGTTCTCTGCATCACTGGGAGGAAAACTCGGGTTTGGGAAGCTGTTGAGGTTTCTGGGACATCGAAGGAGGAAATTGGGGAGGAGATGAATGGGGGCAAGCGCTTCGCTGTGAAGGATGTGTGGTTGGATAAGGACTCGTCCACAGAAGGAAAATCTCGACAAGATATTTGCTGCCCTGGACGAGGTGGACATGAACAAATACGAGTGGGATCCCAGCGTCAACACGACTGACAACACGTGTCTTCAACAGATTATTGGCGATGTTCTCCGTGAAAAGGAATACAATCGATATTTCATGGACATTGTCTGTGACCAGCGAGGCAAGCTTACCAGGGAACCTGCTCAAGATGCTGTTCCAGATCCCAAGATATTCGATACGAACCCAATGCCACAGCCACTGGCCAAGATGGCGAAACAGACTCGCTCAGGTACTCAGCAACTTTCACAAAAAAGCTCAAAATATTCAGGGAGGTCAGGAAGCACGCCTTTGCGTGCTGCGGCCCTACATTCCCGTGACTATAAAGCCAAGTTCCAGTATAGACTTGTATATGATGATGTTGGTGAGCCACTTGATCAGGCAGCAAATCTCAAGTCATTTTATCAGGGAATTTACGATGCTTGTATTGGTATGTCCTGCGTCCTGCAGCAGTTCGATAAATGACTAGTTGAAACTTATTTTCTCCTAGCTGTTATACTGATGTTGCTGGCAAAATGGGTGCACCGTGATATCAGTGCAGGAAATATCATATTGGTAAAAGACGCAAAAGGCAAGGTCATTGGAAAGCTCAGTGATCTGGAATATGCACGGGAGTTTAGTAGCACACCAGTTGGTCATAGAGACCCCAAGACAGTAGGTTGACTTTCTCAACGAGTTGCTTTTACTGTTGCTGAGCTCCCGCAGGGTACTCCATTTTTCATGCCTTGGGAAGTCCATGCACGTCAGCGACTCATAAAACCTGCTCCCTACGACAAACGTTCTAGGATTCCTTTTCAGGAACGTCTACCAACCAAGGTGAAAAAGTGTGTTGTAGAGCAATGGCCTCCATTCTATCGGTACGACTACGATCTCGAGTCACTCTGGTGGATCCTCCTATGGGCTTGCTTATTTCGTGTTCCTCACCTGCTGGCACAAGGGTTTGGTGTTCTTATTTTCACTCACACTTCAGAACCAAGCCTCCAGAGAACTGATCTTATGATGACTCTGGAAGATCAGAGGATCGCATCAAATATCCCGCCTCAGCTTGAGGAGCTTGTTTTCTTCATCCATGACCTACATGCTACGCTATATACCAATTATGCCAGTATTCCGACTGATGACTATAGCTACCTGGAGATTCATGAGCAGTTTTGGGGTGCTCTGCATAGGATGATTAACACTGTCGGTGCAATGGATGACATCAGATTCTTCGATCCCATGATCTCAAATGAAGAAAACAGCATAGATGAGTTGGCTGAAGAAGATGAGGAACCTGTCGAGGATGAAGTGGGTGAAGAAACTGAATCAAAGGTGTTGCTCCAAGAGCCTCTTCGGAGACAGCCTCCTCGTAAAGCTAAAGATCACTAGGTAGACACTAGGTAGACTTGGAGAAATTCGGTTGTCTACTCAGAACCCATAGTTTTTTTTGTAACTACAAGTCTTTTTAAATCCAAATCACGTTCCGAAGTATTTCTTGGAAAGGAAAGAGGAAAAAGGCAAGGGACATAGATTATAACAGATTAGGATGAAGAATAGTGCCCTTCTCAGTGTTGCACTGTAGACAAGACTCTGTGGATGTGGAAAGTGGAATTACCCTAGATGAATACATACAGCCGAAACATAGCTCGAAGGATGCAGCAGAATACTTGGTAGATGAAGCTTACTGAAATGGATCAGACAGTCGACAATAATTTATGACTATGTCACCAACACAATACCTAGCCGAAAAAAGTACATGCTTAGCCACAAGAGAACTATATAGATTATATAGATAGACCCTCAGCCCAATGGCTATCTACAGACTCCAGCTCAAGAGGTGTCGGACCTAAGGACAGTCCAATGTCTTCGGCACCATGCTATTGGTCCAGCTACTGGCAGCAGCATTGACTATCTACCATAACTGAACTAGCGTCCAGGAAACTCCCTCTGGAGACTAGTTATCCATTGAGGTATGGGTGCTGAGACGAAAGAGGATATCCTCCCAAGCAGGTAACAACGCCGACGCCGAGTGGCTTCACTATATTGTTACTGCTGACACAGTAGCACCATACCAATACCAATCTGATATCCTTACTTGTTCATGCATTCCCCATCGCTTGCCAGAGTAGGGATGGTAGCCCCACTACACCACTGAACGTGCTCCCAGTCAATACATGTTGTTAAAAGTAAAAAAAATATGGAGCAACGGCCTAATCTTGAGGGTTCGGATATCGCTATTTTTCAGCAACAATCAGGAAACACCATTTCGAGTAAAATACAACGACTACTGGAGAGTGACGATTGATCGATCACGGGTTGTTTAATACTGGTCGTGGGAAAGCCAGGGTGGCAGCTCCCTCCCAGTTGTGATCCACATCGTTCGTAAAGGCCCGTACATTAATTCACGATGTCCAGACCACAGCTACCTGTGAAATATGCAAATCCAAAGATAAAGGGCCTCTGTATGTTCCAATTATATTTCTTTTTATAGCTGCGGAAGCCGACCTAATTCTAGTAGTCGAGTCGCACCCGCTGCCCCAGGTCAAGTATCAGTTGCTTAATTGTCAGGGAAAGGAGATCCTAGTACGTGTTTCTATCAGTTATTTTATTTTATACTTATAGAGTGATGTGTAGGTCGCTCGTTTGAAGGTTGAAACTCCAACAGTATGCCAATCTCGCCTTGGTCTCATTATTATTAATTCAAGCATCTCATCAGGATAATGGCCATGCTTTTATCCTACGTCGATTCGACACTGGGGCTGTTAGTCTGACAACCATGTTTCGGGCTGCGTTCCCTCTTGCAAGTGAAGAGATAGAGAGGGCCGAGTTGTTGTGGGTCAAAGAGAACTATGATCTATCCGGAAACAATGGCTCAACCAAGGAGAATCATATTATCCGCTTAGCAGGGACTTGGGTTGGGACAGCACTGGCGGTCGAGCTAGGGGATCAGTACGCGATAGGACCACTGATTCAAATTGTCGTGAATGCACAACCTGATCCCAATGCTAATTACAGGAGATCGGCTCGAACTGTACCTATCTCCTCCTCCAAAGCAGAGGTACAGAAGAACACTACAGCTGTTTCCATCAACACTAATATAGTCCAGCAAGCATCGACTACCTTGGCCGGAGCCAACGTGGTGCCAGCAACTCTCTCTCCCGCCTCATCTCGCACCTCTATGCAGGGAGTCTCTAGCCGTGCTGCTTTAGACTCACTACCCATCTCCTCTCCCCCTAATATTCAGCTCAATCCTCTCAAACGTCGGAAAGAGAGCTCACCTTCCACGGGCACTCCCCCCTCAAAGACACCTTTACGGCGGTTGAATCACGCTCAGAGCCCCGCTCTGAATTCTATCAATACACCGGTGCGAATGCCAAAGAAATGGATGGGGCGAATGACTCCGATTCCTGATAAAGTTGGACTGGATGAAGATAGCAATCAAGTAGAGGAATTGGCGGCGCAGGAGTTACATAATGAGGATGTGCTCGAGCAAAAGAAGCTAATTTCTGATTTGAAAGATAAACGGGCAGCAATAGAGAATGGAAGAGAAGATCAGACAGTAGAAAATAGAAAGATGAAGGATGACGCTGATGAGGAAGTATCTTTGACATCAACTCCAGCGTCGAAGAAGAGGACCAGAGACGAAGAAGAGCACGAATATAAACTCGATTTCAAGGAACCGGAAATCGGTGAACGCAAGATTGTAACGAATCGACGGGTGAGGTTTCAGCTGGAACCACGTACGCGATCGTTTGCTTGGGGTGTCGCTGCTTTTGCAGTTGGTATGGGCGCTGTGTGAGTTTTTCCCTGTCTGCAATGCTTGGTTCATGTCTAACCAGGCTTTACAGTTCATTGATTCCCAATTTTTTGTGATGCTCAAGTGATATATCTTTGTGCTACCATGGCTATCAACAATTTGTGGTATGAATATATACATTCATTTTCCTATCTTTCTATTTCATCTTCGGTTACATATCTCTCCTATTTGTCTCGCTCCTCCATGTTCAGGTGCATCGCGTCGATGTATTTTTTAACGGTATCCGTTTTCTATTACATTTTATTGCCTATCTGATGAAGTCTATCAGTTAGTTGATTTACCGGCCCTCATTTTTGTTTAAAAATAAAATAAAAAAAGAATTATTATTTTTGGTATATAGGTAGTGGTAAACGATGTACATATTAAATTATTAAACCCCTAAAAATGTCCGATCTTAGCTCAGTTGGAAGAGCGTCAGACTGTAATTGGATACCTTTAACATCTGAATGTCGCCTGTTCGAGCCAGGCAGGTCGGATATTTTTTCTCCCTTCTCACTTGGCCGAGGATAGTTTTCTTTTCATGCATGGTTCTTGACTCCTATGAGAATGTGGTTTCTGCAGAGTCTGTATCTCAGGCACATCCAACTTTTAGCTCGAGATCACGGGCTATCGATGTCCATACAGATCCAGCCAGTCCATATCCGATAGTGATATGCAAATGGTATTTTGGAGACTACGATAGGGATAGACTAATCAAACGCACTCCAAGGGCCTGGGCATACACCAAATTAAGGAAAACGAAAGTACGTTTAGCCAAAAATTAAGTTGCCGGGTCATTAGTGATCATAACAATCGTCAAAAGAAGACAAGCCAGAAGAGATAGATATACGCATTGTTAATAAGAAACCAATCCTCCCTCCAAACTCTCTTACATGATCAAACATCTTCGTTTATCGCTAGACTGCTCGCAAACAAGGGAATCTGGGCCCACCGTAGGTGAGACCAGGGTTTCTTCGACAGGTGCCTGTTTCGTGCCTGTGAATATTCCTCGTGCAACTTCCAGAGAAGTTCGTTCATCAGGTATTTTAGATGTACCAGAGAACCACCCGCCGGGCAAAAGACGAGAGGATGTTGATTCCAATCGCTTGCGAGAGGATGACGGGTAAACGTCGGGAGAAAGCGAAGAGCTCAGATCCAAGGTATTGTTTTCGTCAAGAGGCCGCAAAGACGACGAGGTGTGTGATCTGTTATCATTGGTCATCGATGAAATTAAAAGCTTTGGAAGAATTCACCTGTTCTCGTCTGGAATTTCAAGTGCTGGGAAGAAGTTCTCTTGACGAGATCCAGAAGAGATAGCATCACTGTCCATTGATGTGTTAGCCAATTCTTCTGCACTTTTGAAAGATGTTGTCGATTTTTGAAGAGTAGCATGGGCTGCAGAGGCAGCATTTCCGAACACGCCAGCTCCAATCAAGGCAGCCGTAGAGAAACCACTAGAGCCTTCGATTTCTTCAGAAAGCGAATGCCTCGGCTGAATATGATGTGAGAAATAAAGGCACGACACGTGTACTTCAGAAGTAAGTACTTACTTCTCTATCGATGCTCAGATCACCTTTAACGAGAGTTCCAAGCTGGGCTTCCTCCAATATATCACCACCTTGTTCTGTGACCGAGCAACTGTAAGTCCAGGACGCGGATGGATGATTATCAACAACCGGCTCCTCTTGAGTATCCTTAGGCTGACTATCATTCAACTCTACAGTCGGAGGCATAGATTCCACGCCAACTTGCGATATTTCATTTTCCATGGTTAGGGACTCCTCAAGCGTTTCTGTGGTGACAATCTCTGCAGGCTTTGTGTCGGGTAGAGAAAGCTGCTCGGGAAAAGGACTGGAAGAGGAGACAGGATGGTCTTGTTCCAAAGGAGGCATCGGCGAGGAGACTTGCGCTATGAAATGCTGATGGAATGTTGAGACAAGACTTATGAGACGAAGGAGACTCTTACCTTCTGGGTTACTTCAGGCTCAATATGAAGCTCAGTAGGCGCTTCGTAGCACGGCTCACTTTCATCTTGGACGGGCTCTTGAACTAGAGACTCACACTCGACCTCTTGCCGTTCAACTACTTGTGAAGCAACAACCGCTGCTTCAGGTTCTTGCTCTTCATGAGATGAATCTTTGATAACTTGAACATCCTGATCTTGTATGAGTTCCACGTCTTTGATTTCGGTTGCCTCGCTGATAGAGGGATATACAATAGTCTTGTCTGCATCGGAAGGTGTCTGGGCCACATAGGTGTCAGAAATAATTCGTGTATTTTCCTGCTCGGTAAATGCAGTAGCTTGTTCAAGTGGTGCATGATTTGGACTTGGGCTACCTTGTGAATGAACCGAGTATGAAGGAGTCCAGGACAAGGTGGCTGATCCCGGCTCATCAGTCTGACAAGAACCTCAGAACCAAAATTGTGCAAGAGTAAATCTTCTCACCTTAGCTGGTGGTTGTGCTGCCTCGATGACAATGTCAGAGGGACTTACATCAACCATGATCTCTGGTCGAGCAGGCTTGACATTCTCGGTTTCATCCAGAGCCTGTGTAGGAATGACTTCCTCAGCGGGTAGCGAGATACCGGGACCAATGGTTGTAACTTGGAAAGAGGGGGTCCAAGGACGTTCCACCTGGATTGAATCATCGGGAATTTTCAAGATAAATTCCTCAGGCATGAACGTCCCAACACCGTCAGCGATGCTGATTTCCTCGACCACTGACACCATATCCACTTCCTTCTTTTCTTCATTGAAATCAGGGACCATTATGGTTTCTGTGGTGGTATCTGCTACCGAGATCTCTGCTATAAGAACGGACTCGTCTGACGGAGACTCAGTAAGTGAAACAGTGGGAGACTTTTCGTTCGCAGCGACTAATTTCTCTGTAGGAGTATCCTCTGGTGCGCTATCGTCGACCCTGGATGTAATCTTGAGCGATTCGGAAGCTGGATCACCTGAAATCAATCGCGGAAGGACGACAGGTTTGTCCCCAATGAATTCAACGGCATCATGGTCCGATAGATCATAAGCAACAACTTGCTCATGTCCTCGGGGTTCATCGACGGTTGCTACGGCGGACCCATGGCCCGGTTCGGCGGGCGAAATAGTAAAAAGCGCGTTAGAGTCTGTCTTGTCAACATTGAGTGTATCCTGGGTCAGGGGTACCGACACGGTTGGGGCCACCGATTCTTCAGTCGCCTGAACGACTGGTGCCGAAGCCGTGGTTGATTGGTCTATAGCTGTCTCAGCAGTGGACTTGTCAGAAGCTTCAGCGCTTCTTTCCTCTTCGAGTATAGGGATGGCAACGTCAGCAACAGCTCCATCCAAGACCGACTCCTTTGCCTTTGTTTCAAGTTCCCCGGTTGATGGCAACTCCACGTCCTCCACTGGTTGAGGAGAAGCAGACGTTGCTTGTCCAACAGAAATCTCCTGTGCAGCGAGAATCTCGACTGCGGGTGTCTCCTTGGCAGGAATAGGCTCGATAACGCCGTGTTCAACATGTTCAATGGGGGTGTTTGCTATGATGGGTATCAATTTATTGGCAGCAGTAGCGCTTATGGAAAACTCTTCAACCACTTCCTCGTATCCTGCGCTTTCACCTGGTGCCACCTCCGCAACAAGTCCTGCAAGCTCACATCCTTCTTTCCGTGTCTCGATAACGAGTTCCCCTTCGACTGGTTCCTCGGCAACAGGAAGCTCCTCAACGATAGATTCCTCCTTTGCTGGCGTGTCCTCAGCATCAGGCTCCTCCTTTGCGGGTATTCCTGCCGCAGATTCATCCACCGCGAGCACCTTCTCAGCTACAAGCTGCTCTTTCACAAATTCTTTAACAGGCTCCTCTCCTACGGCCTCGGCGATAGGTTGGGCTTTTGCCAGTTCTTCAGCAAGAGGCTCCTCTTTGACGGGCTCCTCGACAGCAAAGTCCCCCTTCTCAGACACTTCCTCAACTACAAATTTTGCCATCGAAGCCCTCCCTCCAACTGCATGATCTCCCTTTGTGATGAGTTCTTCACCCGCATGTTCTTCTTTGGCGGGGATCTCCTCAACTACAAATTCCTTTGCAGGTGCTTCAATAACGTGTTCCTCCTGAGTGAGCTCCTCGATAGTAGGTTCCCTTCCGGTGAGCTCTTCGGCAATTATTTCATCTTTGTCAGCTACTTCAACGGCAGTCCCCGATTTTAAGAGTACCTCAGCGATGGGTTCGTCTTCGAGCTCCTCGACAACGGATTCCTCCTTTGTAGGTACACCCTCGGTGACAGGCTCTTCTTTCATTGAATCCTTGATGACAGCTTTCTCCGTTGTAGACACCTTGATTACAGATTCCTCTCTGGCGAATACCCATGGTTCCTCTTTCACACGCTCCTTGGCAATCGATTCCTGGATCATAGGCACTTCCCCAGGGACAAGTTCCTCTTTCACCGGCTCTCCAATACATATTACTGTGACAGGTTCCTCTTTCGCAGGCTCTGGTACAGGTTCTTCCTGCGGGTATGTCTGCTCGGCAATGAGTTCCTTCTTCACAGGCTCTTCGACAACAGGAGGCTTGTTCACGGACTCTTCGA
>Ga0157366_1001090_pt1 | contig 11277 bp, 10 predicted proteins | sample AttbisABBM1_FD_113149 | JGI IMG/M metagenome (GOLD analysis project Ga0157366, IMG submission 113149) | Fungus gardens microbial communities from leaf cutter ant in Botucatu, State of São Paulo, Brazil - Atta bisphaerica ABBM1 | ecosystem: Host-associated > Fungi > Mycelium > Unclassified ...
AATTGACATATTCTTGGAGTCAATTTCAAGAAATTCCATAGTACCAAAAATAGAAATGGGGTGAGCTTCCCCATCCCAAGCATTTGGTTCAACTGGTTGATTAATATCATATGGAATCGGAACATTTGTGAACTCCTGGGAATTACATGTGTTAGTAGCATTGTTTGCCTCACCTCTTCCTTGTGAACATGGCAAGTTGTTAAGAGCAGGTGCCTCATTGTTATTCTGTAGTCCCCCCTTATTGGGGCTAGTGTTAATTGCCTCATTAATCATGTTACCTTCCTCTACTCTAGGAGTAGCATATGAAATAGAAAGTCTCTCTTTCTCATCATTCTCAACCTGTTCGTTCCAGGATGTATTGAAGTTTTCCATCCTCTCATGATAAGGGACAGAGGATGTGTTAGAGTGAGTTGATGACTCTCTTGAATTGTTCTCACTTGAAGAAAATGATCTTCCCCTAGGAGTGTCAATGTCCATATCCATGTTTGAAGAGTTTAGGACAGATGGAATAAGTAAAGAATCTGTAGGAAATAATGTATTTGCTAATTCTCTTATAGGCGCTCCCATACAAGATGGTGGCAAGAGAGAAAGAAGTGTGATGATGAATAAAAGCAGTTTTTCTGCTTGAGTAGTAGTTAGTTTCTTTTCTTTTCTCCCTTTCTTTCTCTATCTTCTTCTCTCTCTCTGTCTTTTTCTCTTATTACCTGTTGTATCATTTCCATGTAACATAGTTATGAAATAGCTACCACGGTCTGCCATCGCGCCCCATGTAATAAATTTTAGATTTAAAAAAAAATCTGACGGATCTATTATAACTATTTCTGGCGATCTCCGAGCGGTCCAAGCACCCTCGTTTCCATTGGTTGACCGAGGGAGTGTTGCTCCACTTGGTGTAAAATGGGACCCAATTTAGTATTTTCAGATCTGGAGAGGGGAAGGAAGCGCTAATTTGCTCACTGAAAACACGGGCCTACCATGTTCAGGAAGATTCCTTCCAAAATTTGAGGAATGGTTTGACCACAAGACAAGTATACGCTAGTCGTTAGTGCATTGTTGTACGACCCATTTAAGGGCTGAGTTATAACGGCAAGCCGGCTTCTAAATTCCCCACATTTCCGAGCCCACCGGTCTTTCATGCATGTCAGATGACTGGGTCATCATTCCATGGATTAGGCATCATGTGTAAATCTTCATGTGCCTCATTTGAACCCGAGGGCCGAGACAACCTCAGGTGCTGATGCGGCCGTCGCAAAAAACACACATTCTCACGGCTGACGTTTACAGGCAGAAATAGTTATCAGACTCATACCGGGATATAAATTGATTCAAGAAAGATAGCTATCAGGCTGACCCAGTCGAACACCTGCACCTGTTCATCTTTCATTCGATGTGACTCTCTTGAAATCCAGAGGGAGAACCTTTTCTGACAAGGGTAAGCGCTTACCGTGACCGGTGATCGCTTACACCACTCCATTACAAACGCCACCCCATGTGTAATGGCATTGATCTAACATTGGCAAGAACGCTGGATCCTGGAAATTTTCATCGTCAAAAATAAATATCTAAGGCAAGCCTTGGCAAGGCCAGTACTACTGGCACCGCGTTACTCCCTAGTTGACGTCTGCGTCACAGAGTTTCACTATGGTAATAGAAATTCATACTTACAGAAACAGAGACAAGATGGATGACTTTGGTCAGTCAGTCATTATCATCCCAGATGCTTCTTAAAATTCGGCTCACTACTCAACAACTGTTTGCCCATCCACACGATTATATTCAACGGTAGTTTCATTTTTCAACACGCCATGACAGTATAAGTTAACAGTGAATAGTAGTAATGTGACTGAGACCATGTGATGAGGACCCCAAATCATCAATGACGAGGTTGCCTGGTCAACTATTCTCCTGGTGGTTGCCAACCATAAAGAAATAGACTCGAGCATGGCAACCTTGGTACATTTCCCAGTATCTAGAAATGCATTGTCTGCCTATTTGCGCCAGATCAAAGCGTCATGAAAGGAAAGATGGAGTCACACAGTATTAAAATCAAAGGAAAAACTTCATTAGTACAGGTTGAAGCGAGAATCAAGTAGAAGTTAGGGGTTCAAATAAAATCTTCCTCACAGTGCACAGAGCGTTCGATGTTGATGGCTACCTAAGGGACAAGTAGAATGTTAGCTCCTCACCAACTGTAGAGCCAGATGAGACCCACTTTGGGTGAGTGAAGTGTAGGGGTAATGATATTTCCAGATGAATCCTTCGAAGAAAGCTGTAGTTGGTGATAAATTTCCTGTAAATTCATTTGTGGTAACGACACTCACCGTAAAATGACCCCCTCGTCGACCATCAGCAAGATTAATGCCTGATTTATTATCGCGTGGACCCGTACTCGATCTCGCGCGGTTGAGATTAAGGTTTCTACGGACATTCAGGCTGGAGAAAAATGGATGCCATTTAGAACAAGATAAATTTTGAACGAGACTCACGTTACAAGGATGGAGTTGGCATACACTAAAACGACAATTTAAGTTAGAACCCATGTGTGCGCTGAGTCAAGATGGAGGTATGGAGATCATGGGGACCAAAGTACTCTGACTCACATTTAGCAATCACAAAGTGCAATCCCATGAATATGAGATTATTGTCCTGCATCACCCACTGTTCGAGTATTCCATGTCAGATGCGTCTACCAGTGGCGGCGCCGTTGAAGAAGACACGCACAAAAATCAGAGAAGCGATAGTTCCAATGCTATCATGTCCAAATAAACGTAAATGAAAAGTATTAATTTAACCAAACAAACACGCACGTGGTGAGTGCCCCCGTTTCAAAGGCGTAGAGAATTAAGGTGTCAATAACGACATTCAAACTACGAAATAGTCATCAAAGAAAATGTGTGGATGCTGAGGTTGTCAACGTACTTAAAATCGCTCGTTCTGCTGGTTTTTAGCAGGGAAAACAGTGAGCCAGTAATAAGAATATCCACAGCCGTAGAGAGCCCAAGTCCGAGTGTGAACACCCACTGTACAGGTTAGCAGAGAAATGATGGTTGTTGCGAGGGAACGAAACGTACAGAAAAGTGTACTTCAAAGCTGCGAAAGGTATTGTATACAGTCCTGAGAAATTGGAACATCAGACCAATCCTACCCAAATCGTAGTGACTGGGATGGAACTGACATCTCGGCAGTCGACACTGATTTGAAAAGTCAGAAACGGCGGGAACATTGTGCGTGATTCATGTTTTTACCGGTAGCAGATACTAAAAATGATATTTCAATTGTTTGTCAGAAGAAGCTTGCCAGAGCAACGACGAAAAGCTGACTTGTGCGTAGGAGGGCTAAAAATGCCTTTTAAAGCTCGGGTTAGCAAGAAGTGATCACTCAATTATTCGAAGTGAAACCCACTATAGGAACAACTAAGAACCAATTGTGCCGGCTCACTAATTGAGGGTCAGGAGAACCAGGGAGTTGAAAAGCCACGGGGGACATACGCATGAATATTCGATGCGAAAAGAAACTGTGGACCGTTAAACAATGAACTCTCCAATGTGATAGAAGCCATACCAGTGAACGACGAATGTTACAATGCCCTGTTCCGAATTTAGTATCCATGACTAGTAATAGTTCGTACGAACTGACCGTGATTAGTACAGTAGCCTGAGATTAATTTCAGTTTTCAACAAGATAATGATGACGCAGCCTACATACCGAGATGGCCCTAGTTGAACAAGCATTAAAGCACTGATTTCACCTAAAGCAAGCCGTACTTACCAATCAATATCATGGATATGTGTATCATCCCGGAAATGTCCAATGAGATAATCCCAAAGAGCCACCCATACAAGTGCGGTGTGCAAGATGTCGAGAATACTGGCAACCGTCGTTATCACTGCAGCTTGCGCACTGTCTTGTTTAACTCACAAAATGAGAACCACCTTGACGGTATCTGATCAGACCCTGCAACGGAGCAAGAGGATATACGTACCAAGACCTTGATTCTCTTCCGATCGCTCTCATACGTTTTGAAGTAGATGATGGCCTGAAGCACTACCAGTCCGCTCAACCTAGGAGATGTTCAGATACGGTATGAAACAAGTAAGATAAAACCACACATGGACGCAAAGAGTCCACCCAAAAGCAGGGCGCCGTATGTTGCGTGGATGCTGACCATGTTTTTCCGTGCGGAGGACGATATTAAGGAGCAGTCCAAGATTTACAAGCGCCGAACTGAAGGACATAAAAGAGATCGGCCAGAGCTCCCAGGAATGGATCTCTCGATTCCAAGCGGAAAACGACCACAAGGCAAGTCGAGACCTCGGTGTCTTTGTGTGAGCCGAGCCCCACAAGCAATTCATTCCATACGCCCACCGTTCCTTTAACGGCTAGTCTGCCATGTCTATTGCAAAGGTCACTTTGTCAGATGATCTCGAGGACGTCAGAATATTCAATTTCTGCATTATGTCAGCGAAATCAGAGTCCCTGCAGTCCTGCGCTGACAAGACACCCAACCTCAAAAAAAATGGCCACACAGACTCCAGTTTTTGTAATGAGTGTGTCCTGATCACTTGAGGTCTTTTCTGTTCTGTTCTTATATTCCTTTTAGACACGGCCCCTGAACGTCAATCGGGGCGCAAGGCACAGATATCTAATATCACCGCCGCAAAAGTAGGTTATCACGGTCCTTTGCTAAATCGACCGCGTTGATCACGTCTTGGAAGACTGTCGCAGACGTGATAAAGACATGTCTTGGGCCCAAGGCTATGCTCAAGATGATCCTGGATCCTATGGGCGGCATCTTGTATGTAGCTAAAATATATGTGCTCGACCGTGGATTGATCATCCTTTCAGGCTCACCAATGATGGAAATGCCATTTTGCGCGAAATCGATGTCGCACATCCAGCAGCCAAAAACATGATCGAACTCTCACGGACACAAGATGAAGAGTGTGGTGACGGAACAACGAGCGTCATTATACTTGGTGCGTCTTCTGTTAGTCCAGATCTCACACGGATGCCGACTAGATTAAAGCGGGAGAAATCCTCGCTCAATCATTATCACAGCTCGAACGCGACATTCATCCTGTTGTTATCATCTCTGCTTACAACAAAGCACTCAGAGAAGCACTCGACATTGTCAAGCGGATATCACTTCCCATTGACGTCCATGATGACGAGCAAATGCTGAAACTCATCAAGACTTCAATCGGGACCAAATTCGTAGTACGATGGTCCGACTTGATGTGCAAATTAGCTCTGCAAGCCGTGCGAACCGTTGCACAAGAGGACGGCTTGATGAAAACCGTCGATATCAAACGATATGCTCGTGTAGAGAAGGTCCCTGGCGGGGAAATTGAGGAAAGTCGCGTGCTGGATGGCGTCATGGTCAACAAGGACATTACTCATCCTGGGATGCGCCGACGGATTAAAAATCCTCGTATCGTACTTCTTGACTGTCCTCTGGAGTATAAGAAAGGGGAGTCCCAGACGAATATGGAATTTTCAAAAGAAACAGATTGGGAACGTGCACAGGCCATAGAGGAAGAGCAGGTTAAAGCACTTTGTAATAGAATTATCGAGTTCAAACCCGATCTCGTCTTCACGGAAAAGGGAGTTTCAGGTATGATCTTAACATTTTCTGACTTCTGTGGACTGAGTAGCTTTCTTACAGATCTCGCCCAGCATGTCTTTGTCCAAAACAATGTCACAGCTATTCGTCGTGTTCGTAAATCAGACAATAATCGCATTGCTCTTGCCGTCGGCGCTACGATCGTCAATCGGGTCGAGGATCTGCGGGAAAGTGACGTTGGCACTAAGTGTGGTTTGTTTAATATTGAAAAAATGGGTGACGAGTAAGTCGGCATTCATATCAATTAATTCACACAGCCATATCCTGAGAATCTCAGATATTTCACCTTTTTGACAGAATGCAAAACACCAAAGGCTTGTACGATTCTCCTCCGTGGGCCCTCAAAGGACATTCTCAATGAAATCGACCGAAACCTCGCTGATGCGATGTCCGTGGCTCGAAACGTTGTGTTCGATCCCACCCTTGCCCCTGGGGGCGGTGCCACTGAGATGGCCATCAGTGTTGGTCTTCACGCAAAAGCACGGACGGTCGTCGGGGTCGAGGGATGGCCCTACAGAGCTGTTGCAGATGCCATGGAAGTTGTTCCAAGGACATTGGTACAGAACAGTGGAGGAAATGCCATCAGAGTCTTGACTGAACTTAGAGTGCGTCTTTTCCCTAGTGGACTTCTCTTTGATGGCTCATACCTTGTTTTCACTGCCTGATCATCATAGGCCAAACACGCCAATGGTGAACATTCGTGGGGTGTGAATGGAGATACAGGGAAGATCATGGACATGAAGGAGTATGGTCTTTACGAATCCGCCAGTGTGAAGATCCAAATTTTGAAAACTGCCATTGAGGTGCGTGTGATTCGCTTCTGGAGGAAGTGCTTAACTTTGTCTCCTCGTTTTCTCAGGCGGCCCGTATGCTTCTTCGGGTGGATGACGTTGTTCAAGCCGTGAGGAAAAATCAGGAACAGGGCGGCGGTGCTCAACAGGGTCCCGGTCCCGAAGAAATGATGGAACAGTGAAACACTCAGAATCTTAGTATAGATGTCAAATTCTGAGTTGTTGAACAGTAATGAAGATGAAGTAGGCAACTATCCCAATGATGCATTTAAGTATTCCCAGTAATTTATCTTGATCCTAGAGAGGTAACCGCTGGATCCATTACTATTTACGGGCTTACAATTCTGCAGTGATTTTTCCCACGACATCCCTGTATTAATTTATCATTGTCCCAGTCTCAACTCCTTTTCACATCTATCCTCTCGTTTGGCTTCTTGAATTAGCAAGTAGTGGTTATTTTTTTCACTGCAAATATTCGATCAACCAAGTCTAGTCAGATTTTCGTCAAGGAAAAAAGCACACTGGGTTGTAGATCAGGAGGTGATGGTCGGATATAAGCTTGAGCAAGCCAATGAGGCATTACTTGCAACCCAGTAGCAGTATGAAGTTCTATCAGGTCTTTAAGAGGTTTGCCATCGACAGCTGTCTCGTCTCGCTAATCAGAACTCAGCGGTTAATATTCCAAACTGTTGAGTTGTAAACGCGCCTCCATCCTCTGTTTCAATTCCTCGCAGACCCGTAAGTATTCCTCATATCCAGGTTTTGGTAATTTTGGATCCACTTTGATTTTCCCAAGCCTTTCCCTCAGATCCTTCTCCTTCACTAGTCCAGGCTGCATTATTTTGAACAAGTGGCCCTTGACTGCACTCACTGCTGTTGGCGTCTTCTGTGAAAGTACAATGTTAAGATACTCGATCGCTAGGTCGCAGTGTCGTGGCTGACGGAGCAGGATCTGCTCGTCAGAGAGATAGTCCGTATCAGACGGCAAAAGAGATAGAGGTGTGGATGATGACGATGACGGCACTGATGAGGGTGTAAGCCCGTTGAAAAGGGCGGGGTTGTACAGCTGTCCTTCAGCACTCATGACGCCATCAGCACCTGTTACCTGTAAACATCTAAGGATATCGGCTTGGCATAGAATGTTGCCGTTGGCAAAAACAGGTACGGAGACAGCTCGTTTGACTGCGCGGATCTTCGACCAGTCAGCAATACCTGTATTGACACCACGTTGTTCTCGTATTCGACCGTGGCAGGTTAAGATTTGAGCCCCAGCGCTTTCGAGCATTTGGGCATATGCCACTGTCTTTTCGACGGTGGGGAAGACACGAAACTTTGCAGTCACGGGTACAGAGAGGTTGACATGCAGGATATTGACTGAGGAAAGACAGGGCACTTGAATTTGTGCTTTGAGAGTGAAAAACAGGTCACGCACTGAGCTTGTATATGAGTTCCCAGTCATCCTGGAGAAACGCACCGTATTTCCCTTTCCTCGCAATATCCTGAGGACAACCTAAATTGATATCAACTGCATCACAGTAGGGCTCAACCAGTTTGGCGGAGACCAGCAACTGCTGCGGATCATTGGCACAGAACTGGACAACAAGCGGCCGATCAACTGTAGGATCACCCTCTTCGCCACAGGTTGTGTTGAAATTGAGCTCGCGATAGTGTTTGTTAGTCTGTGTAGCGAACATCTGAAACACCATTTGAATCCGTAGAAACGTAAGCTACGAGGTTGACTGACCTTTGCATTGATCATGGGCGAGTAAATAACCTGCCTGTTCGTCAGTCAAGCATCCCGCGTCTACTCACAGGTTACGAACCTGAGCCCCGTACCTCCGTGACAATTTTCGCCAAGCCTAGCTTAAATATGAGCGAAGAACTCGGTAGTTGACAGTAGAGGCAACACACGAGTTCGCTTTGGTCAACCATGGGAGCCACAATGTACTTTGGGCTGCCCAGAACATGTCTGTAGAAGTCGTATCCTTCGAGTTTTGTGGTGGCAGAAAGAGATACCATTCGCCGAGGGAGCAAGTGGAGGAGGAGAATTGTGCAAAGGTAGTCGGTGGCTGTGTCGCGATCACTCTGAACTAGTTTGTCATGGACGGGAACAACAGCACTGTCCTCGACGTTGAGGACGATGACCAGAGGCAGAATCGCATCCGTAGGTAATTCTCTAGAATTTAATGCAAGTACGCTGACCGTGTTCAGAAAATCTGCTTAAAAATCTCAACAGTGATAGCAAACCCCAGGCGCCTCCCAATTTACCCAGGTTCGACTTTGGAAGCAAGTCCATGCTTCCCGTCCACTCTCACTCTGAGCGTTCGTCTATGTTTTCTGACCGCACATACTAACAATGCCGACTCGTTGTTGACCATGGACTCAGTTCTTTCTCGAGTTCAAGCATTTCTTCCTCAGATCCAAAGTTCCAATGAAGTGCTCAACCAGCGTATGCAAGAAGATCCGACGAGCGTCAACATCGAACACATTAGCGAAGATATGGATCAGTATATTCAAATGGTGGGTTTTCTCACACACCCATATAGGGTTTCTCATCCTTGCATCCAGAACCTTGGTCTCGGCGTGTTTGAAGACAGGAGCAACAGGACCCAAGACAATCACGACACTGTAATGTCCTCCGCCTCTTCCTCCTCCGCCTCTTCCTCCTCTTCGGAGGAGGTTGACCAAGACTCTGACATTGACTCCGACGCCTCGTCCGAGATTATCACATCGTTTGTTCCGGTACGGCCCATCAAACCTTTACCGCGTCGTTCACTTAACAGGACACGTCCTCAAATTGTCGTCTTGGAGGAAAAGTCGCAAGAATGAACCCCCTGCATCTCGTCCAAGCTCACGTACGTTACTTAGCTTGTAATGCGGCTATTCATCCTACCTGCTTCGCACATTAACTATCACTTCCACCTCCACATACTCTATCCGTTGCCCTGTTTGTCATATGCACTAGCAATACAAGGCTGATTATTTTTCTCGCTTCCTGTGTAAGTTTTGACAATCTATCGCAGGGCAACATGTGAAATGTGACTATTGCTCCCTGACTGGATTTGTCAGTCATCTACGACGTATAGTCCCTCGGATGTCAAATAAACTCTCACTTTCTCGCCATCTCTACTCCTTTCACACGATCCTGGAGCTTGTCCCGGTGCTAGTTTAGGTGCCAAACATCTCTTCTGTGAACCCTGGCTTACCATGCAACATGGGACCGCCGAATGACCTCATGGCGCACATTAGTTCGATCTCGACCCTTAAAATATCGAAACTATCACTTGATGACTTCCGTGCCAAACAATTCTCTGCGCAAGCGATTGTTATAGGCATGCTCAAGTTACTGTACGTTGAGATCTGAATCTCATTCAGGGCTGCTTGTACAATTTTGGCTCTACTTTTTCTCTCAGCAAGCGAGGCCTCGGACAATCGAACAAATCAAGACAAACACATTAAGACGTTACTGATTTCCTTGTTAGGAATCATCGTACACATGCGATTCAATTAATAGGTCCATCGACTAAATCTTCCCCGCAATCAGGGCTGGCGCATTCATAGCAAAAAACTCACCGCCTCCTCCTGGCAACAATTTCTATACTCACCTCTCCAAAAGTACTCTGTGGTCTTCTAGAATCAAACAATGGCCATACTAATGCCTGTTTCACATCCACCGCCCACGAACATGCCAATTATTAGTACATAGTGATGCCGACGACGAGGCATTTCTACAGTATTTCTCACGATGTGGAGCAGCGTTGTCGGAACCGAAAGGTCCTACTTCATAATTGTTTTCCCGTCTTTTTCTAGCCTCTATTTGTTGCCTGTATTGTGGTGCGAGAGTTTTCTCGTGGTCATTGTCGGGATCCCAGTGTTTTTTGGAACCGTGCGCGAAACTATGCATCTTTTTTTTCTATTCGAGCATGTAGATGACTAATTCAGGCTTATTCCCATGCCCAATCGAGTTGCTTGCGCTCAATTGGCGCGCGCTGACAAGTTACCATCAGCTACGCATCGGATCCGACAAAGAGGAAGCCAATACTATCAAATGAATATCTGCTGTCTTTTTGTTGGCAGATTTGCCGTGTATTCAAACATCATCATTTTCTGAAGGTGCAAGTCCTTTGCGGAAGAACTTCCTCACCGAGCCAAAGGAACTGATAGCTATTGTCGCAGGGATACCTGAAAATAGTATGGATCGGACTCTCTTTGCGTGAATATCTGACTCAAAGTGGCTTCCGTTCTAACAGCACTTCAGACATATTTTAGTGAGGATCCCACTCTGGATATTAATGGGACATGGCGGAAGAGAGCAAGGAGTTTGTAGAAAGCAAGGGAAAGCATGGGCGGTATATATAACAGCGCATGCAAAAGATATATGTCTCATCGCATCGGTTACATTAACTGGTCGTTCTTCAGCTTTGGTGACAGTATGAAATACCTTGCTTTCCTTGCCTTCGTCCAGGTAGCCATTGGTGCGGCTGTCACTAGGAGTTCCGCCAAGGACATTACTCTCAATATTGCGAACGCCAACATTGCCCCCGATGGCTTCACCAGGAGTATGCTGCCTTTTCTGTTCGGAATTGCATGATTTCCTCATTTTCCCCCAGGTACCATACTTGCCAACGGCCAATACCCTGGCCCTCCCATCTTGGTCCAGAAGGGTGATTCCCTCCACATCACTATGAACAACAACTTGGTAGGTAGACTCTCGTTAATCATGCATGAGAAATTTTCTGAAAAAAATGAAAGACCGATCCCACCATGCGTCGCTCGACAGCTCTCAATCTGGACGGTATTTTCTTCAACAGCAACAACATCTTCGAGGAGGCCGAACCTTTTGTCAACGCTTGTCCAATCGGT
>Ga0157366_1001093_pt1 | contig 11248 bp, 8 predicted proteins | sample AttbisABBM1_FD_113149 | JGI IMG/M metagenome (GOLD analysis project Ga0157366, IMG submission 113149) | Fungus gardens microbial communities from leaf cutter ant in Botucatu, State of São Paulo, Brazil - Atta bisphaerica ABBM1 | ecosystem: Host-associated > Fungi > Mycelium > Unclassified ...
GTTAATGTTAGCCACATGTAGCGATGAATTTTTCATGAAAGCATTATTGTTTTCTATGCTCATTGGAATAATCACCTGTTTCCTTGAGGGACCTTTGGTTGCTATTTGAATTCTTGGTTTGAGTTTTGGGTTGCCTTTAATGATATTGTTCACTTGATCGATTTTATTTGTATTGAGAGCTGGAAAAGCTTCTTTAATCTTGAGTACATCCAACGTAGTAGCTTGTGCATACGATCTAACTGAATTATTGTTTCCAACCTGATTCATGTTTTTGGCCAAAGGTTTCTTGTTCTGGAAGTATTTGGAAATGACATTAACTTCCTTTTTTGATTTAAATGGGAGAGGAGGCAGTAGAGGAACCTTATCGATAGTAACAGGTACAGGTTTAGGCTGTTTCTTGTTATTTTTAGTAACAGTTGGAACAGTCCTTGCTGAAAACTTGGACGCAATTTTCTCCCTGAGCGATTTAGATTTGTTATCCATGTAAAATGAATCCTAGTTAGCTTGATAAACAGCAGAGAGAAAATTCCAGATTGAATCTCCAATGCCTTCGAAGTCTTGTAACTCATTTGCAATGCTTGAATTTACTTTTTTATTTGAAATGTACCTTGCCATAAAATTGAGTGAGTCCTTAATACTTTTAGTATCAGAAGCAATTTGTTCAATAGAACCATGAAGGGAAATTGGATGGAAGTTACCGCTTCAAAGTTCTGGCTCGGTAGATGCATTGGGGTCATATGGAAGTTGGATGTTGATGATATTATCATTATCGTCATTGAGGGCTGCATTGCATGGTTGTCGTTTGCCTTGATTGGCATAGCTAACATGTTCTAGTTGAATGGGGAAGGCCTTGTTGATTTCATTCTATGGCCTCATGTTTCTTAGGATCTCAGCTACCTTTCTGAGATGTGTTACCTTCTTCTGCTCCATCTCATAAGACAAAGCAGGAGATTCAGCAGGGGGTTCTGGGTCAATGTCCATACTGTTGTTGGCCATTCTTTCATGGTAAATGATAGAAGAGCAGGTAGAAGATATCGAAGAGTCTCTGGAAAGATTCTTTTTAGTAGAGGAAGTTCTTCCTCTTACCTCAAAGCTGTTTACAGGTACAAATCCTGTAGGAATGTCCATCCCTGTGTGGTTTGTAGGGAACACAGTTAGTAAAATGAATTCTTGCGAGTTAGATGTGTTTGAAGAGCTGAAAGCAGTAGAAAAAATGTATTTATTTGCTATATTTCCAATAGGCACTACCATGCAAGATGGTGGTAAGAGGAAAAGAAGCGCTTTTTCTTTTATCTATTTTTCTTGATTTAATATTTCTTTTCTGTTGATTTTATTTTTATTTTTATTTTTATTTACAATGAAGAGGTATGTGACTGCAGTCACATGACATATCACATGATGTGAGGTCAGAGGTCTAGACTGGATGAGAGGAACTAGAAGAATGACATTAAGAAGCATGTTAACAGCATGTCTACCTTATGGATGATATATGGACTTTAGAGTAGGGTTAAATATTGGTAACACAGACCATCTGTAAATTATATAAATAGGGTAGCAATTCAGCAGAGACTCCTTGTCAAGTTCTCTTGTGATCCCTACAATAATATCTACCCTTGAGGTTTATTGCTTATACTTCTATTAGTTTTGTGGCTAGTAGTTGCTATAACATTTTGGACTTAAACAAAGGCTGTGATAGATGTATGACACCTGTCACAGGGTGGTCACACATATGTCACAGTTATATATCACACAATCACATAATACAGAAAAAGTTGTAGAAAGTTCTGAAACAGATGATATTATATAGTATAACAACAATATGTTGGTCTTATGAAGAGTATATAGACTTTAGAGTAGGTTAGTTATAATATATGCACAGACTACAGTTTGTAGTATATAAGGTAAATTAGTTTGTACTTAGAACTTTATTGAGTTTTCTTATGTTACTTAGTACAAGAGTGTGTTTTTTGTCTTACTCTAAGGACTTAAGTTACTGAAGGGAACTATAAGATACATGATAAGAAACTATTAGCTATAGTAGAAATATTAACAAAATAGAGACAATATTTGTTAGATATCACAAAAAGGTTTAAATTCTAGACTGATTATGAAAACCTCAAGTATTTTAGGGAACTACACAAACTTAATGGATAACAAGAAAGATAGTACTTCAAGTTGTAAGACTATGATTTTATTTTATGATATATTCCAGGGAAGACAAATATGAAAGTGGATATTTTGTCAAGAAAAGATTAAGTAGACATTAAAGAAGACAATAAGGATATCAAAATACTCAAAGATAAACTATAGAAAAGGAGAATAAACATAAAAGCTGAGATATTAATATTAAGAGAAAACTAGATAGTAAAAGAAACCATACTATTGAAAAAAATCTAAAAGAATAATACTAAAAAATAAGAGATACAGAAAATACTTGAGAAAGAAAACAGATAAGTATAAGAAGACAACAAAATGATATATATGAAAGAAAAAATCTATTCTTCAAATAACCAAAAAATTTGAGAACAAGTTCTATAGAAAAATTACAAACTAGCAGACATAAAATATTCAGAACAACAAAAAATACTTAAATTAATTAAGAGAAACTTGTTATAAGATGAGAAAGTGTGGATAGACTTTAGTAAGATATTTATGGATAGTTATATTTTTAGTCTATGACAAGAGAGGGAAGTCACATAACATTATGTCATAGGGCCTAGAGTGGTTTAGAGTGGTCTGAAAGGATCAGGAAGAGTCTAGAGATAGAGTGACATCAAGAAACATGTTAATAGTATGGTTTCCTCATAGTGTACACATGGTACATGCATAGACAATGGAGATTAAGAGTAGGGTTTAGAGTATAACATCAGGGCACATGTATACAGCATGCTAGCCTTAAGGTAGATGTATAGTAGATGAGTAATAAGATATGAGGTAGATTAGTAATGGACATGAGAACAGGGCATGAACATTAGGGTAGGATGCACAGCAGATGCATAGTCGTAGCACAGACCATGAGAACTTCATATAAATAGTCAGTAGAATACTGTTGTAATTTCCTGTCAAGTTCTCTTGTAAACTTCCCACATTGTATCTACTTAAAAGATTTACTTGCTGTGTAGTCATTGGTCTTTGTGACTAGTAGTTGCCACAACAAAACTATTAGTGGTCAAAAATATGAAATAATATCAAGAAATATATTTCAAGATACCAGAAATACTAACAGAATAAAGTTTAACACATGAAGAAAGCAGGAAAACTTTATCTATTAAAAACATCTCAAGAGGTATGATAGGAAAACAGTATCAATATTATAAAACCATTACTAAGATCAAATGATAAAAACACAATAATAGTTATAATAAATTTATTCACAAAGATAATCAGACTCAAGGCAACTACAACAGCAGTATCATTAGAAGAAATAGCCAAGATCTATAAAGATGATATATGGAAAATTCTTAGTAATAGAGAATCTCAATTTTTCTTATAGTTCATAAAAAACTTAAGTAATACACTAAAAGTAAAAAGAATACTATCAATAACATACTACTCTCAAACAGATGATCAAATGAAAAGGATCAACCAAGAAGTCAAAGTATTCTTGTAACATTATATTAATTATTAGTAAGAAGATTGGATAAGTAACATAAGAGAATTCAATAGAGTTCCAGTTACAAAGTGTCTACCTTATATACATTTGGTTTATGGTCCATGCTATACTAACCTAGTCTATACTAAAGAAACATATGTAATATATACTGTTAACATATAATATGATATTATTACTTTTAGATTTTTTTATGTCCTTCTACATGTCATGTGACTGTGACTGATGTGTGACACTGAGTCATGTCATGTGTGACATTGTGTTACTCCTAATTCTAAGTCTAAAAAATAAAATAAAAGCAAAATGAAATAAAAAATAAAAATAAGAAAGAAAAAGAAAATAATTAAAGTCTACCATCTTTAATTCTGACAAAAATAGCTATTAGCAGTAGAATTCCAGTATAATAACAAGAAATACTCAGCCATAGGTATTATAGTATACTTGAACTCTAATATTTTATTTTGATTTTATTTTTGTTTTCTTTATTTTCTTTGATTTGATTTTTAATTTTGTTTTGTTTTGTTTTTGTTTTTGTTTTTCTTGGATGATAAGGAGATACATGACTATGGTTACATGATGTGTCACATGATATGAAGTCATAAGTCTGAAATATAGTAGAAGAGTCTAGAATAATAATGTTAGAGAATATATTTATTTTATGGAAACAGTGTGGTAGACTCATAGATAACACATATACATTAGGCTAGATATATTTATCATCAGCACAGACCATGTATCTATTATATAAATAGAGTAACAATGTATTGGGGACTCCTTGTTGAGTTTTTTTTGTGATTTCTATGAGATATTATCTTCTTAAGTTTACTTAGTGGTCTATTGGTCATTTTTAGACTAGTGGCCACCGCAACAATAGGATACACACTATTTGAACTTAACTTTGGAAAACATTCATGGAAGAGAGACCTAACAATAGAAATAAAATTGTTAAAACTAGAGACTTTTCTTAAAGAACTATAAGGAAGTTGAGAAATAGCAAAATTATTAATGGAAAAGATAAAAGAAGCAATGAAGAAGTAGTTTGACAAGAAAAGACAAAACTCTCAAGAGTTAAAGTGAGAGAACAACATGTGGTTGGAAGTAAATTGAAACAACCTTTAAAAAAGCTAGACTAAAAAATATATAGATCTTTTAAAATTATAAAGAATATTGGACAAGGAGCATTTTAGCTAAATTTACTAAAAAGATAGATGATATACAATATGTTCAATAAAGATCTGCTGACACAATGCAAGAAACCCCAATTTAAAGAACAATATATAAAACTAGCACTACTATAAAACATTATTAACAAGAAAAAAGAATACAAAGTTAAAGTACAAAATTACAGAAAACAAAGATGTGGTACACAATTCTTAGTTTATTGAAAGGGATACAGGAACAAGCATGACTAATGGATAGTAAAAACATAGTTATTACATACTAAAAAAGTAATTCAAGACTACTAAATAAAACTTTTGAGATAAAAAAAAGGGGTAAAACTTCAAAATAATATCTCAAAGCATAACCAGCATTTAAGAAATCTAAAACATTTTTTACCAATTTGCAACTGCTTTCTCTCCTCCTAACCCCTATATCACTCATACTAGGACCTTATTATAGTTCTTAACAAAAAAAGAAAAACTAGACAAAGAAATACCACAAAATAATTTGAGGATTGGAAACTATGGTGGATATTCAACTCCAGATTCAAAATATTATCAAGCTAGCCAATATAACAAACAATCAGTTGGCAGATATCAGAACATTTTTACTACAAATAAGGAAAACAGATAAAATACAAATCAGCAGGGATATTTACAGCATATCTGAAGAAGTAAGAAATATTATTCATACAGACATAGAACAACAAGCCTACTATATTCAAGTACTATTAGCCAATGAATTGAATCAATGCAAAAGAAAGAGAGTAAAAGTAACAGATGAACATATCAAAGTGCTATAAGAAGCTTATCAAGAAACATATTGAACACCTCAAGAAACACCTTAAGAAAAACAAAAACAAAAAGAAGACATTGTTCAAGACAAGGAAGTGTTTTTTACAAGCCATATGCTATATTATCAGAACCAAGTAGACCACCAATGTCAGAGCTAGTCCTATTTTAAAAAAATCAACAATCTAGAGAACACATTAAAGATACTACAATCTCTAGTAAAGACTAAAACATACCATTCTCTAGCTCACTATAAATCTATTTGACCAGATAGAGAAAAGAATGCTTAATACTGGAATGAAATTATAGCTAAATTTATAAAACAGAAGCATAATTCAGATACAAGTTGTCAAGAATTTCCAATTGAAATATATTCAGGAGAATTGCCACACAAACTATTTTTCATAGCATTGACTTTATGAGAAACAATGATTATTAGACCTACCAAAAAGTTAGTGGTATCATATATAGTTGGAGACTTAGCATTTCTAGATTAAATGAGTTCATAGGAACATGAATATTAAAATGGAAGTATTATTACAATCACTATCTTATATTTGACATAACTTGGACATATGTTTTAGGATTTGTTTCATCCTTAACTCATAATTACTGTGTCTTGCATTCTCTTCATGTAATATTAGTCAGCACCTTATATAATAGTAAAGATTTCCTCATATTTTCCTCATCTTTTTCTTATTGTTTTCTCAAAGATATCTTAACTATTTCTCATAGTCTATAGATATATATAGTAGTAAATATAGTTCTGTATCTTTATACTTTACTAATTGATTATCTCCTTGCTCCTTTTTCAAGTCTTTGCCCAAGTTGCAACCTGAGCCAAGCTTAGAATCATAACAAATCCTGGAGCTAATATTAACTTAGTTATAATCCACTACTAAGATAGGCCAGCTTGCTTAAAGCCATTGCTTTGTAGAGTTAGAGTTACTAGACTTTCTTTTCTTTGCCAGATAGTCTAAAACCTTTAGGCTGCTCCATGTAGATTTCCTTATCTAGATCACTATATAGATAGGTAGTTTTTACATCAATACTAATATTCAAGAGCAGCAATAGCCAAAAATAGATATGCTATCTCATAGCAGACAACTGAAGAAAGTAATTCATTAAAGTTGATTTCTTTAATCTGAAAAAATCTTTTTGTAACAAGTCAAAATCTGTGATGACCATCAGACTTAATGTTAAACACCTAGTGATTCTTGATTGCTTTTTATCTCTTCAAAAAGTCTACAACTTTATAGACATTTCTGTCTTTGAGCAATTTTAGCTCCTTAAGACAAGACTTAGGCCACTTCTTTTGAATGTTAGTTAGCAATTTAGCAATATCTCCAAAAGTTTTGGGAATTGGGCAAAACTCTGCTGCATATTGTGCTAAGAGAAAGTAAATTTGTTCTACTTTTCTTTCTCTTGCAAGATGTGCCAAGTAGCTAATGATAGCTGGCTTACTTATAGAAGGTAGAGTGTTTATTTTACCCCTATCATTATTAACAATGATTGGACATTGGCCTTTCTACTAAATATTATATAGGATTCTATTTATCTCAATAATGTTATTGGATGAGTTATATAGGTAATCAACTCTATTTATCTTTACTATTCTATGCAGCAGGTTGTTAGAGAATTGTTGTACATTCTGATGAATTCTTTGTGATTCCTAACAATCATTTTCATACATATCATGTGCTATACTGGGGTTGGGAAATCTCTCTCTTGGCTGCCATAAGGAATTTTGCAGAATATTGGTAGGATATTCTTGTTCTCCATTAATATTTTCTTCTATAAAGGATATCTGAGTTTTATGCTTAGATCTCCTCAATTCAGGATCTTCTTGCAGTGTTTACAGAGCAGGTTACATTATCAAACTTTTCGATCTCTACTATGGGATTTTTAGACTTTGGAGTAGATGAGGAAGATGGAGACTTATAAGAAAGAGAAGATGAAGAATAATGAGTAGAAAGATTGTTTTGAATGGAAGGAATAAGTATGTATGAAATGAGTACTAAAGTAGGTCCATCTTTGCCAAATCTGTCTCTAGACTTATTTTGTCCAATAACTTATCATATAATTTGTGCTTTTTTTTTTTTACAAGAATCAGTGTATTTAGAAAAGAGTTTCTGATTAAAAATAGCATATGTAGAGTAGAAAATGATATTTCCTTGTGTATGGTACATAAATCAATAACTATTATTCTTATACCCAATAAATATCATCAATTTAGAACTTGATGCAAGTTTATTGGTATAAACTTCATTAGAGAGAAATATATATGCTCCACAGCCAAAGACATAGAAGTACAATGTTTTAAATTTATTACCTAAGAAGATCTCCTGAGGTATTTTTCATTTGAGATATCTAACAGATGTATGATTGTATATATGAGCTACAGCTGCAATATCAAACTTCTACTTGGAATCTAGTAGACATGCTTCAAGTCACATTGACTGTGCCTTTTCAAGCAAAGTGTAGTTTGATTGTTCAGTACAACCATTTTATTAGTGTATATGTAGAGTACTGATTTCATAGATAATATTTTGCTCTCTTAAAATGGATTGCAATTCTAATATTACATACTCTCTTCCATTATTAGTATGCAACCTCTTGACAGAATGAGAAATAGTATTTGACCACATCTGGAAAATTAACTTAATTACTTCTACAGCTTCAGAATTTTTACATAGAAAAGCAATATTACAATAGGAGGAATAGTTATTAAGGAATGTCATCATCTACTCATACTTTGAATAAGATATAATACATGTCTAAAATGCAAGTCCTTATAATATTGTCTCAAAGATTAGGAGTAGCCAATAAAATAGCATCACCAGACTTATTACAAAAAGTAGAACTGCTTTTATTGTCTTTTACTCTCAATTCAGACTGAAGAATTTGTCTAGTAGAGAAGAGCCACACAGTTTGATCCTAGGGTGGTAAGTAGATATAAAGACATATCTGTATACTAGAGACACAATATACTGGCTATAGTTTTGACACAATAACTTTAGTAGTCCCTTTCTTAAGATTGAAGATTTTATATTCAATCAGAACAGTTCTAGAAGTAACTATAAATAATGGTACTTTTAAGTTTGTAATTTCAACTCAACTATAATTATCTTAAGTTATATTGACAAAGTCAGACTCAAATAGAGTAAAGTGAGCAGAGGCACAAGAATATAAGAATTATTCATCTTTATAAAAAATACCATGGGGTAATTTCTTACCCTTATACAAGAAATATAGTGCCTTTTCACATTCAAAGAGATTCATAGCAATTGGTAAGTTAAGTAAGATAAATTTGTTTTAACTCAGAGCTATGCATGTATAGTTAATTTTCTTTGAGACTACAAAGTTCTTTTGGGTAGACTGAGTCAAGAAATTTAGTAAATCATCAATCTGTAAGAAAAGAGGAATATTGCAATTATTCCTATAGAGTCTTATGCAGAGGAAATCAAACTCAGTAATCTGAGAAGCAAAGTCCTGATCACTGGAAATTTGGAATGTAATTGTTCTCTGGCAGTCAGCAAAGACTGATACTAGACTAGCTGTCTCTATGAGAGTCCATAAATAAGCTCAAAGGGCCTCAGCATTAGGCTGGCTATGTATTAACAAGTTATTTAGTAAAGTGAAATTAAGAACAGCTAAGGCTAGAAAGCCTAGGAAGTTTCTTCTGATTATTTTATTCATATCAGTGGTCTGAGGGAATGTTGAAACATTCAGCATATCTTCAGCAGTAAAGACAATACCAGGGTAAGTAATAAGAGTAAGAGTTGATTTAACATAAATCTTCTAGAAGGAATAGTCAGTAGGACTAGTAAGCTTGGAATAATAGTAACAAAGTTGGCTATTACTATCAATGAAAATAATCAGCATAAATTAGGAAGCAAATACAGCTAGCTAAAGCATGGATATTTAACCTAATCAGTGATAAGCCATTAGTACATATAAGATACAAGGGAATCCTATAGATATAGAGTAATTCAGAATTAGCTTAATTTATAATAGGCTTAAGAGCAACAGGATGTCAGCTCACTAGTAAAGTTGGTCAAGCTCTTTTCATTAATAGAAAGCAGCCTAAAAAAGCACTAATTTGTCAGGTGTGGTTCACACCAGAGGTGAAAGTCTGCAAGAATGGACTCGGAGATGTGTGGACTTGTAGAATGACCTTGGCTTCAGCTTATGTGCTACACCATCTGTCTGCCACATGGTTGCAACTTTAGATGATAGGGAGAAGTCTGAGATGAAAGTGAGTGCTGATTGGTGTGTCACTGTTGAATACTAGAGATCAAGTTTAATAAGAGTTATCTTTGTCAATTATCAGACTAGCAAATTACAGTGTAACTACTAGTCTTATATACAAACAGATATTATAGGAGATGCTTGGGGTTTCAGTGGTAAAGCCTCTATTACCCAGAGTGGAGGTTTCAGTGTTGAGACACTGACAGGAGTAACTTCATCATAGAAGACTGAGTTGAATAGGAGTATCTCTACTGTGGAAGATGGAATACCCAGATGGTTGCACCACCACCAGAAGGCATGTCATGAGGAAGGTGGCCACTGTGGAAGGCAGGCTTTGATAATTAGGAGATGATATCACTGCAGGGATGTAATTTCCGGACAGGTGGACTTGCATATAACATAATTAGAGATCAAAGTAACTAGGGCCCATAACCTGTTAAAATAAACAAAATACATAGCAGTATGGTGCAGTGTGAACAACTATCAAGAGTGGTGTTAGAGTGGGTAGAACTTGCTTCAAGCAGATATTCATAATTAGTTGTACAGAAAGAGGTTGGATCAAATATGGAAACTTATCCAGGAATTGATATGGATATCTGTAAGATTGGGCAAGTATCTGGGTTGCAGATCAAGCTTGAAAGCTTATCCATGGATTGGTGATATGATCTCAGTAATAATCTTGGCCTCAACTTATATGTTATATTTACTATTTGTTGTGTAGTTGTAATTTCAGATGACAAGATATTAGGGTAGACCAACTAATAGTTTAGTCAGAGAAGTGCAAGAAGTTGTTAGGGGATTCTTAGTCAGGTCTTAGTCAAATCTTAGTCAATTCTCAGACTGAGTACTATAAAGTATCTACTTGGTCTTAATTACTAAGTCTGTAGTTGAAACTGTGGCTAAGAAATAGTAGTGTAGGGAATAACTAAGAAGATGTTATAGAGACAGTTTCTAGGATATAGGATGATTAGAAGTCTAGATGATGAGTTGCCAGAATATGGAGCCTCTAGGCACTTATAACTCCCTAAGTAAGACTAATAGCTATATGTAGTTCTCTAGTCTGATAAAACACTAAACTACATGGGATTATCTTGCTTGGGGCTACTTCACTAACTCCCAACAAAACTTTTCATTCATGTCTTGTATCTCCCACCATACTATTATCTGACATCTTTTTGAACATTGTCATGAACTGATCTTGACAACTCTACTGACTGGCATGCTCACACTCACCTTTATCTCACAACAAGTGAATATAGCGGTTCACCACCCGGGAACTGAGTCTTATTACAATACAACATTCTCAAAGCAACTAAACAAAGTATATTCACAAGAGTCTCGTCCCATCACCTACCTATTAGATATCTAGTAAAGTATTATTTCAAGAGAAATTATCATAACTGAACGACTTCAGAAAACTCGCACTCGACATAAC
>Ga0157366_1001094_pt1 | contig 11248 bp, 12 predicted proteins | sample AttbisABBM1_FD_113149 | JGI IMG/M metagenome (GOLD analysis project Ga0157366, IMG submission 113149) | Fungus gardens microbial communities from leaf cutter ant in Botucatu, State of São Paulo, Brazil - Atta bisphaerica ABBM1 | ecosystem: Host-associated > Fungi > Mycelium > Unclassified ...
CATCTCTGCTGCAAACTATGGCCTCCTATCTAATACTATGCTCTCCAGCAACCTATGTAGTTTCCACACATTATTTCTGAACAACTTCACTAACCTCTCTGCTGATGTTCTCTCTGTCATTGTTATAAAATGTGTCATCTTGGACAACCTATCACAAACCACTAGAATTTCATCTTTGCCAGCTACTAACAGTAACTTCATAATAAAGTTCATCATTAGATGTGTCCATAGTTTTTTTGGAACCTCACTCAACTTTAACTTTCCTATTGGTACCTCCATCTTATTCTTCATTCTCTGACACATATCACAACCCTCTATATATTTTCCCATATCTTTTGTTACTCCCAGCTACCAATAATTTCTCATCACCAACTCTGTCATTTTCCACTTTTCTTCATGTCCTACTACTGGTATGTCATAATGTAACTGGATTATCTCTACTCTTAACTCCTCATCCTTCAGCACATATACCTTTTCTTCTTTCAACACTAACTCTCCTTCTATCTGCCATTCCTCTCCTTGTAATATCTTTACTCCTGCTTTCTTCATTTCTTTTACTACTCTAACTACTTCTTTGTCCTTGTTTCTAATTTTTTTTATTTTTTCTACTATATCTACTTCTGGTCCATCTATTACTACTTCATATGAATTATGTAGCCAATAGTCCTTAATAAATACTTGGTTATCATTGTCTTTTTCTACACCTACTTTCCAGTCAAGTCTCCTACTAAGTCTATTTGCCTTCTCCATTTTTGTTCCTGGAACATGCTTTAGGGTAAAGTCAAATCTTGATAGGTATAATACCTAATATGCTTACCTTTAGTTTAACTTCTACACTTTCATGAAATATTCCAAGTTTTTATAATCTATCTAGACCTTAAACTTGTACTTTGTGCCTTCTAGCAAATGTCTCCAGTTTTTTGATTCTCTTATTATTGCTAATATCTTCTTGTCATGAATCTCATAATTCCTCTTTGTCTTATTAAGAGATTTTGAGAGGAATGCCACTGGTCTCCACAACCTATCTTCATACTTCATAAATAATACACCTCCTATAGTATAGTCCGATGCATCAACTTCCATCCTCATTTTTTTAATATAAATCTGGTGCTATTAGCACTGGTTTTTTTATAAATCTCTCCTTCAACTCCCTAAATGCCTTCTCCTGTTTCTCTGTCTATTCCCACTTCTGATCTTTCTTTATCATGTTATACAATGGTCTGGCTATGGTTGCAAAGTCTTTAATAAATCAGCAACAGTAATTCACCAATCTTAACACATCCTTGACTCCTCTTGGAGTCAGCCAGTCCAACATACCTTTTATCTTTTCCTCTTCCATCTTAATCCCCTCAAGTTTTATCACTACTTCTAAAAACCCTACTTCCTTCACCTTCCACTTGTACTTCTCTGGCTTTATATACAAATTGTTCTCTACTAGTCTCCTCACTACTTCTTCTACTAACTCATCATACCCTTCTTCTTCCTCCATCCCAATAATTTTGTTGTCTATGAAACTCACCACTTTACCAGTGTTGATGAGATTAGGATTTCATTCATCATGGTCTGAAAGGTCATAAGTGAATTTGTTAGTCTGAAGAATATTACTATTGGCTTGAATAACCCCTCTAGTATAGTAAATGCTACCTTTCACTCATCTCACTCCTTTATCCATATATTATTGTATTCCCATCCTAAGTTCATTTTTATAAATACCTTTTTCATACCAATATTTTTTACTATTCACTTATTTAAATATCTGTAGTCCTGTACCATTATTACAAATGAGCTACTCACTGGTTGTGATACTTGAACTTAGTGGTATTTCAGAGGTTCAGTATAAGGAGATAATAATAATAGGTGATGAGTAGTATCAACAGGAATAATTAATGTAAATTGATGTTGTTAAGTCTGAGGTCTAATCCTCAGACACAGAAGTATATATATAAAAGAGTGATGGTCCATGTGCAAGCTGTTGCCATCACATGATCAAAACTCATACCTGATGGGAGCTGTCAGACTAATTTTAGAAGGTAACTAATTATGTCATTATATTGATATGCTTGTATCTCTATGAATACTTATTGGTATGTGATATACTATATATCATCAGAAACAATTTGATGAGCACTTTCCAATGCAAGTTTGATTGTGCAAATCCGTCCAGTTGTTCATGAGATATTAGCAAACGAAGATTTTACAGTTACTGATGACCTGATATCTTGGTTGTTTGTTGCCACTTTTATACATCTCACATATGTGAAAATAGCCCTCATTTGAGGCTTTACAGCACAACTTAGTTTGTGAAAATCAGTCTACTGGTTGTGGAGATACAAGCTGAATGAAGTTTGTGACAACCATTCTCTTCTTACCATCTTTCTTCCCCACAAAAAATACTGGTGCTGTTTGAGGTAACTTCAAGAGCCTGATATACCCTTGCCTTAATTGTTCTGCTATGAATTCACACACTTCTTCTCTTTCTTCCCTTGACAACAGGTACACCTTCCCCTTTTTCAGTACAAACCCTTTCTTTATATCTATAGTATAATTCCAAAGCTTTCTTGCCAAAAATCTGAATCTACTTATGAAATATTTCTGGTACCAACTTTTTTGCCTCTTCTTCTAACCTTGCTGCTTTCTTCTCCTTATTCCAAATCTCCCATTCTTCTGCTACTTTTCATACTTCCATCTTTTTTGGTTTTTTCTTTTTCTTTTTCTTTTGTTCTTTCTCCTCCCATTTCTTCCCTTTTTTCTCTTTTTTTTCTTCTTTCTGTTTTTTTTACCCTGACTTCCCTTACTTTGGTCTCTACTGCTTCCCATACTTCTCTGGACACCTTGTTATTTTTACTTCTCCCATTCTCCAGTTGATCTCAAGATTGTGGCAAGCTAGCCATAGTATTACTAAAATCACATTCTACTTCTGCCCCCTTATCACATCAATCTCCATTCTTTTCCTATGTCTCTGGTAATAAATATTGATCTCCACAGTGTTTTTGATTGGCCTCTCCTTATTGAATGTTTCATCTACATTTCTTATATATATAGGCCTCTTCATTTTTTTGAACTTAAACCTCTGTTTTCTTGCAAACTCCAAACCTATTACTAATCCTATTGCTCTACTATCTAATAATACCTCTACTATTATCTCTTCTTGTGTATCAATTCTCTTCAGCCCAATCTTCACCATAACTTCTCTTAGTAGTTCCTTATTTTTAGGTTCATAGCAGGATGTATTGTCCATTACTTTGGAGAGTATTGTATATCTATTATTGAGACTTAATCAAGGAGTATTAAGTCTCACTCCCCATTTAAATTATTATTGTCCTCATTTCCTCCTTTGATTATTCTCCTTTGTCCATATTCCAGTCTTCTTTCTTTTCCAATTTTGTTTCCTGTTTCTGCAATTCCTGCAATTTCTAGCCAAGTGTCCAAATCCTCTACATGCATAGCAATTTCTTTCTCTCTCCATATCCATCACATAGAGATCTCTTCTTGATAGTCTTATTTGTCTCTCTGGATTTCTTGTTATTACTATATTTGTTCTTTCCATCTCTTCCATCAGAGCAGGTTCTCTTGTCTCCTCAGCCAAACTTGAGGCTGTGGCATCTGCTGCCATTGTGTTCTTCTATTGTTTTGCTTTGGAGCCTGTAGTTCCTGTTCTTGTCTACCTCTCAATCTCTCCTCTTCTCTCCTGCTCTCTCTTTAGTGTCAGTCTAAGTTGGTAGCATGTTTGTACCACTTATTTATACTAGTTGGGAGCCTTTCTGTCTCTATCAGCTTCCTTCTAATCAGTTCACTCATTTTTCTTTTAAATTCTTCCACTAGTGCTCTCTCTTCATACTCACTTTCTCTTGCTACTCTTTGAAATTTCTGCACAAATTTTCCTATCATTCTTCCTCCTTGTTCTATCCTCTTTAGTTCTGCCATCTTTACTGACTTCTCATCTCTTTTTCCAAACTCCTTTTTTAGTTCTAGCAAAAATTCCCCTGCTGATCCAAATTCTGCTTCTTCTATCTCCAAATCTTCCAGTAAGTTTTCTTTCCACACATCTGCTAATCCCCCTTGCACATATAATAGAACCTATTGAATTTGCTCTTCTACTATAGCTTCTCTCATCCTCATTCTCAAGTATAGTTTGTATGCTGTAATAAAACCTGAGACCTTTGATAAGGTTCCATCAAATATTTGTGGCTTGGCCACTTCTGTGCTTGCTCCTCCTTTTCTAATTTCTCTCTCCTGAAAGGCTTGGAGCTGCATCTGCAGGGTTGCAAGTTGCTCCTATTGTTGCTAGATGATTTGTTTATAGTTAATAGAACCTTGTTGACTCATGTTGTAAAGAGGAGAGGGTGAGATTAATGATGGTGATGATAATGGTAGTGGTAGTGTGGGTGGAGATAATGTGTATAAAGATAGTGGAGAGAAAGTTGTGCTAGTCTCACTCTCTGACTTGTACTTGGAACTTGAAGCAATCTCTGTAAGTGCTAGTAGGCCCTCTTCTTATTCCTCCTTACACTGTCTACTGACTATCTGAACTACTGACTACTGCTTTAAGGGAATTGTAAATGATTTTGACCTAAGAAGGTCATTCTATTCTAGACAAGGTTTTAAGAACACTTGCCATTCTTCTATGTAAACAGATTACAAGTGAATCTGTAGCACAGAGCTAATATAAGAAGGTATATAGTATGTTTACAGAAGATGATACATTTGGAATGTACCAGTAAACTTTGATACAAACAAACAGCTAAGCTTTCCCTACCTAACTAGTATACCCCTTATGCCTAGAGCCTAGCAACTCTTCTTAACTAAAGGACAGTGTTGTCTTTTGGTTGAGAATGATGAGAGATTATGGTTTGTAAGAGGGTCCTGTGTTTGGACAGTCTCTAAAAGAGAATCAAGTTCTAATATTACAACTCAAAGACCTTAGGGTTGGTTGATAAGAAAAACCTTGTATTAGGTTAACATAAGAGAACTCAATAGAGAACTCTGTACAGGATTGTCTACCTTATATACTAAAACTCCATGGTCTATGCTACTACTACTTTAGTCTACTTTAAATAATCATGTGTTTGCCTTAAGGTCAACATATATTAAATATACTATATAACATTATCCTTTCAGAACCTTCTATTACTACCACATGACTTGTGACCATTACTGTGGCCATGACATGTATGACAGTATGGCTATTATGTCACTCTAAACCCTAACTCCAGTTCTTAAAATAGAAACTAAAAGAAAAGAAAAGAAAAGAAAGAAAAAAAACAAGATAGATACTAGACATTTATCTTATCTCAGAAGTTACTAGTAGAAAGTAGATAACTAAGAAAAGAAATATATAAAAAAGTAGAATATTATGGTCCAGAATACTAGTAGTATCAAGTCAACTGAGACAAAGATATGGAGTTTGTACTTGAAGCTTTAAGAGAAATCTAATTTTTATTGTTTGAATAATAATGAAGTCTCTTAAAGATAATAACTATCCTAAATATCCTAGAATATATTACAGTCTAACAAAACAATAATAACCTAATCTAGAAATAATAGTAGTCAAATAGTTAGGAACTTAGGTGAAAGAATCTAAGATAGTATCTAAAAAGGCAGAGGTCTATTTTATGATAAGAGAGAGCATCAAGTAGTGATTATGAGAGTCTTATAAAGCAATGAAATTTAGTGGAGTTGATACCAAACTCTGCAAGTGTTGTGACAGAATTCAGAAATATTCAAGATATAAAAAGTCTAGTACTTTAAATATAAAGTTTAGAAGTAAGAGGTCTTGTTTGGATAAATATAGTAATGAAAAGTCCAGTTCTCTTATATTCACTCTTTCTTCTAGATTGCTGCAACTCAGAGCAAGAAGTACTGATCTAAACTTGATCTACTCAAAGTCTACTGCTTTTATGAACTAAAAGGCATAGAGATTTAAGTAGTGGAATTCTGTTATTTTGTCCAGTATGAAGATATCTGAGGAATACTTCCAAGAGTTGTTTTTTAACCTGAGATTCTTTTACTTGATCAAATACTAATATCTTTTGCAGTATTATTGACTATTTAGAACTTGTTTTATCTTCTACTCTTCTTCTCTATTTATAATGATAGGGCTAAAAAATAAGAATGCATATTAGCCTTGTATTAGGTCTTCTGTGGTAGTAGTTAGTTAGCTTCACTATATTTTGAATATTAGATGCAGCCTTCTCATAAACCAAAGGAGCTTTATCCATTGTGTTGGAACTTGGCAGGAAAAAGAAGATTATACTAGTCATCCTGTTATTTGCTTACAAAGAGCTAAAGATATTAATCAAGCTCTTAGTTCATCTATTTGGTTTGTTCATCTATCTACACATTCCAGGCAGTAAATGATATAACTTTAATCTCAAGCAAACAATAGAGCTCTTATGAAAAGGATAATAAACCATAGTCTATAATCAGATATAATATATGTGGAAATATCATGTAGCTTCTATACATAGTATAAAAATTTTGGCTATCTCTTTTGTACTGATAGTAGTGTGGAATAAGATAAATTAAGTTGTTTTGGACATGGAGTTCATTAACAGCACCAAATCCTACCAACTCTAAAAGTTTCATAATGAAGTTTATACTAATCATCTCCTATCTTGTATTTGAAATGTGTAATAAGTGTAATTTTCTGAGGAATAGATTCTAAATAGGCCTAGTCTGTATATGAAGGTTATAAGTACTGACATACTGACTAATATATCTACAGCTACCAATAATTTTGTGATACCAATTCCAAAGTCTTTTAGAGTTTTGCATATCTAGCTATATTTAAGTCACAGTGAAATAGAACAATATAGTGGCAGAGATCTAGTATGTCTGGAACATGAGCCTTACTCCTGAATAAGAGCAAGCCATTTTTTAGACTACTTAGCAGAGTATACAAATCTCATAAACAACTATCAGAGCTTATAAGTAGTTTTTATTACTAGTTCCTCTTGTTTTTCCAGTCTATTTCCATACCAGATGTTTATCAAGAGAGTTTTCTTTGTTTTCTATTACCATGAGAAACTCCAGTTTGATCAATATCATATTTTCATTATTATAAGAGTTAGTACTATGGTCCAGTCATCAAGACAGAATATCAAACTTATTCATCAACTTTTCAAAATAGTGATATAGTAAAAAACCAAATCTAACTAGATATAATGACCTCTAGACTTGTCTTTGGTCAAAGTTATTAATTGTTATAAAGTATTCCAGATTCTTATAGCCTGTTCAAAATTTGACCAGAATTTTTACTTCTTTTAGAAAGTGCTGTCACTTCTCAAGTGTCCAAATGATTGCTAACATCTTCTTGTTATAAATCTTGTGGTTATGTTTAACTACCAAAAAAAACTTGCTAAAGAATGTGACTGAATACTATTTGTTGTTCTTCTTGAACTTTTGAGATAAAACTGTTCCAGTCACAAAGTCCAGGCTATCTGTTTTGATATTAAATAGAACTGAAGTATTTAGGGAAGCCAAGACTAATGCTATAATAATAATGCTGTAATAATAGCTATATTTAATACTGTAAAAGTATTCTACTAGTTAGTATTTCAAATCCAAGTACTATAATTGTTAGTAATACTAAAGAGAGAGTAAGCTATGTCTAAAAAGTTGTAGATAAACCTCTAGTAGAAGTCAGTAAAGTCTAGGAATACTTGCATATCAGTATAGTTCTAAAAAGTAGGCTATTTATGAACTCTAGTTATTTTTACCAGATTTATTGTGATCTGATTCTGAGAAATCATCAGCCTTAGATACTTAATCTATTACTTGTTGAACTTATACTTTTTAGAACAAAGAAATAACTTGTGCTTAGCCTGCCATATACTAAGTCTATCTATTCTAAAGACTATCCTCTATAGTGATGATGTTATGTTCAATTTCTAACAAAAGCCTATATTTTATAATAACTTTATTTCCTGCAACATATTCCTGTGGCAGTAATCAAATCAATTCTGAACTCCTTATATACTTAGTCTTCTATAACAATACTTCTATCAAACTTGGCCTTCTATAGTAAAGTTTTCTTATCAATCTCTTTTAGTATCTCACTACTGAAATCTTTACTTGAGGCTGTACTTGTTATGATCACAAGACCTTAGAGTAGGTTAAGTAAAAGAATCTTGTATTAAGATTGAATATAAGAGAACTCAATAGAGAACTTTATACAGGATTGTCTGCCTTATATACTAAAACTCCATGGTCTATGCTAACTACTTCTAGCCTACCCTAAACAGCCATATGTTTGCCTTAAGATCAACATGTGTTAAATATGCTGTATGATATCATCTTTTCAGAATCTTTTATACTTTTCTATATGAAACATGATTGTATGACTTCTAGTCACATCATGTAACAGTTTGTGACAGTGTGCCCATGACTTCATATTAACCCTAACCCTAAGTCCCCAAAAATAAAATAAAATATTTTAGAGTCTACTGTTTTGAACTCTGATAGTACTCTTTATTTTATTTTCCTTTATTATTTTATTTTTATTTCTCTTTTATTTTTCATTTCATTTATTTAGAATTAAAGTTTAGTGTGATGTCACAGTTACAAATATCACAAAATAGTCACATGATGTGTTATACATGTCACTGTCACTGTCACACAATCATGTAGTCACAATAAAAAATATAGAAGGTTTTAAAACAATAATGTTATACAGTATGTTTCATATATATTGACCTTAAGGATAATACATGGTCATTTAGGATAGGCTAAAATAGTAGAGCATGGACCAACAGTTGTTAGTATATAAGATAGATACTCTGTATCTAGGAACTCTATTAAGTTCTCTTATAATTAACCCAATTCAAGGTTTTATGTTGTGGCAACCACTTATCACAAAGACAAATAATCACACAAATGGTAAATCTCTTAGTTGGATATCAAGTGAGGAATTCATAAGAGAACTTGACAAGGAACCCTCACTATATTATCCACTATATATATATATAGCTCCTGGTCCGTGCTACAACAATATTAACCTGTCCTTATGTCTATGCATTGTCCTTATGTCCTATTACTTATCCACATGTGTTTTCCTTAAGGTTACCATGCTTCCTACATGTACCCTGATGTCATACTTTTAATCTCCACTGTATATGTGCACACCATGAGGAACTCATGTCCCTTGACGTCATCCCTAACCCTAACTCCTTCTAGACTCTTCCCAATCCTTTTAGACTGTTAGTCCTTCCAGACTATTCTAGACTCTATCACATGACTTCCCAGTCACATGCTCTCCATCCATTGTAGACTAATAATTACTACTGTCCTATATCTGTCCTAACCCTAATCCTACCAAAGTCTGTTCACACTTTTGTCTTATAACAGTATCCCTTCCTCAAGGTTTCTCCTCCAGAGAAATATCTTGGTATTCTCTCTCTATCTCTCTATCTCTTCCAGAATCCACTCCTTCTTCCTACTGCTGGTATTCTTGGCATCATTGCCTCAACCTTTGGTTTCTTCTTTTCTTCAACTGCATTCCAAAACCCGTCCATCCCTTTTTCTATATCTTCCTTACTATCTACTCTTTTCCATTTTTCTTCTTCTACTCGTTCTTCTTCTTCCCTCTCTTTCTTAAACTTCTCTACTCCTGCTCTCCAATCTATCTTTTTCTTTTCTTTCTTCTCTTCTACCTCTTTCTCTTCCTTTATCTTACTTTTTCCTTTTCTCTCTTGCCTTCATCTTCTATCTTCTTCTATATCTTTCTTCCAACTATCTTCTTCTGTCTCTCCTTTCTGCAAGATCTCTATCTGAGCCTGCATCTCTTTCATCTGCCTCTGCTGTTCTCTCAATATCTCATCCAATATTTTCTTTTCTTTCTCTTTCTTCATTTTCTCCAATCTAATCTTTTCTTCTTCCTTTGTCTTTTCTAATCTTTCTCTCTCGTCTTCTTCTTCTTTCTTCTTCTTTTCCTTTTCCTCTTTCCTTGCTATCTCTATCTCTCTCTTCTCTAACTCTTTATCTCTCCTTTCTGTCTCTACCTCTCTTTCTCTAATCTTGCTCTCTAACTCTACCATCCTCTTTACTCTCTTTGTTATCTCTTCTTCCTTCTTTCTAATCTCCTTTTCTTTCTCCTCTATCTCTTCTTCAAACTTCTTTCTGATCTCTACTTCTTTCTCTCATATTTCTTTTTCTCTCTTCTCTATTCTCTCTTCTTGCTCTCTCAGCTCTATCTCTTTCTTATCTTCCTCTATCTTATCTTTCTTCTTCTCTTTTTCTATCTTATCTTTCTTTATCTTCTTCATCTCTCTATGATCTCTCTTTCTATGTCCCAAACCTCCACACTCATAACACCGCATCTTCTACTATACTAGGGGATCTTTTGACTATAATACTTGTGTCTTAAGTCATAACACTAGTAGTCACACTATAATTCACTAGTCTGATAATCAAATATTCAAGTGAACTCAATCTCCAGTGTTTATTGGTAACATACTATTATTAGTACTCATCTTTTATTTTATCTTCTAAAGTTGTAACCATATAGTAGATAGATAGCATAGCATATAAGCTGAAGCTAAAATTGTTCTGAAAAACCTATATTACTATGTACTTTATACATCACTGAACCAACTCTACAGACTTTTGCTTTCTGGTATAAACTGTACCTAATATAGCTAAAACTTACAAAGTACTTACTAATTCTCTTTTAAGATCTGAGTAAAATGTTATCTAGATAGACTATTATGATTTCTTTTACTATAAGGTTCTAAAAGATGTTATTAATGGTATAAGATATCATAGAACTATTTATTATACCAAATAATATTATCATAGATTTAAAAAGTCTGCAGTTAATTTTAAAGATGTCTTTTACTTATATACAATGTAAGAGAATTCAATTCTTCATCTATGCCAAACCTCAAACCTTATAGTCTTTTCTATAAACTTCTCTACTATAATCTTTAAAACTCTTACTTGTAGTTCTTTCTTGATATCAAGTATTTTTTATCTTTCTGAATAATATTCTAGACAATTCTACTTATATTCCTAACTATTTGTATACTACTATTCTGATAGTTAGCTTAACACTTGTTCTACTAGATAAAAATGGACCATAGAGTATTTAGAATAGTGACTACTTTTGAAAAACCTCATCCTGTTCTCTTAGGTTTTCCTGAAAACAGGTTATACTTAATTAGTTTGTTTTCTAATATATACTTAGGTTTTTCTGAGATTATAATATCACTGTGGTCTTTATCTAGTTGCTCTGACATACAAGCTTGATACA
>Ga0157366_1001096_pt1 | contig 11237 bp, 11 predicted proteins | sample AttbisABBM1_FD_113149 | JGI IMG/M metagenome (GOLD analysis project Ga0157366, IMG submission 113149) | Fungus gardens microbial communities from leaf cutter ant in Botucatu, State of São Paulo, Brazil - Atta bisphaerica ABBM1 | ecosystem: Host-associated > Fungi > Mycelium > Unclassified ...
ACAACCAGTGGACTGATTTTCACAAACTAAGTTGCACTATAAAGCCCCAAATGAGGGCTATCTGTGCATTGCAGGATGTACAAAAGCAACAACAAACAACCGAGATATCAGGTTATCAGTAACTGTAAAATCCTTGTTTGCTAGTATCTCATGAATAACTGGATATATTTACACAATCAAATCTGTGTTGGAAAGTGCTTATCTAACAGTTTCCAATAATATATGGTATATTACATAACAATGAGTATTCATAGAGATACAAGCATATCAATGTAGTGACATAATTAGTTACCTTTTAAAATTAGCCTGACAGCTGCTATGACAGATGACAGCTCCCATCAGGTATGAGTTTTTATTATATGATGGCAGCAGCCTGTGCACAGACCATCACTCTTTTATATACTTTTATGTCTAAAGATTAGATTTTCTGCTAATATCTCTATTCTATTCTTTATTCTTTGATACAAATCACATTTATCCACATATTTTCCAACATTCTTTGGCACTCCTGGCTACTAGTAATTTCTTGTCATCAACTTTATTATCTTCTATTTTTCTCCATATTCAGCTATTAGTACATTATGGTATAACCAGATTATCTCTACTCTTAACTTTTTATTCTTTTACTCCTATCTTCTTTATTTCCTCTACTATCCTAACTATCTCCTTATTCTTTCCTCTAGCTATTTTTATTGTTTCCATTATATATACTTCTAGTCCTTCTATCATTACTTCTGCTAAACAACAGATTCATTCCTCCTTTATTAGACTTTGATTCTTATTGTCCTTTTCTACTCCCACTTTCCAGTCTATTTTTCTATTAAATTCATTCACTTTTTCTGTCTTTGTTTCTAGTACATATTTCAAGGTAAAATTGAATCTTGACAAATATAATGCCCATCAAGCTTGTCTTTGATTTAACTTTTGCATCTTCATAAAGTATTCTAAATTCTTATGGTCTGTTTAGATCTCAAACTTGAATTTTGTGCCCTCTAATAAATGCCTCTAGTTTTCCAATCCTCTAATATCTGCTAATATTTCCTTATCTTCACACTCTATCAACAAAACTTCTTTTATTACATAATCTGACACATCTACTTCCATTCTCATTTTTTTATCTAAGTCTGGCACTGTTAATACCAGTTCTTTTGTAAACTTTACCTTCAACTCCCTAAATGTCTTCTCTTGTTTCTCTGTCCAATTCCACTTCTGGTCCTTCTTCACTAGGCTATGTAATAGTCTGAATATAGATACAAAATCTTGATAAACTACCTATAGTAATTAGCTAGTTCCAAAAACTTCTGTATATTCTTAACCTTTTTAGAAGTTGGTGGTAGAGGTTAAGTAAAAAAGAGATTATGTTAAGATACAACAAGAACTATGCAATACTAGTCCTTAACTGTATACTAAAGAATTCAAAGAAGATAATATCAGTATCAGTAATTGAGAGAAGGGATAGAAACAATAACATAAAAGAAGAATAGAAGTAACATCTGCTCATAAACACTTTTCCTTGCTAATACACTTCTAAACAGTAAATCTTGCACTGTGTAACAAGTTTCTTTGGAAAATCTAGTAAATAGATTGCAAAGCTTCTTACAAGTCTATAACAATACTATTCATCCCAGGTGGTATATCTCTCAAGTTGAACCTTACTATTATAGTAGCCACTAGTTACAAGACTAATAGCATCACTAAGGTAAACTTAATAAAAAATATCTTGTGAAGATCATAAGAAAACTCAACAAGAAGTCCTCAATGAATTGCTATCCTATTTATATAATACATACATAGTCTATGCTAACAATAAATAGTCCTACCCTAAAGTATACATATTGTCTATATGTCCACCATACTAATACCATAAGACAAATATGCTTCTTGATATCATTATTTTAATTCCTTCTACTACATTTCAGACCTATAATATCACATTATATGATGTATTATATGACTGCAGTCATATGCCTCTTCATTGTCCAAGACAAACAAAAACAAAACAAAAGAAATATTAAATCAAGAAAAATGTTCAAGTCTAAGTGTATTATAACACTTATTACTAATGATACCAACTGATACTTACCTTACTACTCTTTTCCATGCTCCTAGAACTCTCTAAAACTTGCCCAAAAAAAATAAAAGATACTAACAATGCTCACTCAATAAAATAGCAATTAAACCACTCATAAGTGGAAAATTTGGATAAGAGTTCTCTCTCTTACTTCCCTCTACTTATGGCTTATATATTAGTCCTAAAATACAGAGAATTGAAATAGAGAATGAAGACTGAAACTATAAGAAATACTTCTGAGGTCTTGAGAGCACATGATCCTCTTTCTATTTGCAACCCAAAATTAGCCTAATATACTTTTTCTGCTCATGAGTGTCAAATCTTTCCTTTTCTAGCATTTCTACTAGTTGCTTCCACTTGTAAGTATATTCCTGACTCCTCTGGCTTCTAATCAGTTATGTTCCTGCCTTATCCTACTATCCAAATGTTTGTGGCTATGCCAATTGTACTCTTAAGTATTCATTCTTTGTAACAAGTCTTTTGTGAATGAATGAATGATATTGTTTTCTAGTATAATTCTAGTATTTTTATTCCTTTTGCAAGTGGATAATATTGCTTTCTCTATAGTTTACTAGAGAATAGTATTATTGTTATGACCTTAGCTTGGCTCAGATTGCAACTTATACAAAGACTTGAGTAAGAATGAGAAAAGAGTCAATTGGTAAAGTATAAGGATACAGGATAGTATCTACAGCTATATATACCTAATGACCATAAGTTATACATAAGGCATCCTTGAGGAAGAAATGAGAAAAATATGAGGAAACCTCTACTACTATATGAGATACTAACTGATCATACATAAGAATACAACAAGATGCAGCAGATAAATGAGACAGAAATGAAACAACCCCAATATATGTTGTCTATGAAGCAACCTCCTATAAGGCATGAGGTATCAATTATAACAATTATGGCATGTTTCTGTTATTACCAAGTAGCCTCTGTATACATACAAGCTAGAGCAGTATATAACTAGGCATTTCACAATATACTGCTAAGCCTGTCCTAATAGACTTCAAGTCTGAAGTCTGATTTGTTTAATAGCTGTTACACTATCTCTTGAGTAGATACTGACTTAAGAGAGCCTGAGGCATTATCTAGAAGTACAAAGTCTTCTCACTGAAGTTTTCAAAGAGATCTTAAATACTTTAAAACCTTATAATAGTATGTTCTTTTGCAAAAAAGTATTTTCCAGTATAACATTGGCCAATCTAACAATCTCTTCATCTTCTCTTTCTCTATCTTAATTCCATCTGTTCCAATCACTACTCCTAAGAATTCTATCTTCCTAAGCTTTCACTTATATTTTACATATAAATCATTCTCCACCAATCTCTTCACTACCTCTTTTACTACTTTATCATATTCTTCTTCCTTCTTTGTTTTCACTATAACATCATCAATGAAGCTTGCTACTTTCCCAGTATTATTCAAGTCCTGTAGAATCTCATTTGAAATATTGCTGAAGAATTGATAAGTCCAAAGAATGTTACTATGATTCTTCTAGAGTCATGAACACCACCTTCCACTCATCATCCTCTTTTATCCATACATCATTATATCCTCAATATATATCTAACTTAGTGAGTATATTTTTATACCAATATTTTCTACAATGTCTACAATCAAAGGCAAAGGAAAATAATTGTTTTTTACAGTCTATTCACTTAAATATCTATAGTCCTGTACTATTCTCTTCCTATCATTCTTTTCTATGAGAAACACTGGTGCCATTTGAGACAACTTCAAGAGTCTTTTCTTCAATAAACTTATACATCTCTTCTCTCTTCTCTCTTGACAATAGATATACTTTCTTTTTCCTTGGCATAAATCCTTCCTTCACTTCTATTGTATAATTTTATATATTCTTTATTAGTATTCTCTCACTTGCTTTCTTTCTGAAGACATAGATCCATTTGTGGAACCTTAGAAAAACTAATCTTTTGGCTTTTTCCTCTGACTTTATTGCTTTCTCCTCCTCATTCCAAATCTTCTATTTTTCTACTATTTTTTATCTCTATTGTCCTCTCCTTTTTGAGTTTTTATTTTACTTTTATTCTTTCCTCTGCTCATTTTTCTCTTGCTTCTTTTTCTCTTCTTTCTTTCTTTCTTCTTTCTTCTATTTTTGCCTCTCTAGTTTTCTCTGCTTTAGTCTCTACTGTTTTCTATATTTCTCCAGATATCTTGTCATCTTCACCTCTCCTGTCCTCCAGTTAATTTTAGGATTGTGGCATGCCAGCCATGGCATTCCTAAAATTATGCTCCATTTCTATTCTCTAATCATATCAATTTCCATTCTTTCCCTGTGTTTCTAGTAATAAATATTAATTTTTCCTATATTATATACCAGCCCCTCCTTATTAAATATTCTATCTACATTTCTCATATACATCAGTTTTTCTATTTTTTTTTTTCAAAATTTGAATCCTTGCTTCTTAGCAAACTCTAAACCTATGACCAAACCTGTTACACTACTATCTTACAACATTTCCACCATTACTCTTTTCTATATATCAATTTTTTCAAGCCCAATTTTCACTGTCACTTCTCTCAACATGTTTCTCTCTAAGTTGCAGCAGAATGTATTATTCATTACTGAGGATTGTAAACCTGTTATAGTTACTAAAGTCTAATCAAGGACTATTAAGCTCTCCTCCTCTTCTAAATCTCTATTATTGTCATGATAACTAATTCTTTTTTCCTGTCCAACTATTTTCTGATTTCTACAATTTCTAGCAATATGTCTAAAACCTCTACAATTATAACAATTCCTATCACAATCTATGTCTATGGTATATAGGTCTTGCTTAGGTGCAAATCCTGTCTGTTATGATTGTGAATTAGCCACAACCACATTTGTTCTCTCTACTTCCTCTATTAGTATAGATCTTGTTAGCACCTACCAGATCTTCTGCCTTCTTAGCCAAACTTGGGACTAAGGTAATTATTGCCTTTGTACTCCTCTAGTATTTACTGGCATATTCATCTTTAGTGCTGAATTTCCCATCTTTCTTTTTTCTCTCAACCTTTCTTTCTCTCTTCTACTCTCTCTCTAGTGCCTATTCAGACTCTATTCATACCTTTCTTGAATTCTTCTATTAATGGCTGTCCTTTAAAACCACTTTCTCTTGCTACTCTTATAAACTCTTGTATAAATTCTTCTATTGTCTTTGATTTTTGCTCTACTTTCTTCAACTCTGCTATCTTAACAGACTTATTGTCCTCATTTCCAAATTCTTATTTCAGGTTGGTGAGAAATTCTTCTACTGTTGGAAACTCTAAACTTCTATTCTCCAAATTCTCTATTATATTCTCCTTCTAAATATCCACTAGTTCTTCCTGCACATACAATCAAACTCACTGGATCTGCTCTTCAAATAATATATTCCTTATCTTTATTCTTATATAAAGCCTGCATGTTATCAAAAATTATAAACTCTACTTGTGTTCCCATTGAACATTGATAGCTTGGGCCACTTTTATGTTTGACCTAGTGTTGGGTCTGAAAACTACTGCCTCAACTCCTTCTTCTCCTTCTTTTTCTCTTCTTCCTGCCAACAACATCTATAACATTTTTATCTGCTCTGTTTGCTATCTTATTTATAATAACATTTGATTTATATTGTATTGACTCATATTGTGGTAAGTGAGAGAGGAATTGATTGGTATAGGTGATGATGGTGGTAGTGGTGGTGTAGAGGTAAGAATGTATAAAGGGATAGGATAGAGCTAGTACTAGTCTCTTTCTCTGAATCATACTTCAAACTAGACTCAATCTCTGTGAGTGCTAGCAGGCCCTCTTTAAGTCCCACCTCATACTATCTACTAACTATCTAAACAACCAACTACTACCCTAATCAAATTGTAAATGATTTTGTTCTAAGAAGAACATTCTACTCTAAATAGGGTCTTAGAAATACCTACTGTTCTTCTATATATATAGGTTACAAGTGAACACTGTAGTACAAAGCTCCTACTCAAAAAACTAACTACCATGTCTACAAAGTGTTAGTGGGCTTTAACACAATATGAATAATTAGGCTTTCACTATCTATGTTATGACTTAAAATATAAGTGTAATGGTCAAAAGTAAAACCTTAGATTGGATTAATCACAAGAGAACTTGATGGAGCTCCTAGTACAAAGTTGTCTACCTTATATACTCTACTAGATGGTTTATGCTACTACTATGTCTAGCCTACTCTAAAGACCATGTATAAACCATAAGGTCAATATATATTAAGCATATTGTATAATATAATTATTTCAGAACATTCTACCATGATCTATCATGATCATGTGATTGTGTGACTGTTACTGTGACCATTTCATGTGATGTCATGCTAAACCCTAACCATTTGCAACTCTAACAATCTATCTAATATATCTTTTAAGTCTAAAGTCTAGCTATTCTTTTTGACAAAAGAGTGATATTGCTTTTAGTTGAGAATGATAAAGAGTAAGAGAAAAGAGAGTAGAAAAGGCTCTAAATTAGGTAGTCTCAAGAAATAGGTATTAAGTTTTAATATTATGACTTAAGCCAAAAAGTTAGGCAAAGAGAAGCCTTATATTGGGTTAATATAAGAAAACTTGATAGAGTTTTTAGTATAGTGTCTATTTTATATACACTAAGCTAATGGTTTATGCTATATAAATTCTGACCTATTCTAAAAACCATGTATATTATATGCCATTAACATATAGTATAATATTATCATTCTAGAATCTTCTATGTTCCTCTATATAATACATGATCATGTGACTGTCACATGTGATATCACACTATAACCATAACATAAAGTTTAAAATAAGAAAATATATAAAAATAAAAATAAAAATAAGAAAGAAAAAATAAAATAGACCAAGTCTATTATCTTTAACTTTGACATCAAGTGTTGTGGCAACTACTAACTAAGGCAGTCAATAGCACACTAAGTAGTCTTACAAGAATCTTATAAGGATCACAAGAGAACTAAACAGAAAGTTCCCAATGTATTTTCACACTATATATACTACTATTATAAGTCCTATCCTAAACTATATGTGTTATTTATAAGTCCACTAATTTATGAGTTTACTATACTATTAATACAAGATAAATATACTATAGCCATATCCTTGACATTATTGTTCTAGTTCCTTCTACTATGTTCTAGACTTATGATATTACATCATGTGACTATGATCACATATCTCTTTATTGTTCAAGAAATAAATAAAAATGAAAAGAAAAAAAAAGAGAAATTAAATCAAAGAAAATAGATAAAAGGAAAAGAATCAAATAAAATATAAGGGTTTAAGCATCCTATGATAGGTTGTTCACAAAGTACAACTCTTTGCTTATTAGACAAGTTTACATACTTGGTCCAAATTCTATATAATCTCATAGACTTTTACTCCCAAGTGTGAACTATGTCTGATAAATGTTATATGCCAAGTCTATTCATCTAGAAAACACATTTCCACAGTACATTTCTTGCTAACAATTAAAGCCCACCTTCCACAGCAGCCACCTTTCTTATAACATACCTTACAACAGTGCTGAAACCATCCAGGTATTCCATCTTCTATGATAGAGATACTTCCATTCAACTTGGTTTTCCATGACAGAGTTACTCCTGTCAGTGTCTCAACACTGAAACCTCTGCTCAAGGTAATAGGAACTATCCCACTGAAATCCTGAACATCTTCTATAGTAGGAACTCATATATAAGACTAGTAGTTACACTGTAATTTACTAGTCTGATAATTGATAAAGATAAACTCTTATTGAACTTAATCCCTGGTGTTCAATAGTGACACACCAAATCAGTACTCACTCTTATTTTGGACTTCTTCCTATTATCTGAAGTTGTGACCACATAGCAGACAGGCAGTGTAGTATATAAGCTGAAGCCAAGGTCGTTCAACAAGTCCACATGTTATGGGACACTTGAACACTAACAATTTTATTTTTCTTTTCTTTTATTTTTCTGATTTTATATTGATTTTCTTTTCTTGTTTCTTTTATTTTTCTTTTGGACAATGAAGAGGCACATGACATTGCAGTCACATGAAATGTCACATGATATGATGTCATAGGCCTAGAATGTAGTAGAAAGATCTAGAAGATGATATCAGAGCACATGTATACAACATGGTGGCCTTGAGATGAACATGAGGAAGAAGCATGGACATAAGAGCAGGGTTAATTATTAGTAGCACAGACCATGAGGACTTTGTATATATAGGACTCTAATTTAGCAGAGACTCCTTGTCAAGTTCTCTTGTGAAATTCCCACATCATATCCACCTTGAGATTTACTCACTTATGCTATCATTTGTCATTGTGATAAGTGGTCATCACAACACCACACATCTCTAAGTCCATCTTGCAGACTTTTACCCCTGGTGTGAACTGCGCCTGACAATAAACAATAATATTAGAGGGTATATGTAGTTATGTTGTTCTTATAGTAAACACATATAATTTAAGGTAAAGTAACATAAGGCTAGCATGAACTATAATGCACTTGTATAAAAATATCAAAGTATCAGAGTTGTGAACAGTAGACTTGAGGTTCTTTTCTTTTCTTTCCCTTTTTCTGTTTATTTTATTTTATTTATTTGGACTTAGGTAAGGAGTCATGACATAATATTACATGTGATAGTTACAAAGCATAATAAAAGCATAATACCTATTACAGGTTTGGTCACACAATCACATGACATGGAGAAGGTTATAGAAGATTCTGAAGTAGATGATGTCATACAACATGACTATAACATGTTGGCTTTATAGAAAGCACATGGACTTTAGGGTAGGTTAGGGTAGGTTAGTTGTAGTGTGCACATAGACCATGGTCTGTGGTATATTTGTCCAACACTTAGGACCTAAGTTCATAATACAAGAACTTTTTGTTGAGTTTCTCTTGTGATCCCCATGAGAGATACTTTTAAGTTACTACTTGAGTAGCAGTCTTGAGTCATCCCAACTTGTGGTTGCTATGACATTGTGCATAATGGTCAGTTGGTGCTTGGGCCAAGTACATGGACCATTCTACCATAGTATATCTATATCCTAGCCTAGTTTCCTATATCTTATTGTTCCAATCACTGGACTCTGAGCCTTTGTAACACAGCTCTATAGTACAGATCACTCTATATGTTGCACCAAGCATTATGACACAGATACATGAGCACCATAAATTAATCAGCTAACACAATTCTAAGACTTGAATATCCGTAGTAACCTCGCTTCTGTGACAATCCTAGTTCGGCACATTGGACACTCCTTTGAACTTTCCATGACTAACTCCGAACATCCACGACACATTGCTAAATGCCTGAATAACATACTCATTTAGCCCTATGCGAATCAGAAAAGTGGTCGAAGGTGAACACACCCGCAATCCACAATTGCAATATTTGCCTCTTCATCCTGGCAGATCACACACAGTCCTGAACGTTCCAAAAATGATGCTGGTTTCTTAAACACCGCCGAAGTCTTCTGTGGAATAGCGGAAGCTGAAGCCCTAGCCTGACTTCCATAATCAGTTTGTTTGGTAGACTCATCATGAGAAGCAACCTGATCCTCATTTTCATCTACCACCTTAATGTCAACGTCTATAGTGTCCACACCATCCCCAGCTTCATCTACTCTAGTTCTGTATCTTTCTCGCTTTTCTGTTCTCAACTGCTCCTCCTGATTTCTCCTCCGATCTTCTTGCTCTCTGCTTATTGCTCCTTCTCTCTCCTCCCGTCTTTCTTCCTCCTCCAATCCCTCCGCCTCTTCTGCCAATCTCTGCCGCTCTCGCTCTCCCCTTTCGTCATCTACCAGTGCCATAACCTTACTCACCAGTTCACTCTTCTCAAGGATCATAGATGCATTGACATGATTAGTGAAGAGAATACTCTTCAAGACACCAATAGATAGGGCGTTGATGGAACTCTGTGTCATGACGAGTAGTTGATCAAGAGTCGGTACTGGCGGAGATGAAAACGTTTGGGCTTGAGTACGAGTTGATGTCGTACGATGTCTTTGTGGAGGAGTTGACGGAGTGGGATTTCTCTGAGTTCTCAGCGGCGACCGAGGTTCAGTTGAAGGGTTGGGTTGAGGGGGCTCCTGCAGAGGAGATGCTTGCGGCTGCTGAGCAAATAAACTGGACGGAGATGAATAATTATTTGATGAAGGTGGACGATGCTGTGGTTGCCATGGATGATCAGACTGGTAGTAATACTGGGAATGCCCAGGACTGCCACCATAAGCCTGGTGATGAATGTGAGGTGCCGCTGTAAACCGCGGCGGAGCGTTGTCCACCGTAGCACTGTGCCGATAAGGATCTGACGCGGGTTGTGCCTGAGGACGAGGAGATACGGGAGATACGGGAGGTAATACACCGGTACCCCTGGAAAAGAAGCTACGAGGTCGAGCTCCTGCAAATGGATTAGGAACTTTATGTTTGCGATAATAATTCTGAGGCACGTCATCAGAACTGAATGATGCAGTATTTCACATGAACATACTTCTTTGACTTGTGGCAAACAGCCATTAGGTTGCTAAGCAAAGCAGTTAATCATTGAATAAGCGGCATGCGAGGTCCATGCACGCACTCTCGCTCGAATAATAGCCTCTACAATGTCACCCTTCTCCACCGCTCGGCTTATATTGATGTTATAGGAGTCGGCATACGATTTTAGTTTGCTAAGGGGTGATGCCTTCAGCTGGTTTCCACCTGCGGCAGTCACTTGATTACTTTAGATCAGTAATCTTGACGGAAGAAAGTCTGATTGAACCATACTATTGAGCAACTCAATGCAATACCCACAAACGTGGGCTGGATCATAACCGCTTTCAGATCCGGTGCGTGGCATGAGAGCCTGAAAGTCTGAGCAGGCATGACAGTAGAGATATCCTGAGCAAGATAACGATAACATCAACAAGATTGTGCAAATGTAAACCATGACGACATACCACAGTGATTGCACTTTCTGGACCTCACGAAAAGAAAGTTGAATTCTTTGTTACATTTCCTGCATGCATCAGACGAATCGGAGGTGGATAGTGGGCCGCTAAGGAGTGGAATGCCATGTAGAGAGGCCATTCTGCGCTGGACAACCCACTCAAGCCAGCACTTGCAGTGATGGTGATTTGCTATCAAGGAACAGAATATTGTGTGATACC
>Ga0157366_1001097_pt1 | contig 11237 bp, 7 predicted proteins | sample AttbisABBM1_FD_113149 | JGI IMG/M metagenome (GOLD analysis project Ga0157366, IMG submission 113149) | Fungus gardens microbial communities from leaf cutter ant in Botucatu, State of São Paulo, Brazil - Atta bisphaerica ABBM1 | ecosystem: Host-associated > Fungi > Mycelium > Unclassified ...
AATCAATCCCCCTCTCACCGCCACATTCTGAAGAAGAGCCTGAACGAAAGTTCAGGCTTTTTTTTGCATATTGCATGGAGAGGGGGTGAGAAGCCCCGCCGGGGTGCGACAGCGGGCGCAGCCTGCCCTCCATAATAAGAAAACCCGGCCGGAGCCGGGTTTGGGCGCTACACTTCTACTCAATCGAACACTAGCTGTACGCGTGCAGGGTGCGCTGACACAGCGCTGAACGCACACAATCCTCTTTGCCGAAGCGCACAATGCCAACCATCTCGTCCTCTTCAAACCGCGCCAGCGCGTCTGCGAGACCAGAAGGCACCCCAGCGGGCAAGTCGCACTGGGTAATATCGCCGTTAACAATGACCGTGACGTTTTCGCCCAGTCGGGTCAGGAACATTTTCATCTGCGCGGCGGTCACGTTCTGCGCCTCGTCCAGAATCACCACAGCATTTTCAAAAGTGCGGCCTCGCATATAGGCGAAAGGCGCAATCTCAACTTTGGCAATTTCCGGACGCAGACAATATTGCATAAAGGATGCGCCAAGACGTTTAACCAGAATGTCATAAACCGGACGGAAATAAGGGGCGAATTTCTCAGAAATATCGCCGGGCAGGAATCCCAAATCCTCATCTGCCTGCAGTACCGGGCGCGTAACGATAATCCTGTCGATATCCTTATGAATCAGGGCCTCAGCCGCTTTCGCGGCGCTGATCCACGTTTTACCGCATCCGGCTTCACCGGTTGCGAAGATCAGCTGCTTCGTCTCTATGGCATTAAGATAGTGCGCCTGAGCCTCATTCCGGGCTTCAATCGGCAGCCGGTCGCGCGCATCGCGTGCCATGCCAATCGAATCCAGTCCGCCCATATGCACCAGCGAAGTGACCGACTCTTCTTCGCGCTGACGATGACTCCGTGAGTCATTGCGAAGCACTCTTCTCGCTTCACGACGCGCTTTGATCACTGCTTTCTGTCTTCCCATAGTGGCACCTTTCAGTTGGTTTCATTTCCCGTGTCAGGCCGGTGGCCCGTTACGATTACGTGAACGCTTTAGAGGTTTCAGTTGGCTTCCTTTTGAGCCATGACAGGACAGGATAGTGGGTATGCAGCAGCGCAGAAGCGTGGCTGAACACCGGATAAAAAAGGAAACGGTAAGACAAAAGAGTTGGTTGAAGGAAGGAAGAAATAACGAGGCAGAATGGCCCTCGCGGTCAGGCGCAATCTATTTACTGACAATGACTTTCCATAAAAGACTCGACCCATGCGCGAACTCCAGTGTGATACATCGACACGTCCGATTACGCCTGTTTAATAAAGTGCATCATTTTGCTGAACCTTTGCAACAGTAATTTTAACTGCTGGCAAAGGAATTGCTATTCGCGGGTAAGCCTTTATTTTACCACTGCGTGTAAAAATCAGCTATTTCAGTCAGTTAGATTATTTTAATTCGGCGAAGCCCCGGCTGATTCTCAGTTAAAACTCAGTCAGTCAGGTTACGGGAAAGAAAAGCCGGACGGCCAGAAATCGGGCCGTCCGCAGTGGTTGAAATTTAATCAGGCTTCCAGCAGGGATTGCGCTAAATAATGGCTGGCGTCCGGGACACCCGGCAACGCAAAGAAATAACCGCCGCCAAAGGGACGGATATATTCTTCCAGCGCCTCGCCGTTCAGTCGCCCCTGCACCGTCAGAAATCCGCGCTCCAGATCGTGCTGATAGCAGACAAACAGCAGGCCCATCTCCAGCTGCCCTGACGCCGAGATCCCGGCGGAGTAACTGTAGCCGCGGCGCAGCATCAGACTGCTGGCCGTCTCTGGCGTGCGGGGGTTAGCAAGGCGAATATGCGCATCCAGCGCAATCACCTGCCCGTCCGGATCGCGGGCATAGTCAGGAACATCATGCTCATGCTGCATCCCCAGCGGAGCTCCACTCAGCTTATCGCGACCAAAGATGGTCTGCTGCTCGCCCAGCGGGGTGCGATCCCACATCTCCACGTGGAAGCGAATCAGCCGCACCGCCTGATAACTGCCATGACGCGCCCAGACCGGTTCATCCTGATCCGCCGTCACCCACAGCAACTGATTCATCAGGGCAGCGTCGTGCGTATCCGGATTCGCGGTGCCATCCTTAAAGCCCAGCAGGTTAATCGGCGTCTCCTGCCCCTGACTGCGTGCCGCGTGGTCAGAGATAAAGCCTTCCCGTCGCCAGCGAACCCCAAGCAGGTCGGGGGTGTGCTTGATGATATCGCGCAGGGCATGGATCACCGTATCCTGGGTGTTGGCGCAGATCTGCAGCAGCAGATCGCCATGACACTGAGCAGCATCCAGCGAATCGTTAGGGAAGCGCGTCATCGGCTGCAGTTTTTTCGGCTTATGCGGGGCCAGACCAAAACGCTCATCGAACAGGCTGCTGCCGACCGACACGGTGATGGTGAGATTATCCGGCGCGATCGTCGGGCCGAGAATGCCCGAATCCATTGGCGGCAGCTGCGGGTTGGTGACGACCGGTGCCGGCCCGCCCGCGGTAAGAAAGGCGATGCGCTGGGTCAGCAGCCGGAAGAGCCGCTCCAGATCGGCTTTATCACTGCTGAGCAGGTCAAAGGCCACCAGCATCATCGATGCCTGTTGTGGCGTGATAATCCCCGCCTGATGCTGACCATAAAACGGCTGCTTTTGCTGCCGCGCCTGAGGCGTCACCGTACCCGGCGAAAACGTGTCGGCGGCGGCGGCATGAAACGGGCAACCGCCGGAGAAAGCAGCGGCGCCCCCCAGCAGGCCCAGCCCTTTTAATAAACGACGACGCGCAGGCTGCTGCGCGTCCTCTGGCTTACGACTCATGATTAATCCAGACCCAGCGTGCCACGAAGTAAGGAAAGATCTTCCGCCAGGGCGGTGACAGGCCCTTTCAGCGCATTGCGGTCAGCTGTGCTCAGTTTCTCGTACGATTCGAAACCGGTTTTCGTGCGGTATTTGCTCAGGATCGCATCCACTTTTTTGAAGTTAGCATCGACCTTCGCCAGCAGCTGCGGATTGGCTTTGCTGACCAGCGGGCGCAGCAGATCAACGATTTTCTGAGCTCCATCAATATTTGCCTGGAAGTCCCACAGGTCGGTACGGCTGTAGCGATCTTCTTCGCCGGAGATCTTGCTGGAGGCAACCTCTTCAATCAGACCGGCCGCGCCGCCCACCACTTTGGCCGGCGGGAAGGCCAGTTCACTGATGCGCACCTGCAAATCTTTCACATCTTTGTTGAGCTGATCGGCATAGCCCGTCATCCCTTTAGTGCTGTTCTCCGCAAACAGCGCTTTCTCCAGACGGTGGAAGCCGGTGAACTTAGGATCCTCCGCTTTCTTTTCATAGTCATCTTCACGGGCATCAATGCTGCCATCGAGATCGGAGAAGAGTTCAGCAATCGGCTCAATGCGCTCGTAATACTGGCGGGTCGGGGCAAACAGCGCTTTGGCTTTCTCGACATCCCCGGCTTTGACCGCATCGGTGAAGGCCTGCGTCTGGCTCACCAGCTGATTCACCTGCTCCGTCACCCAGGCTTTGTATTGCGTGATCGGGCCTTCCAGCTGCATCCGCGCGGAGGTTGCGCCGGGCGTCGCGCTCTCCCCCGCCTGCACAATCAGTTTGCCCTTTGGATTGCTCAGCAGACCGCAGGTCATCTCATATTCCCCGGCCTCCAGATTAGCGGTCAGCTTCTGGCTGAAGCCCGGCGCAATGTTTTCACGCTCTTCCACCACCAGCACACCTTTCAGAATCTCCCACTCCAGCGCTTTCTGGCTGTTATTTTTAATCAGAAACTGAGTTTTACCGGCCTTCACCGTTAAGCTCATCGGCTCACACTGCCTGTCGTTGACGCTTACGGTAACCTGAGGAACGGCTGCCGCCGCAGAAGCAGAAATCGCCAGCAGAGGAAGCAGCAGTGCCTTGCGGCGGAAACGCATTGTCATCTCTTTTTCCCTATCACGTTGCGGGCGTAAGATGCGCCCGTTAAAGGTCGTATTACACAGTGGCCGACGCAGCAGGACGCGCAGGCATAAAAAACAGAATCAGGGCCGGGATCAGGTAGACGAAATAAAGGGTCACTTCACTGACGCTGGGGGCCTCCTGATAACCCAGCACGCCTTCCAGCAGGGTGCCAAACAGCGAATGGGTCGATAAGGTATTGCTGAGATCGAAGGCCACATCCTGATAGTGATTCCACAGACCCGCCTCGTGGAAGGCGCGAATCGCCCCTGCAGCCAGACCGGCCGCCACAAACAGGATGAAGACGCTGGTCCAGCGGAAGAAGTGCGCCATGTTCAGGCGGATACCGCCCCAGTAGAGCAGCATGCCCAGCACCACCGCCGTCGCCAGCCCCAGCACCGCGCCAATCGGCGGCGCATAACCGACATCCTGCGTAAAAGCGGCCAGCAGGAAGAAGACCGACTCCAGGCCTTCCCGTGCCACGGCAAGAAAGACCATCAGCACCAGTGCCAGACCGCCCCGGCCCGAACGCTGCAGCGCCTGGTCGACCGCCTGCTCCAGCTCAACTTTGATATTGCGCGCCACCCTGCGCATCCAGAACACCATAGAGGTGAGGATCACGACGGCGATCAGCGCCACAATGCCTTCAAACAGCTCCTGCTCTTTTTGCGGGAACTCGCCGGTGGTGGCATTGATAAACAGACCCAGCCCCAGGCAGAGTGCCGCGGCGACAAAGACGCCTGCCCACATGGCCGGAAACCACTGGGTGCGCTGGGTGCGTTTGAGGTAGCTGGCGATCAGGCTGACAATCAGCGCGGCTTCAAGTCCTTCGCGCAGCATGATGAGAAAGGGAACGAACATTGCCAGCCTCTTGAATGTTAAGCAGCGTCAATTAACGGTAAATTCAGGTAAAGTGTAAACGATACCGATTATCATTATCGCTGCGAAAAAAACAAGTTGCCGATGGAGATAATTGCATTTTTGAGGCTTTTATCTTTGTAACAAAAAGGCCCGCCCCCTGCGGGACGGGCCTTCACTCCTGACGCTCTGCTTATTTGGTCTGGAACTCCGCCTCAGCGGCGGCAAAGCGCTGCTGCGCTTCGGCTGAAGGTTCACGTCCCATCAGGCTGAAAACCACAATCGCGATACTGGCGAAGATGAAGCCCGGGATAATTTCATACAGACCCAGCCAGCCATACTGTTTCCACACCAGCACGGTCAGCGCACCGACAATCATACCGGCCAGCGCGCCGTTGCGGTTCATGCGCTTCCAGCAGACGCCAAACAGCACGACCGGTCCAAAGGCCGCCCCGAAGCCTGCCCAGGCGTAGCTGACAAGACCCAGTACGCGGTTTTCCGGGTTAGACGCCAGTGCAATCGCGATCAGCGCCACCAGCAGCACCATCAGACGCCCTACCCATACCAGCTCCTGCTGGCTGGCGTTTTTACGCAGGAAACCTTTGTAGAGATCTTCCGTCAGGGCGCTGGAGCAGACCAGCAGCTGACAGCTCAGGGTTGACATCACCGCCGCCAGAATCGCTGACAGCAGAATACCGGCAATCCATGGGTTAAACAGGATGCGTGCCAGTTCGATAAAGACGCGCTCTGCGTTGTCGTTGACGCCGGTCGCCAGCGACGGGTTGTTCTGGAAGTAGGCGATACCAAAGAAGCCAACAGCGACCGCCCCCGCCAGACAGAACACCATCCACGCCATGCCGATGCGACGTGCGGTGCGGATTGAGCGATGCGAATCCGCCGCCATAAAGCGCGCCAGAATATGCGGCTGGCCGAAGTACCCCAGGCCCCAGCCGAGCAGCGAGATCACCGCAACGAAGTTCAGCCCTTTCAGCATGTCGAGATTTTCCAGGCTTTTCGCCTCAATCACCGCCAGCGAATCAGACCAGCCGCCCACCGCGATAATCACAAACACCGGCGTCAGGATCAGGGCGAAAATCATCAGGCTGGCCTGAACGGTATCCGTCCAGCTCACCGCCAGAAATCCCCCCACCAGCGTATAAAGGATGGTGGCTGCCGCCCCCGCCCACAGTGCGGTCTCATAGCTCATGCCAAAGGTGCTTTCAAACAGACGCGCACCGGCAACCACGCCAGAGGCGCAGTAGATGGTGAAAAACACCAGGATCACAATGGCCGAAATCACGCGCAGAATTTTGCTGTGATCTTCAAAGCGGCTGGTAAAGAAGTCTGGCAGCGTCAGCGCATTGTTATGGTGTTCGGTCTGAACACGCAGGCGGCCGGCGACGATTTTCCAGTTCAGCCAGGCACCGATGGTCAGACCGATCGCAATCCAGCTCTCAGAGATCCCTGAGATGAAGATCGCCCCCGGCAATCCCATCAGCAGCCAGCCACTCATATCTGAGGCACCCGCAGAGAGTGCGGTGACCACACTACCCAGACTGCGGCCACCCAGGATGTAGTCATCAAAGTTTTTGGTCGAACGGTAGGCCACAAAACCGATTAACACCATCCCAAGTATATAAACCACAAAGGTCACCAGCATTGGTGTACTTACACTCATCTGTCTCTCCACTTATTTTTTGATATCCCAGAGAAATCGCCAGCTACCCGCCTGCCGGAACGGGGCAGGACGGGCCGATTGTTTTCGTCAGGGCGTCAGTCATTTCCCAGCGGCGCGGTATCCTGCCGGAAAGGCGTGGCGCGCACAATGGATTTAACACAGGCGTTACAGTGATTTCACTAACCGGTTGTGAAAAAGTGTCCAGAGGTTGCACTCGCTCACAGTTATCCGGTTGCACCACCGTGTAACCTGCCGGAAACCCGCATTTTATCGGGTCTGCCAACCTGGCGAGGATCTTGCAGCAATATCCGTGCCGAATTGTCAGATTTAACAATTGGCGATGTCACAGGGGTGTTAACTGGCTCACATTTAACACGGTTGCACAAAGTTGCAACTTAAGTGATAGTGCAGCCCACGCCGTATCGAACCACTATTAAGGAGCCTGGAAGTCATGGGTACAACCACCATGGGTGTAAAACTGGATGACGCGACACGTGAGCGCATCAAACTGGCTGCGCAGCGCATCGACCGCACGCCACACTGGCTGATCAAACAGGCGATTTTTAACTACCTGGGCCAGCTGGAAACCGGGGATGCCGTGCCGGAGATCCCTCTCACTGCACAGGCCGCCGCCGAGTCTGACGACATTCAGCCAGAGGAGCTGCATCAGCCGTTCCTTGACTTCGCAGAGCAGATTGTACCGCAGTCCGTAACCCGTTCCGCCGTGACCGCCGCCTGGCGTCGTCCGGAGACGGATGCAGTGCCGATGCTGCTGGAGCAGGCACGCCTGCCGGCGCCGCTGGCAGAGAAAACCCATCAGCTCGCTTATCAACTTGCCGACAAGCTGCGGCACCAAAAAGGTGCAACCGGACGCGCCGGTATGGTGCAAAGCCTGCTGCAGGAGTTCTCATTATCGTCTCATGAAGGCGTGGCGCTGATGTGCCTTGCCGAAGCACTGCTGCGTATTCCCGACAAGCCAACCCGCGATGCGCTGATCCGCGACAAAATCAGCAACGGGAACTGGCAGTCACACCTGGGACGCAGCCCGTCCCTGTTTGTCAACGCGGCCACCTGGGGTCTGCTGTTTACCGGCCGCCTGGTCTCAACCCACAATGAAGCGAACCTGTCACGCTCTCTGAACCGCATTATTGGTAAGAGCGGTGAGCCGCTGATCCGCAAAGGTGTGGATATGGCGATGCGACTGATGGGTGAGCAGTTCGTGACCGGCGAAACCATTGCCGAAGCCCTGGCGAACGCCCGCAAACTGGAAGAGAAAGGCTTCCGCTACTCCTATGACATGCTGGGCGAAGCGGCACTGACCGCAGGCGATGCCAAAGCCTACCTGCTCTCCTATCAGCAGGCGATCCATGCGATTGGTAAAGCCTCCAATGGCCGGGGCATCTATGAAGGCCCGGGCATCTCCATCAAGCTGTCAGCCCTTCATCCCCGTTACAGCCGCGCGCAGTATGAGCGGGTGATGGAAGAGCTCTACCCGCTGCTGAAATCGCTGACGCTGCTGGCGCGCTCCTATGACATCGGCATCAACATCGACGCCGAAGAGGCTGACCGGCTGGAACTGTCGCTGGATATGCTGGAGAAACTCTGTTTCGAGCCGGAGCTGGAAGGCTGGAACGGGATCGGCTTCGTCATCCAGGCTTATATGAAACGCTGCCCGTTTGTCATCGATGAGCTGATCGACCTGGCCCAGCGCAGTCGCCGCCGCCTGATGATCCGTCTGGTGAAAGGCGCTTACTGGGATAGCGAAATCAAACGCGCGCAGATGGAAGGTCTGGAAGGCTATCCGGTTTACACCCGCAAGGTCTACACCGATATCTCCTATCTGGCCTGCGCCCGTAAACTGCTCTCCGTGCCGAACCTGATCTATCCGCAGTTCGCCACGCACAATGCCCATACCCTGGCCGCCATCTATCAGCTGGCGGGCAACAACTACTATCCGGGACAGTATGAGTTCCAGTGTCTGCACGGCATGGGTGAACCGCTCTATGAGCAGGTGGTCGGCAAAGTGGCGGACGGGAAGCTGAATCGCCCCTGCCGCATCTATGCGCCGGTGGGGACGCATGAAACCCTGCTGGCTTATCTGGTGCGTCGTCTGCTGGAGAACGGAGCCAACACCTCCTTTGTTAACCGCATCGCGGATACCTCACTGCCGATTGACGAGCTGGTTGCCGATCCGGTGCTCGCCGTTGAAAAACTCGGGGCCAGCGAAGGCGCGATCGGCCTGCCGCATCCGAAGATCCCGCTGCCGCGTGACCTCTATGGCGAGAACCGCGTCAACTCTGCGGGTCTGGATATGGCCAACGAACACCGCCTCGCCTCACTCTCCAGCGCCCTGCTGAGCAGCGCCGCCCACCCTTACCTGGTCGAACCGATGATCGATGGCGAAGCGGGCACCGGTGAGCTGCACGACGTGCTGAACCCGGCCGTGCCTGGCGATCGCGTGGGTCAGGTGCGTGAAGCGACAGACCAGGAAGTGTCTGTGGCGCTGGATGCCGCCGTGAACAGCGGGCCAATCTGGTTTGCCACCCCGCCGCAGGAGCGTGCCGCGATTCTGGAGCGCGCGGCGCAGATTATGGAAGGCCAGATGCAGAAGCTGATGGGCATTCTGGTGCGTGAAGCGGGCAAGACCTACAACAACGCCATCGCGGAAGTGCGCGAAGCGGTCGATTTCCTCTATTACTACGCCGGCATGGTGCGCGACGATTTCGACAATGAAACCCATCGCCCGCTGGGCCCGGTGGTCTGCATCAGTCCGTGGAACTTCCCGCTGGCGATCTTCACCGGTCAGATTGCGGCGGCACTGGCAGCAGGCAACAGCGTGCTGGCCAAACCTGCCGAACAGACGCCGCTGATTGCCGCGCAGGCGGTGCAGATCCTGCTGGATGCGGGCGTACCACCAGGCGTGCTGCAGCTGCTGCCAGGCCAGGGTGAAACCGTTGGCGCACAGCTGACCGGCGACAACCGGGTGCGCGGTGTGATGTTTACCGGCTCCACTGCCGTGGCAACCCTGCTGCAGCGTAATCTCGCCGGTCGTCTTGACCAGCACGGCCGCCCAGTGCCGCTGGTCGCGGAAACCGGCGGGATGAATGCGATGATCGTTGACTCCTCCGCGCTGACCGAGCAGGTGGTGGTTGATATCGTTGCCTCGGCGTTCGACAGCGCCGGACAGCGCTGCTCCGCCCTGCGTCTGCTCTGCATCCAGGAGGATGTCGCCGACCATACGCTGAAAATGCTGCGCGGTGCGATGGCAGAGTGCCGCATGGGTAACCCGGAGCGCTTCTCCACCGATATCGGCCCGGTCATTGACGCCGAAGCCAAAGCCAATATCGACCGCCATATTCAGGCGATGCGTAACAAGGGCTTCACGGTCTATCAGGCGGTGCAGGATAATCCGCAGGACAGCAAAGAGTGGAACAGCGGCACCTTTGTCAAACCCACGCTGATTGAGCTGGATCAGGTCAGCGACCTGGATAAAGAGATTTTCGGACCGGTGCTGCACGTGGTGCGCTTCACCCGCAACACGCTGCCGCAGCTGGTTGAGCAGATTAACGCTTCCGGTTACGGCCTGACGCTGGGTGTCCATACGCGTATCGATGAGACCATTGCGCAGGTCACGGCGAGCGCCCGGGTCGGTAACCTCTACGTTAACCGCAATATGGTGGGCGCCGTTGTTGGCGTGCAGCCGTTTGGGGGTGAAGGCTTATCCGGTACCGGTCCGAAAGCGGGCGGTCCGCTCTATCTCTACCGCCTGCTGGCACATCGTCCGGATGGCGCGCTGCGTCTGACCTTCGATCGTCAGGATGCGGAGCGCCCGGCTGACAGCACACTGCGTCACGCTCTGCTGGCTCCGCATCAGGCACTCAGCAGCTGGGCCAAAGATAAACCGGCGCTGGCTGAACTCTGTGATCGCTATGACCAGCTGGCTCAGGCCGGTGTGGTACGGCTGCTGCCCGGCCCGACAGGTGAGCGCAATACCTTCTCGCTGTTGCCACGCGATCAGGTGCTCTGCCTGGCTGACAACGAGCAGGATGCGTTGATTCAGCTGGCGGCCGTGACCAGCGTCGGCAGTAAGGCGCTGTGGCAGGATGATGAGCTGCATCGCACCCTGCGTGCCTCGCTGCCGGATGCGGTGAAAGCGCGCATTACGCTGGCGCGAGACCCGCTGACGGCGGAGTTTGATGCGGTGATCTATCACGGCGATGCCGATCAGCTGCGCGCCCTGTGCGAACAGATTGCCGCGCGTGACGGCGCGATTGTGTCGGTGCAGGGCTTCGCCCGCGGCGAGACGAATCTGCTGCTGGAGCGTCTGCTGATTGAGCGCTCACTGAGTGTAAATACCGCGGCCGCAGGCGGTAACGCCAGCCTGATGACCATCGGGTAAGGGGGTGGGTTGCCGGCGAGGTCGCTGCGCGGGCGGGCGCTGAGATTGTTCGCTGCGTGAACGGGCTTTGAGCAGGTTTCGTTCGCCGGGAGTTTGTTCGATACGCGAACGGGCTTTGAGCAGGTTTCGTTCGCCCAACAGGTTGGGCAGTTTCATCTTCGCCTCTGCAGGCGACCGACAAGGGGGCGCCAGTCGCCGCGCCCCCTTGACCCCAGGCTCCGGCCTGCCTCACCGCCGCTTCGCGGTCCCTTCGCTTCTTCCGGATTTCTCACGGACCGGCAGGACGCGCCATCCCTGGCGCGACCCTGCCTCTTCGCGACATCCCTGTCGCTCGTCC
>Ga0157366_1001100_pt1 | contig 11198 bp, 14 predicted proteins | sample AttbisABBM1_FD_113149 | JGI IMG/M metagenome (GOLD analysis project Ga0157366, IMG submission 113149) | Fungus gardens microbial communities from leaf cutter ant in Botucatu, State of São Paulo, Brazil - Atta bisphaerica ABBM1 | ecosystem: Host-associated > Fungi > Mycelium > Unclassified ...
CGCCCGTCGCGTCCACGCTACCCAGCACCAGGAAGGGCAGTTGCTGGTAGAAGGCGCGGTGCTGGTCGGGCATGAAGCTGCGGATCACCCGCGGGCCGACCTCGGCCATCCGCTGGCGAACGCCGACGCGCTCCTGCAGGGCGGTTTCGCCGGGGTGCCAGGTGGGCAGGGCGTTCAGGGGCGTGCTCATCGAGGTTGCTCCTCGCGGTGGGGAAGGCGGGTGATCCAGTTGCTCAGGCGCGCAGACCGGCAGCCGTCTGCGGGAAGGGTACGAAGCCCGGCAGTGCTTCCACGCGCTGCAGGAAGGCGCGCACCGCGGCGTAGGGCGCCAGGTCCACGTTGCCCTCCGGTGCCCCGGCCAGGTAACTGTAGAGGGCGACGTCGGCGATGGTCGGGTGATCGGCGGCCAGCCAGTCGCGATTCGTCAGATGAGCCTCCAGCCGCTCCAGCAGAACCTGGGCGCGAGCAATCACTTCCTGGGCATTCAGACGGGCGCCGAATACCGTGATCAGCCGCGCCGCGGCCGGACCATAGGCCAGTTCGCCCGCGGCCACCGACAACCAGCGCTGGACGGCGGCGGCCCCGGCCGGGTCTTCCGGCAGCCAGTCGGTACGGCCCAGTTTCTTCGCCAGGTAGACGAGGATGGCATTGGAGTCGGCGACGACCGCGCCAGCGTCCTCCAGCACCGGCACCTGGCCGAAGGGGTTGAGGGCGAGGAACGCCGGCGTGCGGTGCTCGCCGGCCGCGAGGTCGACCTCGATGAGTTCGGGGGCAAGGCCCAGCAACGAGGCGAACAGCACGGCGCGATGGGCATGACCGGACAACGGCAGGTGGTAGAGCTTCATGATCCAACTCCTGGCAGGCATCGGGCCGAGGGTGGTCCCGATTCGTGCTGCCAGCTTGGGATCAGATCGCTTTCGTGGGAATCGGCCTTCTGGTCAGTTCAGTATTCCGCAAAATGGAATGACGCGACAGATGGCCTTGTGTAAGCCGCGCTTACTTCTCTTACAAAAGCAGAGATGGCCGAAGCCTATGCCTACGACGGTGTCGGCAACCGGCTGGACCAGCAAGCGACCGCTACCGAACTGGACCCGAGCCGCTGGCGTTACAACGCCTTCAACCAACTGGTCAGCCGCAACGGCATCGGCTACCGCTACGACAGCCGCGGCCGCCTGGCCGAGGTGCGCAAGAACGCCACCCTGGTGGCCACCTACCGCTACGACCCCCTGGGGTGCCGCCTCAGCAAGACCCTGCCCGACCAAGGGCTCACTACCTTCTACCTCTACAACCAGCAATGCCTGGTCGCGGAATACACAGCGGCTGGCCAACTGATCCAGGAATATGGCTACGACCCTACGGCCGCCTGGATGAGCCAGCCCCTGTTCACTCGCGCCGAGCGCAAGGACAGTGGCGCCTGGACGGTGAGCTACTTCGGCGCCAGCCACCTCGGCACCCCGGAAGTGGCTTTCGACAAACGCGGCACCCTGACCTGGCAGGCCACCGCTCAGGCCTTTGGCGCCACTCGGGTCAGTCGCTCGCTGATCGATAACCCGCTGCGCTTCCCTGGGCAGTACTGGGACGCGGAGACCGGGCTGCACTATAACTACTTCAGGGATTACGATCCCAGTCTGGGGCGGTATGTGCAGAGTGATCCGATTGGGTTGGTGGGAGGGCTTAACACCTATGGCTATGTTCGAGGAAATCCACTTTCTACGTCTGATCCTTTGGGGTTGTGTGGCCCGCTGACTCCTCTTTGCATCCTTGCCGTCGAAGCGGTAGGGGGAAGCGCTACAACTGCCACAGTAGCTGTATCCGGGAATAGCTTAATAACAGCACTTGGAGTTTCTACAGCTTTAGGTGTTGGCACTTGGGCAACGTATAATGCAGAAGGAAGCAACGCTTCCTCTCGGCCAACAGGTATGTCTTCATTAGAGACTCGTCAGTACGACAGATACTGTCGTAACGCTGACGACCCGTGTACAGCATTAAAGGCCAAGACAAACGAGGCAATCACAATGGCGCGCATAAAAATGAATAATATGCTTAATGATCAGGGTAGTCTTTTTGGAACGCAGGGTTGGGTAACTCATGGAAATGATTTAAGTGGTCGGTTGGCAAATATAGCTGCGATGATATCCCTTGGTGAAAAAATGGGGTGTGACATGACTGTAGAAAAAGCTGCATTCGCCTCCCTCTTTGTGCCGAGTAAGCCATTATGAAAGTATCTATAGATTTTTCTGTATACACGGATGTCGATGGTGCGTTTGGGTATGTTTCAGGAGAGATTGACGTTATTGAGTCGCCGCAAGTAGGGGATACAATATCTTTTATCTCTCCTTCGAGTGATCTAGTTATTGATTCACTATTAGGTTTTGATGGGCACTTAAAAGTAACTGATCGAGTGATTGCTGCAAATCGTAGCGATTCAAGGGTGATGCTGGCTTTGAGTGATGTTGGTTTGGCTAAAAAAGATGATGCAGTTAAGCTTATGGCGTATATGGAGAAGGCTTTTGGTCTTTTTGCTTCAAAATACGAATAATTTTCTGGTCTGCAAATTGTGCGTTGTCGGTTGCGTGTGCAGTGGTTTTTTTTTGCTTGAAGGACTTGTCTCAGGGTCGGTTTTGAGGAGTCCTTAATTTCCAGTTTTTGATATTTTTATTTTGATGCCTTGCTCGCGGCTAGTTTTAATTGGTTTGATTTTGTCAGAGAATTTTTATGATGAAACAGTGGATTGCAGCACTACTGACCCTTTGGTGCCTAGAGGCGCCCACGCAGAAGACCAACTTTGCGCCGTGGTCTTTTGATCGAAATCGCCCAAGAGGCGACCTTCGAGCACCAGGGGTTCGGAGCCACGATGCTGATCACTCGACTCGGTAGCCCTGAGTCAGCTTAGGGTTTAGTCGCCATATCTTAAGGTGAGTCGTGAAATACATGACGGGAGAAGAAGTTGAACTGGGAGACTTGGTTTTGATCGAGTCCGGAAAAACACCAGGTATAGTAGCTGAAATAATAGAGGCACCTGAGGGTCTACGGATTTATGGGCTCGACGAGCCTGGAATTTCAATTAATTCAGATCCGTTTGGAAGGGTGTTCTGGCCGCAATCTGAAGTGGAAGATCCAGTTAGGTTTGTTGCTAGAAGGAAGTAAGTGCACAGTTTTATTGTGGTGTATGAGTTTAGGGAAAGGCGCTAACGATAAGCTGGGATCGAAATCAACACATCATGTTCAATGCCGATGCACTGCTCCCAATGGAGGCAGGATTATTCCTCATGGATAATTCGAAAGATGTAGAGAGCAAAATAAGTTTTGCGGAAAAGCTCATCAGTGAAGGCCAGCTAAGGAAAGCTAGAGCTATTCTGGCTCATCTAGCCGAGCAATTTAATGCAGATGCTCTTTTTCTCTATTCGACATTTAGCATAAGTAAAGAGGAAACAGTCGCTGAGTTTGAAAGGCGCAGCATTGAGATGCTTGAGAAGGCCGCTGAGCTTGGGCACGCGAAAGCGGCTTACGCATTAGGTGTGTGCTATGAATTTGGAGATGGTGTGATTTGCGATAAGAGTCGCGCTGCCTCACTTTTTAAGAAATCGGCAGAAGGCGGCTACCCCAAAGCTAAGCTGAGCTATGGACTCGACTTGATATATGGTTCCAATGGGATTCCACAAAACAGGGATCTTGGAGTAGCCCTGTTAAAAGAAGCAGCAAAGGCTGGTGTGTCAGAGGCGCTCGATGAATTGGCTGCGTTGGGTGAGTCTATTTGATGTGATTTGCGGGGTTTTATTGAATGGTTATCCGCTCGGCTTGGTTAAATATAAGCCTAGTGTAAATCCAAGAGGAGGGTTTAACGCGAGCTCTCCAAGTGTACTAGGTGTTTTGGGATTGCTGCAGATGGGGCTTCATATTTATGTTAAGTCTCAGCAGTGTCACGAGTGTATATGAGGAGTTCTATGAAAATTTCGGAGATAATATCCGATCAGGCAGCAAATGCCTTGCTGGCAAAAGTCGGAATGACTATAGGTGATTGGCATGATATAAATATTATTCATGGGGAAAGGACAAGTCTTCCTGTTGTGTCCTTTAAAGCGCCTAAACATGCTTCGGAGTTGTTTTGTTTTGCCCAGCATATTGCTGGATGGATTCCAAAAGGCGATTGGAAGATTTTGGTAACTGATTGCTCAAATTCTCTCTCAAGAGATGAGAGTCTATTGGTGTCTCAGGGGGCCGTGGGGCATGATCTAGGTGGTGCTTTTAATAGGTTTTTTCGCTTTGGCCTTGATGAGGACCAGAGCTTTGAGATTGATGTGATGATAGCGAATATTATATTTTTGTTTTTACTTTTTGAGGGGCATGCGTATCTCACGTCCTCCAGTAGTAAGATGTTCCAAATTTTAGGTATCCAGGATGGGTATGCATATCTTTATGCCAAGGATTTGCAGTTGTCGAGGGCGGAGGAGCTGCTAAAGAATTTCGAGTACAACCCTAGATCTGTGCCGAAGTGGGTATCCGATAGATTGTGAGTAATGTTCGCTTCGATTTTGTCGGGGTATATGGTCATGCTCTATCTTTGGGGTGGATATGTCGAGCGCAAAAAAACTTGAAGTTGATGCATGTGATCGGCCATGTTCGGAGGATAAATAGATAATCGCAAAGCTATTCAGTAATGAGGCTGCACAGCTATAAATTTGATTGCTAGATGAGTGATTATTGATGAGAGAATTTTTAGCTCGGCAAGTGGCGGCTCTAAATCAGTCAATTAACGATTATCGTGAAGGTCTGCTTAGCTTGAATAGCCTTATTCAAAGGATGGAGGGTGTGCTAGATGTAATTGATTGTGATATTTGGAAAGACGAATTTTTTCCTTTGATTTTGGCGCTGGAAGAAATAAATGCTGTTGCGCTAGATTCTGGTGTAAATTTTGCCCGCGGTGAAAACTCTGTTGTTGAGGGCTTGCTGTGCGAGCTCGAAGCGTTAATTTAAAGTTAGATTTATTGGGTTGGTATATTGGGGTTTAATAGTCCGCTGAGCGAATTAAGGGGGATTATGGATGATGGGTAAACTGCTTGGGGTGAAATCAAAAGTTGCCAGTAATGAGGTCTTTAATTGCTAAGTTATTTATTCGGTACACGCGCGAGGCTGTCTGCGCTCGAAAAGATGATTCTGGAATGCGTGGAGCATCATCTGGATTCGCGTTTGCTAAATTTGTGGAGTAGGCAGATTCAGGCGATCAATAAAGTTCAGCGTTTACCTCAGGGTATTGAAGTTAACTTTTACAGAATGAAGAATGGTCGCCCCAGCTTTGACGAAGACTTGGCATTCCCAAATAGAACTACAGAGCTGCTGGCTGCCAAGGTGCGAGTTGAAGTCTGTGGTGTGGCAACGTTGAATGCAAAGATATGGTGTGTTAGGGGTTTTTTGTTTTCGATCGAATACGATGGTGGTTCGAGCTACTTCGAGGAGGCTGCAGGGATGGATCCAAAGCCAGAGATTAGGCTTGCTTGTGAACTGACTGCTGACTTGGCTGCGGTATTATTTTAATAGGTGGTGAGTAATTTTATAATTAGGCTCTGATTTGGCAGTGCAAGTTGATGTTTTAGTAAGGGTAATAAAAGTTCGTAAGAAGCAGAATGGTTGGTATGGTAAAGGGGATAAGGACATAAAGATGCTCTTAAGGATCTTCGTGTGGTCCTCGGAAAGTTAGTACGTGCGGCGCGAGCCAAGCATTGCCCCTATAATCCTGAGGCTGATAGGTTGATGTTATGAGGAAAAGGCGGATAGCGCGAAATAAATATTATACGGTAACATGTGACTCTAAAAAGTCGTATGCGAATGGTTTTTTGTTGGCAGTATTAAGGAATGATACAGCTGAGCTTGTGTCGACTTGGCGAGTAGGTCAGGATTCAATGCAAAACATGGGTGTAATGCTTGAGGAACTTCCCCCTCCAGAAGATTGGCGCGAGCCATATAGAAAATGTCTAGGTTATTTTATAAATAAGAATGAAATGATCCAGGGGATGATAAATTATAGAGAAAAAGAATCTATTGATTTGCATAAGTTGATTTGTCGTAGGGGTAATTATTACTTTCATGCTCTTAGGATGTTGCATGATTTAGACGCGGAGCAAATAAAAAAGCTGCTTTCGCTGACCGATAGAGAGAGAGGTGTGGCTTCATCCAAAGCATCGGTTGCCTCAGCTGATATCGAGGTTACATTTGGGAGGATTAGACTTTACCATATGCTTTTCAAAAAAAGCTTATGGCATAAGAAAAGATTTGCACGATTGATGGGTGAGATTGAAAGAATTTATCCAAGTTGAATTTTTGCAGGTATGCCTAATCTTTATTTGGTAGTAATGACGCTGGTCATATGACTGAGATTGAGAATGCTAGAGGAGCTCCTGAGGATTTGAAAGATTTTTACGGAGGGTCTGTGGTGAACAGTGCAGCTGAGAGAAAAAAGCTTGCTCTCTTGCTGAAGGAATATTCCACTCTTCCTGAGTGTAGTTGTATAGAGTGTTCTGGTGTTAATAGCTTGAGTTTGTTCGGGGGTAGGCCGATTCATATTGCCGCAACACGAGGAGACGTCGAAGAAATAGAGCTATTGCTGAGCCACGGTGCCGATATTGATTGCAAAGGTGAACATGGATATACAGCCTTACACGATGCAGTCGAACAGGGCAAAAAGAGGCAGTCGCTTGTCTTTTGACGCAAGGTGCAAATGCAGAAGTTTTGAATGATTATGGTGTTTCACCTGCTGGATTAGCCAAGTTGTTAGGTGAGGTTGAGATTTTTAACCTACTCCAAGAGGTCTAACTCTGGTTTTTATTTCAATGATATATGTATTGCGCATTTGTAAGGGAGAGGTTTTGTAAGGGGGTGGGTTTTTTCAGAGAATTATTGGGTCTGAGTAAGGTGGTTTTAGTTTTCTGCGAATGGCGTGAGCGTTTTGGTTTGCGAATTCAGTTGACGTAAAAGCTAGTGCGGGTGTCAAAAAGATCTTCATTGTATTGAGTGTCGAGAAGAGTTATGAGTAATGGATTTTTGTGTATTGTCGAGATATTAGTCATGCTTGCACTCCTTGTTTTTGCCTATTTTGCATTTAAAGGTATGGCTAGTTGGCGGCAAGGGTATTCTTGGGATGAAATGGATTGGAGTCAGAAGGGTAGTACTTCGATAGCGGACTTTTTCGCTGCGAGTGACATCGGAAAGAAAGATGTTCAGATAAATGGCATATTGTGTGTTGAGTACTATTCATACAAAGACGGCCTTCCCGTCAAGCAGGTTTGCCCTAAATAATGTAGGTATGGCTGGCGGCTGACTCAATGGTCTAAGTCTTTGAGGGTCTAACGTAAAATAGTGCGTGAGCACGATATGTAGAGAGGCATATTAATAGAGTGACTAGGGCGGGGATTTTAGATGGCGAGTGGAGGTTTGAGGTATGGGCCATTTGTCCTGAGCTTATAGTTTGAGGCTCGAGTGGGATCGTTTGGTGCGGGAAGTTAAATAACCTTAGTCGGGTTTGGGCGAAAAAATGATGAAGCAATGGATTGCCGTACTACTTACCCTCTGGTGCCTGGGCGCCCACGCAGAAGACCAACTCTGCGCTGTGGTGCTGATCGAGATCGCCCAGGAGGCGACCTTCGAGCGCCAGGGGTTCGAAGCCACGATGCGGATCAACAACGGTCTCGATTCGGTGGCCTTGAGTCAGCTCAAGATCCAGGTGTCCTTCGAGGATGATTCGGGGCATGTGGTCAAGGCCAGTTCCGATCCGGACGCGACCGATGCGAGCTTCTTCATCCGCCTGGACGACAGCCAGAACGTCGATTCCATTCAGTCTGGGGCCGATGGGGCCCTGACCAATGGCGTGATTGCCGCCAAGGCCAGCGGGGTGTTGCGCTGGGTGATCATTCCCACCGCCGGCGCGGCGGGTACCAGCCTGGGCGGCAAGCGCTACAACGTGGGCGCCAGCCTGAGCTACAACGCCGGCGGCAAGGTCGAGTCCCTGTCCGTAGCGCCCGACACCATCATTGTGAAACCCCAGCCGCAACTGACGCTGGACTACTTCCTGACCAAGGAAATCATCGCCGATGACGCCTTCACGTCGGTGATCGAGCCGCCGGAGCCCTATACCCTGGGTATCCGCATTCGCAACAGTGGTCGCGCCGCGGCCCAGAGCGTGAAGCTGGAGTCCAGCCAACCCCACATCGTCGGTAACGACATGGGGCTGGCCATCAACTTCAAGATCACCCAGAGCTTCGTCGACGAGGCGCCCGCGGCACCGACCCTGCTGCTGGATTTCGGCACCATCGCCCCCAGCCGTAATCGCGTGGGACGCTGGCTGATGGAAAGCTCCCTCTCCGGGCGTTTCATTGACTTTTCCGCTTCCTAAGGAGCGGTGCATCGGCGTTAATACTTCGATGTTTCGGACATCGTTTCGCGGATTCAGCCGCTAGCGAAGGCCAACACCCGCCCCAGCATGGCATCGCAGCCGTCCAACTGCGCCTGAGTGATGAATTCGTCCGGCTTGTGCCCCTGGGCCATGCTGCCCGGCCCGCAGACCACCGTGGGGATGCCGGCGGCGGCGAACAGGCCACCTTCGGTGCCGAAGGCGACGGTGCCGAAGTCCCGGGAGCCACAGAATTGCGCGACCCACTCGGCTGCCTCGCTTTCGACGGCGGTATCCAGGCCGGGATAGCTCGACAGCTCGGTGAAGCTGATGGCGCTCTGGCCACTGATGGCACTCATGGCCGGCAGCAGCGTCGCTTCGGCATAGTCCCGCAACTGGTGGATAACCTGGTACGGGTCCTGGGCGGGCAAGGCGCGGATCTCGAAGTCGAAGGCGCAAGCCTGGGGCACGATGTTCAGCGCCTGCCCCCCACCGATCAGCCCAGTCTGCACCGTGGAGAAGGGCGGATCGAAACGGGCGTCCCGTCGCTCCGGTGCCTTGAGGGCCTCGCTCAACCGGCCGAGTTCGACGACCAGGTGGGCGGCGTATTCCACGGCGTTGACGCCCTGGGGCGCATAGGCCGAATGACAGGCCGCGCCGTGCACCTGGCAGCGCACGGCCACCTTGCCCTTGTGGCCGAGCACGGGCTTGAGTTCGGTGGGTTCACCGATGAGGCACAGCAGCGGCTTGACCGGACGCTGGGCCAGCTGGTCCAGCAGGCTACGAACACCCAGGCAACCGACTTCCTCGTCATAGGACAGCGCCAGGTGCAGCGGGCGGCGTAGGGGCGCGCGGCTGGCGGCGGGCACCAGGGCCAGCAGGCAGGCCAGATAGCCCTTCATGTCGGCGGTACCGCGACCATAGAGCCGGCCGCCGCTTTCACTGAGTTCGAAGGCAGGCCGGGTCCAGGCCTGGCCGTCCACTGGCACCACGTCGGTATGGCCGGAAAGCACGATGCCCGGTACGTCCGCCGGCCCCAGGGTGGCGAAGAGATTGGCCTTGGTGCCCTCGGCGTTGTGGATCAACTCATAGGGCACGCCGAAGCCATCCAGGTAGCCGGCGACGAAGTCGATCAGCGCCAGGTTCGATTCGCGACTGGTGGTGTCGAAGGCCACCAATCGCGCCAGCAGGTCACGGCTCGCGCTCATCGGTCGTCTCCCGGTACGCCGTAGCCGGGGGCGAGATCCGGGCGTACCGCGCGGTCGAGGTAGTCCTGCAATTGCGGCTCATAGGCACGCCAGAGGGCTGCCAGCTCGCCGATGGGGTCGGTCTCGGCCCAGTCGACGCGCAGGTTGACGATGGGCCAGCTGGGCTCGCCCACCACCAACAGCGCTGCCGAATGCACCGGACCGGCCTCGCCACCGGCGGCCATCGCCGCCTGCATGGCCAGCAGCAGCCGCTCGGCGAGGGCGCCCTGGGTGCTTTCGAAATTCTCCACCAGCGCATCCACCACCGCGGTGCTGGCCAGCATATTGCCGGCGCCCAAGCAGTCCCGGCCGCTACGGGCCTGGTGCACGCCCAGGGTGTGGGCACCACTGTGGTGGGCACTGCGACCCTGGGCGTCGATGACGGTCACCTGGCGATACTCGGCGTAGCCGTCGCCAGCCAGGCTCTCGGCCAGGGCCGCGTCCGGCGCCAGTCCCGCAGCCAGTCGCTCCAGGGTGCGCGGCCCCAGGGCGGGCAAGGTGATGTTCTGCGAGCTGACCGCGCCGACACCGGGTTGCAGCCAGGGGCAGCGGGCGCCCACGGCGATGCTCGACGAACTGATGGCGATGCCGAACTGACCGGTCGTGGCGCAGCGGGCGGTGAGGGAAAAGGTCATGGCACGGCCTCAGTCGGGAATCACGGCGATGACGTCGATCTCCATCAGCCACTGGGGCTGGCCCAGGGCCGAGACCACCAGGCCGGTGGAGATGGGGAAGACGCCCTTGAGCCACTTACCGACCTCCTGGTACACCGGCTCGCGGTAGCGCGGATCGATGAGGTAGGTGGTGGTCTTAACGATATGGCTGAGGTCACTGCCGGCTTCTTCCAGCAGTTGCTTGACGTTCTTCATGGCCTGCTCGGCCTGGGCCCGGGGATCGCCCAGCCCGACCAGGTTGCCCTCGAAGTCGGTACCCACCTGGCCGCGCACATAGACGGTGTTGCCGGCGCGCACCGCCTGGCAGAGGTCGTTGTCCAGGGTCTGGTTGTGGTAGGTGTCCTTGGTGTTGAACATGCGGATACGGGTGTGGGTCGGGGTGGCCATGGATGGGGCTCCTGCTCTCGAAAGGGGTGTCAGGCGATGCGCGACTTACGTGGCTGGACGGCCGATTGCTCGCCGGGGCGGTACTCCTGGTACCGGCGCTGGATGGCGATCTGGTCGGCCACATGGCGGGCGTCGTGCCAGCAGCCCCAGATGAAGGCCGAGCCGCGGCGGCTGAGCCAGGGCAGGCCGACGAAGTAGATGCCAGGCTCGGCGCCGACGCCGCGCTGGTGCTTGGGCTTGCCGTTATCGCCGAAGGTATCCACCTGCAGCCAACTGAAGTCGGTGGCGTAGCCGGTCGCCCAGATCACCGAGCTCACGCCGGCGGCCTTCAGGTCCAGTTCCTTGAGCGGTTCGCGGATGCAGGCGGCGTCCGCCACGCGCTCACGCGCCTCGGGCTCTTCGGGCAGGTCCAGGCCATGGCGGGCGGCATAGGCGTCGGCGGCATCCAGCAGGGCCAGGTAGTTGGCATCGCCGGCGTCGAGATTCTGGTTGAGGTCCGGGCGGAAGCGC
>Ga0157366_1001102_pt1 | contig 11195 bp, 5 predicted proteins | sample AttbisABBM1_FD_113149 | JGI IMG/M metagenome (GOLD analysis project Ga0157366, IMG submission 113149) | Fungus gardens microbial communities from leaf cutter ant in Botucatu, State of São Paulo, Brazil - Atta bisphaerica ABBM1 | ecosystem: Host-associated > Fungi > Mycelium > Unclassified ...
CTAAGTCTATTATCTGAGAAATACTAAATTATATACTCATCTCCAAAAAATCCTAAGAGAATAGAATAGAATGAGAATTCCTGAAGGTAACAACTACTCTATATATTAACATATCTATTTTAACAGGTCAGAATTCTGTTTACATAAGCAAGGAATGATGATACTTAAGTAATCAGAAATAGTTTAAAATGGAGAAACAAAAATAGAAGAGAGCTAGAGTGCTTAGCAGGTACTTTCAGAGTGTAAGAAAGCAGATAAGCAGATGTGTGTATAACACTAGAAGACTTCAGAAGACCACAGAGTATTGCAGAAGAGTAAGGGAGTGTGGAAAAGGAAGAAAAGGGAGCTTAGTGACATGTCAGAATGGTTAGGAGTATTGGTGTGCAGCTTGAAAGGGTCTAGAGCATGGGAAATCAGATGAGCAGATGAGTGTGGATGTGGGAAGGGGTTATGGAACATAGATCAGCCAAAAAACACAGAAGAGAAAAGTCTTGGAAGAGCTAATCCCCTTACAGTAGAGTTGAAACTGTAGGAATTGATCAAATTCACCCAGTGGTAAATATTAGTAGGATTGTAATGTATAAAGAACAAGTAGAGGAACAAAATATCATAGACTGACTTCTAAGACTTCTGAGACTTTTGCTTTCTGACTTCTAGTTAGAACTCTAACTATACCTAAGTATACTTCTGCATCTATGCTTGTTTGTGGATTAGTCTCTTGTATTTCATCTCCTGGTAACTCGTTACCTAGACTCCTCTTACAAACTGTCTCTATAATGTCTCTTTAGTTATTCCCTACACTACTATTCTTTAGCCACAGTTCTGATTACAGATTCAGTATATAAGACCAAGTAGATGCTCTGTAGTCTTCAGTCCAGAAATCAACTAAGAATTTCCCAATACTCATCCTCTCACTTCCTCAACTAAGATCCAACTAAGAACCCTCTTCTTACTTCTTCCTGGTCATTCAAAATTATAACTATGCAATAGACAGTAGGCACAACATATAAGTTGAGACCAAGGTCATCATCTAAGATCACATTGCCTATCTATGTGAAACGGAGGGTTTACGGCATTCATACCTGCGGTTCAGGGCCCCAGCCTATAAAATTTTAGAAAACTCCCACCACGCCGAGTTATAGTTTCTCGACATCATATAGATAGAACTTTTCCCGGGGAGATGAGCCAGCATTCTGAGTCTGCTAACTTTCAATGATATACTGGCCGGGACAGGTCTTGCCCTTTGCAATCATTAGACAGATTTATTCATCAGCCACGTAGAAGTAGTTTTTACCAATATGCTTCCTGGTTCACCTGGAAGGTCAATCACTTATAATAGGTCTACGGTCAGAACTTTGTTTCTGAGTGCATTCTTGAGATCAAGAACAGACAAGCTAAGAATGATTGAGTGACCTCAAGCACATCCTCTAACATGTTTCTGACCAAGGACGATGGTCAAATAATGCGAATAGTATGAAGCCACCATGAATGAGGGTGAGCGTGAGTCAAGCGTAGTCCAGCGATGTGAGATTCGTTAAGCGTGACTAACGTGACGCGAACATGAGCTCACATATTTCTCCCTCAGTTTTGGTGCATTATATGATTACTGGTAGGATTCATTTACACGATGTCTAGGGACTGATCGTCCATTAGGTAATGAGACAGGAATTGGACATTAAAGCGTGAGTGGATCAAAAGCAGTTGCGTACATAGTACAAGTAAGCATTTTTTCTGAACCTGACTGATTCCTGCGGCAAGCATAGGGGACCAACTGTATGGTATTGATTGTAGACGAAGACTCGAGCCGCGTGCATGATTCAATTGGCCTTTACAAGACAAGACCGAACTTTCCAGAGCTCTTGTTTCGCCAAGTAGGATATGCCAAGGTAACTCTAAGTCGTTGACCATTCAAGTCGTTAACCATCCACCAGACGTATGGAGTAAAAATTATGAGACGGAATAGCGTGTCATATGATAATTTTGATTCGTGGGGCGAACATCTCCCAGGCTTTCGCTTGGTTGATTCTGTTGCCAGGTTGCGATTCCTTGATTGCAATTTTATCAATCTCACCGTCCGTGGAGCCGAGCGGATTCAAGTACAGGACGATCATTTAGGATTTCTGAGCGGCTTCACGGACCGTTACCTGCAGGCAGATGCGTGTATCGATCGAACTCGCTTTTCCAATAATAGCACTGCCTCATGATTATTGGGACGTTGTACGGGTACTGGATTGGACTGGTTCGGTGAGATGTATGGCTTCCTCGTGTTCCGAGGTGCCGAAGGTCTTCCCAAAGTAATACCTAGGTGAATTTCTTCAAAAAGTCTGCTTACAGCAGCTAGATGAACTCGCTCCAGACGAACATTATTAACAGTGATTTATGTAACAGTCAGTCATTTCACTACATTTTTAATCTACAAGTGAGACGGATGTGCTCACCTCTTGAAAAAGCCAGGCTTCCCGCCGATTCCGAGAGATGGATATTTTGAATGTCCAACTTTCTGAATCTATGACAGGCACTTAATCGTTCGACGTGAGGGGAGGCCTCCAAACGCTCAGTTTTGACCCGATATTTATATCGGTTCAATGTATTGCTTTCACATGGATTCTCTTAAGTTTATCTTCTCCACATCCGTGAATGGGTATAATAAATTCATGCAAGCATGACCATTGCCCTGCTTTACGAGAGTTCTATGCATATGCTTCCAGCGACACGCCTTGCCCTCGTCTACATGAAATAAGGCAACACGATCTATGATATCATTGTAGTCGAACGCGTGCCGTACCTTGTGGCAACGCCGAAGGGCTGGCTATGTTTATCTGTGGTGTAGTGAAATCGTCGACGATGAATTCGGGCTTGATCTCCGCTGAGACTTGAATATTACTCTCATCATGAAGACGAAGATTATTCAACTGCCGGACACCATCAAATGATAGAATTAATTAATCCGCTTTCTGGGAAAAACTTCACGAAACGGTCAACGACGTTATTCGTACTTATCCTCTCCTGAAATATGGGGATCTCTATGACACCAACGTATTATCTGGTTTCTGAAGTGGGGCTCTAATTAAGCTGCTCCACTAAGAAGACCAGGGCAATTCATTGGCTTTTTGTATTACCACTTCTCGCTTGGTGATTTAGTCGTTTCCGGACCCGTACTCGAGCATCTGGCCACTTTTTATGGCGGGAAGCTATTGAGCTTCAGAGCAGGGGCGACGATCCGATCACTTTCTTCACTAAGTGTCTCTCCAGCCTACATACTAGATCTCTTCATGGGGTGTCAACTGATTAGCGCTCAATACGTTCCACTAATTTCAAAGCCAAATCTTAATCGTTCCAGCAACAATAGAACGTCGATATAGACTAACACGAGTTCATTGCTCCACCTTTTCCTTTTCTTTTTTACGACTCGTGCAGGGGCATAGATTCTTATGATCTTCTTCCATGCCAACTATATTTTTAAATGATGCTCTCCACCGCATTGACATCGGTTAGATATCAGGGCGAAATCAATTAGGATCTTCGCTACAAGCTCGTATAAAGTTGTACGTTTGGATCGGATAAGAATCCGAAAGGGAAAAGCACAAGAAAAGCGTCAAATGGTTAAAATGTTAAGAGTCACCCACGTATTAGCTCAGCGCGCTGAAGAGGAAGAAGTTTATGAACTGGATGTCAACTCGAGTGATTGGGGATTCTATATGGAGTTTTTTTGACTCGGGGGTATAATACTCTCGATCCAAATAGAGGCCACGACTATACATACACCTAGGAACAAGATTACCTGCACAGGTTCTCTCTTCACTCTTTGAAAACTCTTGGTGTTAGAACTGATCTTTGTTCTGAAATAACTACTCTGTCGTGAAGTCCCGAGCCTCATCCAAAGCTGAAGCTGATTGGAACATCGCTCCCAAAACATCGCTCCGACCGGAAGGTTCCTGGGAGAGAAACCCTCATCCTCTTCACCTGGGAAAGAAATGGATCGCAAAGGCTTCGCGAAGAATCAATCGTGTGTACTGATTGAAATCGAGCGAGACCGATAACTACTGGGAGAGGAAAGTTCCACTTTTTTGACCGGGTATTATAGGGTATGGATTCGGTTCGGGTTGAAGGGCAGGTAGTCATTATTAAATTTGTTTGGAGACCGCATTTCGCAGATACAGTGTCACGTGCTTTGCATTGGAGAGAGATTTCTATACCGCAAGCAACTAGGACGCGGTGTGCAACAGGATACAAAGTATACTACTGACTACGCTTAGTCTGTGATGATGGGTCCCAGAGGAGGTGTGTATTTATATGGTGGTGTTAGATTGGAAAGGAAGATGTAGTGAAGACTTGCATTGGAAATGCGCACTGGATAGGTTATTATCATCGCTATCAAAAACAAATGTTCGATTTGGCTATACATATATGACTGCACCAGGAGACAGATTGCAATTGCCACTCATTATAGAAATCCAGTTCTCATAGCACCATGAGAAGAGATGGCTGTGACCCGAATATGAGAAGAAACAGGAAAGAGATGGCAAAGGTCATATACCTTCTCTGGAGGAGCTCAAGTTAATAGATATAGAGCAAGAGGGTAAGTCCCATGGTGTTGGATCGACGAGAAAACCAATGTGATCATTGTCTCACTCGGAGTCTCCCAGTACGTTTCGAACTAACAAGTCATATTTAAGCCGGAGCAGCGATTTCAAGCATAACAGAAGTTATTGGAGTGTCAAGGGTCATCAACAAGTGAATCCAAGTACCTGTGGGTGGTTACGCTGTATACTAGTTTTTCTGAAAGGGCTGTATGGTTTACATAACCCACCGAGCTTCCCATCATCGACGAGTGTTCAGAAATTTACGGTGCTCGACTAGCGAAAATCCCGCAATCTTTCAGCTAGCATTCAACACCAGGATTCCGAAGAGGAGGCAACCACGATTCGCAGCTACTTTAGTATTGTATGGAGCGATTAGTATTAGGTATTGCCTCCATTGGGTCTTTCTGGCCAACTAAGCGTCAAGATGAACTGGTTTAGTCTTATGTCGGAGAAACACCTTGAGTTGCACTGCCAGTGGACTTGGAGCCATCACCGTCCACGAGAAAGGATCTAATTAAGTTAACAAGATTATCATCAATGAGAAAGGGTTAATCGTCGGAGGCATATATCATACAGAAAAAGCCTCCATCAGAGTTCAAAACCTGCTCTTTCTCTGCCCAAAAAGCTATACATGTAATGAACTCGGTCATTGAAAGAGCACAAATAGCAAAAATCTCGCAGATGACGATTACTTAGTATTTATCCATCGTTGAAATGGCGAGTGGAGCGGAGCTTCAGACTTGAGCTTCTTTTGCGAAAGGTCAATCGCGTGATTTCCGCCGGTTTACGGAACGGAAAGGTTCGTCGTTGTGAGGAAAAATGGGTATTGTAGGTTCCTTTTGCGACAATACATACGATTCGATAATTCTGTGGATCTTTGTCCTTGGTCTTGATTATATATTTCCAACTTGGCAGTTCATCACACCAGGTTCACTAAGTCAGTGACGAGCTGGGCATTGTTCATCAGTCAACGTTGAGTAATAGAATCGTTGAATGTACCAACAAGTGGTTAATATGAACGTGAGTGTGGGGAAATAAGCTTTTACCATTGGGCGTAATCTTGCTGTGCATTATGACTACTGCAGTATCTTGAGACGTTGTTCATCAGTGAGCACGGTTTCAGGTGCTGAAATAGTATTTCGGATTAATCATCAAACAAACAGTTCATTGCGTTGTTTTCGCAGGAGTGAACAGGTGCGTAACAGTCCGCGCGTGACAGTGAACCAGTTTGGAAGACCGGCATTTACCCCAGTCCAGGTCAAGCCGAGTCGGCTGCAGGGAAGATATAAGTAAGATATATTTCCTGTCGCATGTCCAGCAGACTCTACCTCGACCATGATGCCAGAATCACAGCATCTCCACGACGAGCAGTTCTTCCGTGCCGCTTTTCTCTACCGCACTCCCGCCACTGCCTCTTCACAGTGTCCTCCGTGTCCTGCAACTCCTTCACCCAGAAGACAGTCGTTGCACAGATCGTCTGCGTCTGCAGATGGACGATATATGAGCTCCAATCTTCAGAGACATAACTCAACTCCCGCTTGGCGACGACCCACTACCGAATTACAAGTGTCTCCGTTGACTCCGCACGAGCAGGTTCTCCGTGCACGTTTGGAACGCGTGTTGATCTCTGCCAGAGTAGTTGATGAGAAGGAACGCGTGAGGAAAAACAGAGAGGATTCCATTTCGTCCAGTTGGCCATGGTTTGAGCACTGTGGTGTATGTTGCCTCCTTTCCAGGAAACAACAGAAGAATTAATTGATTTGATTTTTATTCAGTTGGCATCCACACCTCCCAAAAGCATAAGCAGCAGCGACCATGGACACCCAACATACAGTCGATCCCGAAGTAGGACAGATCCACATGCTACTTTTCATCGCCCAGTTATCGCCACTTCTTCCTTTTCCTCGAAACATTCATCCACACCGGGCCTGACTCAACAATTAGACATACATTCTCGGACTCCGTCGACTGCAGACACCTCACCTGCGCTTTCTGAACCTCTGTATCATATGCTCCCAGGGGATGATTTAGATGCTGTTGATTCAAGATTATTGTTAACGCCACCACCGACACCACCTCTTTACAGTAGCTTGTCTGCCACTACAACTCTTGCAGTTGCAGCCTGTGAAAGTGCCACTGTGATGCCGAGATCAATCTCGACATTGGATAGCTGTTCGGTGCCAAACCCTTCGTACCAAAGACGAGCAGCTGAGGATTCTGTCCTTACACTCCATAAGACATTCAATGCAAGGAAAGCGTCTGAAAGGTGTAGGACGATGGAAGGATATGTGAGTTTCGCGCAGGTGGAAGGACTAGGGCTGCCACCTAATGGAGTGGATGATGATGATGATGCAAACGATAGGCAAGGTAGAGCGGAAGAGGAGGAGAAGAGAGGCAGAGTGATGAAAATTGGAACATGGGCAAGGAAGTGGTTTGTTGGTATTCAGACTCCTGTCTGGTCGTGAGTACCTTTCGGGTCGGTCGCAAGCGCTTTTTGTATTCATATATGCATTTTCGTTTTTCGAGGTTTGGTATAATTATTGACATAGCATCAACTACAGATCATCAACTACAGATCATTACTTACACATTTATCTCGCAACTTTCCTGCAAATTACCTCGGCACTCTTTTCATAGTTGTATGGTATTCATCACTCACGCTCTCTGAATGCTCCTCCTTCGCTTATGCTTATGCTTTTCGCTTTCCTCGTTCTGTTGTATTTATAATTCACCAAGGCTTTTAAGTTAGTCTTGGCCATGTAGAATCGTACAAATATTGAACAAAAATATTGAACAAAAATAACAACTTTGATTGACAAACTATGCCTCAACACTCGAGGGGACGGCATTCTTAAAACCAATCAGCCTTCGGCGCTCAAAGTCGACATCTCGTGGAGGGAAGTGAAGTCACGCTTTTCTTTTCGTATTGGCCTCTTCTCAGTGCTGCGGAATGCTTTACTCGCTTAATACATTACACCTTATGACTACATGGATTCTTGGGGAAGGTATATATCTTATGCAGGGCTAATTGCTTTCCCCGGGAAATTATATTTATACGTGTTTCGATTCGTCTTTTTCTGGGGTGTTTAGTTTCAATTCGTGATCGTGACCATTGTAATTGAAATCCTATACAAGCTAGGAAAAAATAGGAGGTAAGAACCAGGGTAGTTAAGTTTTTTGTAAGCTAATTTTAAATTTTGAAATTAGTGACCTCGAATTTTGATAGAGCCGATCACCGGATAATCACGTTGGGGTTCTGTCGTGGGTTGAGCTATCACCCCGTAATGGAATAAGATAAACAATGGTGTGTTCATGGACAAGTAGGTTTCAACAATTTACACGGAGTATATAGACAGGCTGTGGTACTTAAACCAACATAATAGAAGAGAGACAGAATAAGAGGGCAGAGGAGAAAAGAGAAATATAGAAATATTTACATAGGAAATATTGTCGAAAACATCTGCAGAAATCTGATAATGTCAAATAGTATGTTGCTAATAGCTCCATTGTTTCTAATGCATTCATAGAGAATGTGATCTTGAGTTTCCAATTGTGCCATTTCATATAGACATGCATTCATAGGGCATATGTTTTCTTCAAGCAGAAAGAAGTGACAACATTATTTGCCTATGAGCACATAATTGGTGATGAGTTTTGTTGGAAGTAGTCTTCTTAGTCATATTATAGTTGGTATAGACTTAATCTCAGGATTGTGTTTCACTTAGTTAGTACATTACATGATCACATGTACTATTCTCTGTAGATTCTCTCTATATCTGGCTATCTATGAATTAGTTTACTTATGACCAAGACAAGATTCTCTGAGCCCTGTTCTTTTTCAGAAGTGGCTATACTTCCAAAATGATTAGAGAATGTCTTTTATAAAGAGTCAACCACTAGAACCTTTTTATTGCATTATAGCCCAAGTTTGAACAACTATTTTGGGATCACTTCTTATTTATTGATACTACTGCTAAAACAGTTAACTGGCTCAAAAAATTGCCTGCTACCAGGTAGGACACATAGTGGAGAATTATTTAGATGAGTTCCAAACTTTAATTTTGGAGGCTAGCTACATCACTTTATACACTATATGTTATGACTTAGACTCTATGTTGAGTAAAAGACACACTCTTGTATTAAGTAACATAAGAGAACTTGATAGAGAACTCCATACAGAAACATCTACCTTATATACTAAACTACGATAGTCCATGCTACTACTTCTCTAACCTACCCTAAAAACCATGTGTTTCACATGTTGTTATGATATCATCTTTCTAGATCCTTCTACTTTGTTCTCTTATATCATGTGAGCATGTGACTCCTGTGACTGTGTCATGTGACCTGTGACAATGTCATGCTTTGTCTTCTTTGTCTTCTACTCTTCAATAAATAATAAAAAATAAGAGAAAATAAAAGGAAAATGAAAGAAAATAAAATAGAAACTAAGTCCATTGTCTTCAATTCTGCTACTATAGTAGTCAAATTCTGCCATAAACTTAAGATAACAATCTAAAATTAGATTATAATACTACTAGTAGGAAAATCTAAAAATACTAATTCTATTATATGGTTCAAAACTATACACTATATAAACCAAGCACAGTAGGCTAATAAAACTTTCCAGTTCAATCAATAAACTACTTTTGCTCTCTTTATCAATTTTTGTACTTTGCTTAACCAGAGTTCTTTTGTTATTCTTACTCTTATTAACTGCTTTCAGCTACTTCTGTATCTCAATATTATCTAGTACTAGTGCTTCTCTCTAGAGTTCTCATGTCATAATATGCTTGAACTTTTATATCTTATTTTTTTGAAATTAACAATTTATTACATGGGGTGTGAGGGCAGATAGCTATTTCATAACTACATTATATGGAACTGAAACAACAGAAAACAAAAGAGAAAGAAAAAAGGACAAAAAAGAGATAAAAAAAGACAAAATAATTAACTACTAATTGAGCAAAAGGATTGCTTTGTTATGTAATGCTTTCTCCAAAGGAAAAGGCATTCAGGTTAAATTCAAGGAAAGAGACAAACTGGCTGATAGTGTCCCTTATTGGGTTCCAGTACTTGTTGAACCTCTTACACTCATAGAAAATATGGTGTTTTGATTTGACTGGATATAATTTGTACAGACAACTAAATTCTTCTCTCAGGAAAAATCTTAGTTAGTATTCTTCTATTAGAGCATGATTTGTGATGGCTCTCATAGCTCTAATATATAACAAATTGGAATGACTGAAATATTTGATCCATGGTCCCTCTTTAGTATAAGAGGGTTCAATATCTGTTAGATCATCATTTAATAAATTGAGGAACTGTTTTCCCTTGAGGTCTAACATCTGGAAAGTCATACACCATTGTTTGATGATACTATTGCTTTCTTTCTTCTTGTTGAAGTTCTACAAAGTTTTGCAAGGAAATAGTAGAATAAGATTGAATTTATTTGTTTTTTTATCCACTAATACATGAAGAGGCTATTTTTCATTACTAGGACAATTCCAAAATTCAATAGTATTAGACAAATGTTTCTCAAAAAACAATCTAAGGTCTTTTGAGATAACAATCAATTGGAGTTAATAAGAATGAATAGTAGAATCAAAAATTCTTCATACCACATTGTTGTGGCAACCACTAGTCACAAAGACCAATAGCAACACAAGTAATAAATCTCTCAGTAGGATATCAAGTAGGAATCATAAGAGAACTCAACAAGGAGTCTCTGCTAAATTGCTACCCTATTTATATAAGTTACACATAGTCTGTGCTACTAATAATTACTCCTGCCTGTTGTAGTAACCACTCGCCGGAATAGCACTTGTAGTTTGCTTACTTCAGCAAAGCTCTCAACTGGCTATCTAGTAGTGGGAATTACAAGAGAACTCGGCAAGGAGCCCTCGCTATATTGCTATCCTATTTATATAAGTTACAAGTAGTCCATGCTACAACAATATGTCTACCTCATGTCTACTCCGCAGTGACTGTGCAAGACTGTGCATCCTGCCCTAACGTTCATGTGTCCTACATGTGGTAGCAATATGGTGTATATGCTCCCTGACGTCATCGTCTAGGCTCTTCTAGCCTTGTAGACCCTTGTAGACTGCTCTAGGCCTATGTTATCATTGTTGTAGCAATCACTTGTCACTCAAGGACAAATGATCTCACAACGAGTAAAGCTCTTAGTAGGGCTATCAAGTAAAGAGTGGGGGATTACAAGAGAACTCGACAAGGAGCCCTCGCTGTATTGCTCCTCTATTTATATAAATTACATGTGGTCCGTGCTACAACAATATTAATCTGCTCTTATGTCTATGCATCGTCCTCACATCCTATTACTCATCCACATGTGTTTTTCTTAAGGCCACCATGCTTCCTACATGTGTCCTGACATCATACCTTTAATCTCCACTGTACATGTGCACATCATGTGTACACCATGAGGAACCCATGTCCCTTGACATCATCCCTAACCCTAACTCTAATCTAGACTCCTCTCGATCCTTCCAGACCATTCTAGACTCTATCACATGACTTCCTAGTCACGTGCTCTCCATCCGTTGTAGACTAATAATTACTACTGTTCTATATCTGTCCTAACCCTAACCC
>Ga0157366_1001103_pt1 | contig 11185 bp, 9 predicted proteins | sample AttbisABBM1_FD_113149 | JGI IMG/M metagenome (GOLD analysis project Ga0157366, IMG submission 113149) | Fungus gardens microbial communities from leaf cutter ant in Botucatu, State of São Paulo, Brazil - Atta bisphaerica ABBM1 | ecosystem: Host-associated > Fungi > Mycelium > Unclassified ...
AGAGCCCGGCCAATGCGCCGAATAAAGATTGCTGGGTCTGGACCGTCGATCCGCTGGAGGCGCCCGATCAGCCTGAAGAGGTGACCGTGACCGTCGAAAAAGGCCGGGTTGTGGCCGTTAACGGCGAAAAACTGAGTCCGTTCCAGTGTCTGGAAAAACTCAACGAGCTGGGCGCAAAACATGGTGTCGGCCGTATCGACATCGTGGAAAACCGTCTGGTCGGGATTAAGTCCCGTGGCTGCTACGAAACCCCGGGCGGCACCATCATGGTCAGCGCGCTGCGTGCCGTTGAACAGCTGGTACTGGATCGCGACAGCTTCAAATGGCGCGAGCAGCTCGGCCACGAGATGTCCTATGTGGTCTATGACGGTCGCTGGTTTGCCCCGCTGCGTAAGTCGATTCAGGCTGCTGCCGAATCGCTGGCGGAAGAGGTAAATGGTGAAGTTGTGGTGCAGCTCTACAAAGGCCACGCGACAGCCACTCAGAAACGCTCGGCTAACAGCCTCTACTCGGAAGAGTTCGCCACCTTTGGCGAAGATGAGGTTTACGACCACCGTCATGCAGGCGGCTTTATCCGTCTGTTCTCGCTCTCTTCACGTATCCGTGCGCTGAACGAGCAGAAGAAGAAGTAATATTTCAGGCGAGGTGCGCCTCGCCTCACAGATTCAATCCAGGGGCGGCATTTATGCCGCCCCTTGTTTAACGATTCAGAGGAGTTTTCACATGGCACTTTGGGGTGGACGGTTTACTCAGGCAGCGGATCAACGTTTTAAACAGTTCAACGACTCGCTGCGCTTCGATTACCGCCTGGCAGAGCAGGACATTATTGGCTCTGTTGCCTGGTCCAAAGCGCTGGTGACGGTAAACGTGCTGACTCAGGATGAGCAGCAGCAGCTGGAAGCGGCCCTGAATACGTTGCTGGGTGAAGTGCGCGAGAATCCTGAGCAGATTCTGCAAAGCGACGCCGAAGATATTCACAGCTGGGTTGAAGGACAGCTGATCGACAAAGTGGGCGCGCTGGGTAAAAAACTGCATACCGGCCGCAGCCGTAACGATCAGGTCGCGACCGATCTGAAACTCTGGTGCAAGATGCAGGTTGAGGCATTGCTGGGCGCGACACGCGATTTGCAGCAGGCGCTGGTCGTCACTGCGGAAGCGAATCAGGATGCAGTGATGCCGGGCTACACCCATCTGCAGCGTGCGCAGCCGGTGACCTTCGCGCACTGGTGTCTGGCCTATGTGGAAATGCTGGCGCGTGATGAGAGCCGTCTGCAGGATACCCTGAAGCGTCTTGATGTCAGCCCGCTGGGCTGCGGTGCACTGGCCGGAACGGCCTACGAAATCGATCGTCAGCAGCTGGCAGGCTGGCTGGGTTTTGCCTCCGCCACGCGCAACAGTCTCGACACCGTCTCCGATCGCGATCATGTGCTGGAGCTGCTCTCTGATGCGGCGATCGGCATGGTTCATCTGTCGCGCTTCGCCGAAGATATGATCTTCTTCAACACCGGTGAAGCGGGCTTTATCGAGCTGTCAGACAAAGTTACTTCCGGCTCATCGCTGATGCCGCAGAAGAAAAACCCGGATGCGCTGGAGCTGATTCGTGGCAAATGCGGTCGGGTGCAGGGCGCACTGACCGGCATGATGATGACGCTGAAAGGTCTGCCGCTGGCGTACAACAAAGATATGCAGGAAGACAAAGAGGGGCTGTTTGACGCGCTGGACACCTGGCTCGACTGTCTGCACATGTCCGTGCTGGTGCTGGATGGCCTGCAGGTGAAACGTCCGCGCTGCCAGGAAGCCGCAGAGCAGGGCTATGCAAACTCCACTGAACTGGCCGACTATCTGGTCGCCAAAGGTGTGCCGTTCCGTGAAGCTCATCATATCGTCGGCGAGGTCGTGGTAGCGGCCATCGGGCAGGGTGTGGCGCTGGAAGCCCTGTCGCTGGCACAGTTACAGCAGTTCAGTGCGGTGATTGACGACGATGTCTATCCGATTCTGGCACTGCAATCCTGTCTGGATAAACGTAATGCGCAGGGGGGCGTCTCGCCACAGCAGGTTGCCCGCGCCATCGGTGAGGCGAAGCAGCGGCTGGCATAATTCGCAGGCAAAAAAAGGCGGGCACAACAGATGCCCGCTAACCTCTAGCTTCAGAATTACTACTTTATTATAGGCACATCATCAAAGCGCCCGCTCTCCCGGCCGACGCTAAGATTCTCTTACGCTGACAGCAGGAACTGCTGCAGATCCTCACTGCCGCCGATATGACGACCGCCCATGAAAATCTGCGGCACCGTCGCCCGGCCTGATACGGCTCGCAGACTTACGGTTGTGGCATCCTGACCCAGCACAATTTCTTCATACTGGATGCCATGATCCATCAGCATCTGTTTTGCCTGGGCGCAGAAGATGCAGCCAGGTTTCGTAAAGATGGAGACTGACTCCTGTGCTTTGCACTCCGGGGCCAGATAGCGCAGCATGGTATCGGCATCGGAGACCTCAAAGGGGTCGCCAGGCTTGTTCGGCTCAACGAACATTTTCTCCACCACGCCGTTACGTACCAGCATGGAGTAGCGCCATGAGCGCGGGCCAAAACCGAGATCGGCTTTCTCAACCAGCATCTCCATACCTCGGGTGAACTCGCCGTTGCCATCAGGAATGAAGGTAATATTGTCTGCCCGCTGTTCGGCTTTCCAGGCGTTCATCACGAAGGTGTCATTGACCGAGACGCAGAGAATCGTGTCCACGCCATGTTGGGCAAACAGGCCCGCTAGTTCGTTGTAACGCGGCAGATGACTGGATGAGCAGGTAGGGGTAAAGGCACCCGGCAGGGAAAAAACAATCACCGTTTTGTCTTTGAACAGCGATTCTGTGGTGACATCGACCCAGCGATCGTCCTGGCGCGTATGAAACGTGACGGACGGAATGGCTTTACCTTCCTGACTTGCAAACATTTTTTCTCCTGATAACCCCTTTCCATTTGATGCGCGCATTATTCCGAACCGCCCTTGATAGGGCCAATCGTTCATTGCTATTCTATCTATCGCCACGGGCTATCGTGGTTTGGAGGGTAATAATGAATATTCGTGATCTTGAATATCTGGTCTCACTTGCTGAATATCGCCATTTCCGCCGTGCGGCAGATGCGTGTCATGTCAGTCAGCCAACGTTAAGCGGGCAGATCCGCAAGCTGGAAGATGAGCTGGGTGTGATGCTGCTGGAGCGTACCAGCCGTAAAGTGCTGTTTACCCAGGCCGGTTTGCTGCTGGTGGATCAGGCGCGCACGGTTTTGCGTGAAGTAAAAGTGCTGAAAGAGATGGCCAGTCAGCAAGGGGAAGCGATGTCAGGCCCGCTGCATATCGGCCTTATCCCGACCACCGGCCCCTACCTGTTGCCACAGATTATCCCGATGCTGCACCAGACGTTCCCGAAACTGGAAATGTATCTGCATGAAGCGCAGACGCAGCAGCTGCTGGCACAGCTCGACAGCGGCAAACTGGACTGCGCGATTGTGGCGCTGGTCAAAGAGAGTCAGGCCTTTATCGAGGTTCCACTGTTTGATGAACCGATGAAGCTGGCGATCTACGAAGATCATCCGTGGCGCGACCGCGATCGGGTACCGATGTCCGATCTGGCGGGCGAGAAATTACTGATGCTGGAAGATGGGCACTGTCTGCGTGACCAGGCGATGGGATTCTGTTTTGAGGCGGGTGCCGACGAAGATACCCATTTCAGGGCAACCAGTCTGGAAACGCTGCGCAATATGGTGGCAGCAGGCAGCGGCATTACACTGTTACCGGCGCTGGCGGTTCCGCCGGAACGTATCCGCGATGGGGTCTGCTATCTTCCGTGCTATAAACCGGTACCACAACGCACGATTGCGCTGGTCTATCGGCCGGGTTCGCCTCTGCGCAGCCGTTATGAACAGCTGGCAGAAGCAATCAAAACCCACATGCAGCACTATCTCGACACGACGTTAAAACAGGCGGTTTAAGCCGTTTAATGCCGCCACGCGATAGGCTTCCGCCATCGTCGGATAGTTAAAGGTGGTATTCACGAAGTACTCAATCGTGTTGCCACCATTTTTCTGCTCCATGATCGCCTGACCGATGTGAATAATCTCGGCGGCACGCTCACCAAAGCAGTGGATCCCCAGAATCTCTTTGGTTTCCCGGTGGAACAGGATCTTCAGGCTGCCGACGTTCATCCCCACAATCTGCGCCCGCGCCAGATGTTTGAACTGCGCGCGTCCCACTTCATAGGGCACTTTCATGGCGGTCAGCTGCTGCTCGGTTTTGCCCACGGAGCTGATTTCCGGAATGGTGTAGATACCGGTCGGGATATCTTCAATCAGATGCGCTGACGCTTCTCCTTTAATAATCGCCTGCGCGGCAATGCGGCCCTGATCGTAGGCGGCAGAGGCCAGACTCGGATAGCCAATCACGTCACCGACCGCATAGATGTGCGGCTGCGCAGTCTGATACATGCTGTTGACTTTCAGCAGGCCACGGCCATCCGCTTCCAGACCGACATTTTCCAGCGACAGGGAATCGGTGTTGCCGGTTCGGCCGTTGGCGTAAAGCAGGCAGTCCGCTTTCACTTTCTTGCCGGATTTCAGATGGATGATGACGCCATCTTCCACGCCCTCAATCTTCTCAAACTCTTCGTTGTGACGAATCACCACACCGCTGTTCCAGAAGTGGTAGGAGAGCGAATCAGACATCTCCTGATCGAGGAACGCCAGCAGACGATCGCGGGTATTGATCAGGTCAACCTTGACGTTCAGACCGCGGAAAATCGAGGCGTATTCACAGCCAATCACGCCGGCGCCATAAATGATGACGTGGCCCGGTTCGTGATGCAGGTTGAGAATGGAGTCTGAGTCATAGACGCGGGGATGGGTAAAGTCGACATCGTCAGGATGGTAAGGACGTGAACCACAGGCGATGACAAATTTCTCTGCCGTCAGCCGCTCACGCGTCCCATCAGGTTGTTCAATCTCAATGGTGTTGGCATCAACAAAATGCGCATCGCCCTGGTACAGTTCGCAGCGGTTACGCTCGTAGAAGCCCTGACGCATGGCCGTCTGCTGGCTGATCACGTTTTCCGTGTGATTGAGAATGTCGGCAAAAGAGGAGCGAAGGAGTCGGGTGTGATCGCTGTAAAGCGGGTTCTGATTAAATTCGATAATGCGACTGACGGCGTGACGGAGGGCTTTAGAGGGGATGGTGCCCCAGTGGGTACAGCCGCCGCCGATGTTATGGTAGCGTTCGATCACGGCGATGCGCGCTCCCTGTTTTACCAGCCCCATCGCCGCCCCTTCACCGCCGGGCCCTGAGCCAATCACAATGGCATCGTAATCGTAAGACTTTTGCATACCGATACGTCCTATTATTTATACATTTTTACAACGAGATTCTAACATCTCGTCGCGCACTTCTGAATTCTATCAGCGATTTTCATCACAGTTTGACAAAGAGTGAGGTTCACAGGCGGTGACAAAGATTGCCAATCTGTACGCTGAAATTTTTGATATAGTGCCTGCCTAACACCGCTAAAGGCAGAGAGAATGGGCGTCAGAGCGCAACAAAAAGAACGTACACGACGTACACTGATTGAAGCAGCGTTCAGTCAGCTCAGCGCCGAACGCAGTTTTGCCAGCCTGAGTCTGCGGGAAGTTGCCCGCGAGGCAGGTATCGCACCCACCTCCTTTTATCGTCATTTCAAGGATGTCGATGAGCTGGGCCTGACGATGGTGGATGAAAGCGGGCTCATGCTGCGACAGCTGATGCGCCAGGCGCGCCAGCGTATCGCCAAAGGCGGCAGCATCATTAAAACGTCGGTGTCGACCTTTATGGAGTTCATCGGCAACAACCCCAACGCTTTCCGCCTGTTACTGCGTGAACGTTCCGGCACCTCCGCCGCTTTCCGTGCCGCCGTGGCGCGTGAAATTCAGCACTTTATCGCTGAACTGGCTGACTATCTTGAGGTCGAAAATCGCATGCCGCGCAGTTTTACCGAAGCGCAGGCTGAGGCGATGGTGACCATTGTCTTCAGCGCCGGTGCAGAAGCACTGGATGTTGATGCTGAGCAGCGTCGTAAGCTTGAGGATCGGCTGGTGTTACAGCTGCGTATGATCGCCAAAGGCGCCTATTACTGGTACCGCCGGGAGCAGGAGCGTCTCGCGGTTACCCTGGAAAAACCCGAAGAGTAATGAGTAAGGATCCGTCCATGACCCACCCAGCTTCCCGCGATAAAGGCACACTGGCACTGGCTTTTATTACCGGCTTAGCGATTAACGGCTCATTTTCTGTGCTGTTCAGCGCCTTTGTTCCCTTTTCCATTTTTCCGCTGATTGCACTGGGCCTGGCGGCCTGGTGTCTGCATCAGCGTTACCTCAACACTAACATGCCGGAGGGGATGCCGGGCCTGGCAGCCGCCTTTTTCCTGCTGGGAATTCTGGTTTACAGCGCGCTGGTGCGGGCAGAATACCCGGACATGGGCTCCAACTTCATCCCCACTGTTCTGATGGTGGCGCTGGTGTTCTGGATTGCAACGCGATTTAAGCGCAAGCGTAATCAGTAAAAAAAACGGGAACCGCAGGGTTCCCGTTTTTGTTTATGCTTCAGGCTTTACGCGTCAGCAGAACACCGCATTCCATATGATGGGTGTAAGGGAACTGGTCAAACAGCGCCAGGCGCGCGACGTCGTGCGTTTGCGCCAGCGTCTGCAGGTTGTCGCTCAGGGTCTGAGGATTGCAGGAGATATAGAGGATGCGCGGATAAGCCTGCACCATCTTCACCGTCTCATCATCCAGTCCGCTGCGCGGCGGATCGACAAAAATCGTCTCGCAGTCGTAGCTGGTCAGATCAATGCCTTCCAGACGATTAAAGCTGCGGACACCGTTCATCGCCTGGGTAAACTCTTCCGCCGCCATGCGAATGATCTGCACATTATCGATCTGGTTAGCGGCGATATTGTATTGCGCCGATGCCACGGAAGGTTTGGCGATTTCCGTTGCCAGTACACGGCGGAAATTGCGTGCCAGCGCCAGCGAGAAGTTGCCGTTGCCGCAGTAGAGTTCCAGCAAATCCCCCTGTGAATCCCGGGTGACATCCAGCGCCCACTCCAGCATCTGAATATTCATTGCCGCGTTAGGCTGCGTAAAACTGTTTTCGACCTGGCGATAGATAAGCTCGCGGCCCGCCACCGGCAGACGTTCGTCAACGTAGTCGCGGTCGAGACAGATTTTGGTTTTGGTGGCGCGGCCAATCAGCTGCACATCCAGCCCTTCTGCACGCAGCCGATCGCGCAGCGCGGCGGCGGCCTGCTGCCACTCGTCGTCCAGCTTGCGGTGGTAGAGCAGCGAAATGACAATCTGATTGCTCAGGGTCGAGAGATAGTCGATCTGGAACAGCTTGTGGCGCAGAGTACGGTTATCGCGGATCGCGGCGATCATCTTTGGCATCAGCTGATTGATCAGCTGGCTGGCCGCAGGGAACTGATCGACACGGATCCGTTCGCGCGTCTGCTGATCGAAGATGATGTGATAGATATCATCACCGTCGTGCCACAGCCGGAACTCTGCGCGCATCCGATAGTGGCTGACCGGTGAACGGAACACCTCCACGTCGGGCGCAGCAAACGGCGTCATCATCGTCTCTAAACGACTGACTTTTTCCGCCAGCTGTGCGTCATACTCTTCAATGGGGAGATGTTCGGGTGTCATGAGCAATCCTGATTAATAGCTTACCAGCGGGCGATTGTAGGCATTCACTTGCTGATGTCCAGTCCCGCAGAGCGATGATTCCCGGCTATCTGGACTTCCGAATCGCCACTCCGTAGACTGCAGACGCCGGCCTCAGCCTGAGTTAATAGGGAATCCAGTGTAAATCTGGAGCTGACGCGCAGCGGTAAGGAATGTCGTGATGAGTGCAATAGCAGACACTGTCCTGCGGGATGGGAAGTCATCATCATTTATGGTTCCCAGCCCGAAGACCTGCCGGTGTAACGTCGCTACTCGTACAATCATCGCGTGCTATCGATTGTCGGCCTGCGGCATCCTGCTTCGTCTTATGGATGCGATTTAAAAATGATAAAAAAAAGTGTATCGCTGTTCGCTCTGAGCGCAACGGCGGCTTCTCTCTGGGCGCAAAACGGGTTTGCTCAGGCAAATGATGAGACGCAAATCGTGACCGCTAACCGTTTTGCCGAACCTGTCTCCGGCGTGCTGGCACCCACCACCGTCGTGACGCGCGATGAGATTGAGCGCTGGCAGGCTAAAAGCCTGGCGGATGTGATGCGCCGTCTGCCGGGTGTCGATGTGGCGCAAAACGGCGGATTAGGTCAGCAGAGCTCCCTGTTTATTCGCGGCACCGAGTCCCGCCATGTCCTGATCCTGATTGATGGCATCCGGCTGAATCAGGCCGGAATCAGTGGTTCGTCCGATCTCAGCCAGATTCCGCTGACCCTGGTGCAGCGTATCGAATATATCCGCGGTGCGCGTTCTGCCGTCTACGGTTCTGATGCCATTGGCGGCGTAATTAATATCATCACCGGCCGGTCGCAGCCGGGAACCACGCTGACGGCGGGCATGGGCTCCAATGGCTATCAATCTTATGATGGCTCTACCCAGCAGAGGCTGAGCGACGCCACAACGCTGACCCTGGCAGGCAACTATACCTACACCAGAGGATATGATGTGGTGGCGGGCTATCCCAGTAACTATGGCCCGGCACAGCACGACCGCGACGGATTCATGAGCAAAACCCTCTATGGCAATCTTGAGCATCAGTTCAGCGATGAGCTGAGTGGGTTTGTGCGCGGCTACGGATTTGATAACCGCACCGCCTATGACGGGGCATACAGCTACGATGAGAGTTATACCAACATCATCGGTCTGCCGGACACCCGCCAGCTCTACAGTCAGACCTGGGACACCGGTTTACGCTTTAACCGTGATTTCTACTCTACTCAGCTCATCGCCAGCTATGGCCATACCAAAGATATCAACTACGACCCGCGCAATGGCCGCTACGGCGCGGCTTCCACGTTTGATGATGTCACGCAGTACAATCTGCAGTGGGGCAACACCGTGCAGATGGGGCAGGGCGCGGTGAGTGGGGGTGTCGACTGGCAGAAAGAGACTACTGAGCCAGGCACCAATACTCTGTCAGAGGGGTATGAGCAGCGTAACACCGGCCTCTACCTGACCGGCCAGCAGCAGTTCGGCACGGTTACGCTGGAAGGGGCGGTACGCGGTGACGATAACAATCAGTTCGGCTGGCATAACACCTGGCAGACGGCAGCTTCCTGGGAGTTTATCTCGGGCTACCGTGCCTTCGCCTCTTATGGCACCGCCTTTAAAGCGCCGAATCTGTCACAGGTTTACAGCCCGGCTTATGGTAATCGGGACCTCGAACCGGAAAAAAGTAAACAGTGGGAAGGCGGCTTTGAAGGGTTGAGCGGGCCGGTCAGCTGGCGCGTGTCGGGCTACCGCAATGACATCGATAACCTGATTGATGGCGATCCGGCGACCTTCCGGTACTACAACATTAAGCAGGCGCGTATTAAAGGCGTGGAAGCGACGGCAGGCTTTGATACCGGGCCACTGACGCATCAGCTCTCTTATGATTATGTCGATGCGCGGGATGGCAGCACCAATCAGCCGCTGGTTCGCCGGGCAAAACAGCAGGTGAAGTATCAGCTCGACTGGACGCTGTATGACGCGGACTGGTCCGTGACCTATCACTATCTGGGCGACCGCTACGATACGGATTTTAACAGCACGCCCAGCCGCCGCGTCAGGGAAGGTGGCGTCAGTCTGTGGGATCTCGCCGTCTCATATCCTGTCACTTCACAACTCACAGTTCGTGGTAGAATTGCCAACCTGTTCGATAAAGATTACGAGACAGCGTATGGCTATCAGACTCCAGGACGAGAGTATTACCTCAGCGGCAGCTACAGCTTCTGATTTGCGACCCACCGTGCTGGTATTTGACTCCGGCGTCGGTGGGCTTTCTGTCTATGATGAGGTCCGTCAGCTACTGCCGGATCTTCATTATCTCTACGCCTTCGATAACGCCGGCTTCCCTTATGGTGAGAAAAGCGAATCCTTTATCGTGGAGCGGGTGGTCGCCATCGTTGAGGCCATTACCCGCCGCACGCCTCTCTCATTAGTCATCATCGCCTGCAATACCGCCAGCACGGTTTCGCTGCCTGCATTGCGTGAACACTTTTCGTTTCCTGTTGTAGGCGTCGTTCCGGCGATTAAACCGGCTGCGCGCCTGACGCGTAATGGTGTCGTGGGCTTGCTGGCGACAAGAGCAACCGTTCGCCGTCCTTATACTCATGAGCTGGTGGCACAGTTTGCTGGCTCCTGCAAAATTGAGATGCTGGGATCGGCGGAGCTGGTGGAGCTGGCAGAAGCCAAGCTGCATGGCGGGGAAGTGGCACTGGATGAGGTAAGGCGTATTGTTCAGCCATGGCTGCGGATGGCGGAACCGCCTGACACGGTGGTTTTAGGCTGCACTCACTTTCCTTTACTGCGCGAAGAGCTGCAACAGGTCCTGCCGGAAGGAACGCGCCTGATTGATTCCGGTGCGGCAATCGCCCGACGTACGGTCTGGCTGCTGGAGCATGAAGCACCTGAGGTGCGTTCCTCACAGCAGAACGTCGCGTTCTGTACGGAGCTGGATGGCGAAGCGGTACAATTATCACCCGTTTTACACCGTTATGGCTTCCCGTTGCTGGAAAAACTGGCGCTTTAGGGGCTTTTAGCTGAAAAAAACAGCACTCGGAATTTTATTTGAAATTAGCACTTGTCAGCCTCCGAGAACTCCCTATAATGCGCCTCCACTGACACGGCACAACGGCTTACGAAGCGTCGCGTTAAGTGGTTCGAAATCATACGAACCAGTGAGTTAAGCGAAAATAAATGCTTGACTGACAATGCGGAAAGCGTAATATACGCAGCCCGCGCCGCAGGAAAACGCGGCACTGCTCTTTAACAATTTATCAGACAATCTGTGTGGGCACTCGCAGGATTGATATCAGCGCCTTAGGGCGCACAAAAATATCAAAGCCTCACGAGTGAACACATAATGAAATTCATTATGACGTTTTACAGATGAGCACCGCTGAACTCGTTTCAGCAAATCAAACTTTAAATTGAAGAGTTTGATCATGG
>Ga0157366_1001104_pt1 | contig 11179 bp, 2 predicted proteins | sample AttbisABBM1_FD_113149 | JGI IMG/M metagenome (GOLD analysis project Ga0157366, IMG submission 113149) | Fungus gardens microbial communities from leaf cutter ant in Botucatu, State of São Paulo, Brazil - Atta bisphaerica ABBM1 | ecosystem: Host-associated > Fungi > Mycelium > Unclassified ...
CTAATTAAGAAGAGGCTCCTTGTCGAGTTCTCTTGTGAAATTCCCACTAGATATCCACCTAAGAGATTTACTTGCTTGTGACGCTATTGGTCTTTGTGACTAGTGGTTGCTACAACACATGCTACTACTTCTTTAGCCTACTCTAAACAACTATGTACTCATCTTAAGATCAATATATATTACACATGTTGTATGACATCATCTTTCCAGAACCTTCTATCCTATTCTATGTAACTATGTGATCATGTCATCTAATATGACTAACATGTAACAATATGATCATAATATCACTTAACCCTAACCTTAGATCCAAATAAAGAAAATAAAAGGAAAAATCAAAATAAAAAGAAATTAAATAAAGAAACTAGTGTCTAAGCTTTATATGTCTAATATATATTTGATAAGCTAAGCTTAAAGATTGTAATACTTTACTTTTAACTTAAGATTAGAGTTTAGCATAATATTATACAATATAATATAGTGTTACACATTAGTCATATAAATTCTGTCACAGTCACAGTCACATGATCATATATTACAGAAGAATGTAAAAGATTCCAGAATAATAATATTATACTATATATTGATAATATATAATATGTATAGCTTTTAGAATGAACTAAATTTTATGTAGTATAGACCATTAGTCTAGCATATATAAGTAGAATACATTATACTTAGAAACTCCATCAAATTTTCTTGTAATTACCCAATTCAAAGATATTTTACTTTTATACTTGAGTCTAAGTTTTAATATTATATACTATTGATATATAGTATAACATTATTCTCTAGAATCTTTTATATTTTTTATGTGTCATGTGATTGTATAATTGTGACTTTTTGACTATAACCCATGTGACTTAATGTGTAACAGTTGTAATAGTTACATATAACATCACACTAAATTCTAATTCTGATAAAATAAAATATAAAATAAATAAAAATAAGAAAAAAATAAAATAAACCAAGTTCAATATTTGCAACTCTAATACTAGATATACCAAGATATGTCTGTCACATGGACTTGAAAGTAATTTTTCAAGTTTCTTACTATTACTTCAAGTTGTAATTTTAGAGAGAATAAATATAGGAAAATTTGCTTTTCTAAGGCTTTTCTCTTTTGTATTTTCCAGTTGATCCATATTTTATAATTCTTTCTAATATCTACACTTATCTGCTTATCTGCTTATCTATACTCTGAAAGTATTTGCTAAATAATTTGGTTCTTTTTCAATTTGGTCTTTTAATTTTAAACTGTTTTTGATTATTTAAGTATTATCATTTTATACTTATATAAACAGAATTCTAATATATCAGAATAGGCCTACTATTGTATAAAGTAGTTATTATCCTCAGAAATCTTTATCTTATTTTTTTAGGATTTTTTAGAGATAAGTATATAGTTAGTATTTTATAAACAATATACTTAGAATTTTCTAGAAATTTGAAGTGTTTTGCTCTTCCACCCAGTTACCTTAATATTCATAGTTCAAACTCTAATACAATGATAATTTTACTAATAAAAAACTAACTGATATTCTTGGTTATATTATTAACTCACTTAATATTAATTAGACTCCTGGTTCTAATACTAATTCAAGAGGAACTGATATCTATATCTCTAATACTTTTAGTAGCACTAAGCCTGACAAGCTTAATAATTTTTTATTTCAATGTTATCTTTATTTCTATACAAATCCTATATAATTTAATATAGATATTATGAAAATTAATTTCACAATAACATATTTCTCTGAAGTTACTAGAACTATTTTGAGGTAGGCTTCAATAAAGAAAACTAAGATATTTTTCAAGGTTGGCTCTCTAATTGGAATTTATTTGTTAACAAACTATATTAGTATTTTAGTCTTTTAGACTTTATTGGTAAAGTAGCTAATATGTTAGATAATCTTTGTATGAAGTTTAGTAACAAAATATCTACTTATAACATGAACTTCATGTACTATGTCTCTTAATTAGGTTAGAGGAATAGTGTTTTTTGTTACTGCTATTACTAAGAGCTCTCTAATTAGATTTGGAATCTAATTTCTACCTAAGAACAAGACAAGCTTATCCCATTCCAGAACATGTATACTTTAGTAATAACTATTGATTACTGCTACTAAGAGTATGACTACAAATATCATTATATAAAATAAGCAAAAAGAAGGCTCTTGAATCTTACTCTTAGAAGCAAGATAAAGCTTTCTCTGCTGGTAATAATATAGGCTTCCAAAACAAGGTAAATATATTTCTAGTAGCCTCATCTACTAAATTATTACCTTCTAAGGTATCTAATCTCTTGACTCTACTTTCAAGAATCAGTTGAATTCTTTGTAGATAAATCTTTCTTTTAAGCTAACCAACAATGGCAAGTTAACTAGTAATAAGTGTAAGAAGTAGCTTGAAAACAATTTATATCACTACTGTGGGGTAAGAAACCATAAGCTAGACTCTTGTTCTAAGAAGTAGACTATGGTTACTCCAAAATGATATGATGTTTTAGTGGCTACTAATATCTTTACAGCTACTTCTAAAAAGCCCTTGAAAAGATAAAGAGCAACTTTCAGAACTTTGTACAGACTGAAAGCTACATTGAACTTTCCTATGTAGTAATAAGTTTTATCTGACTCAATATATTTGCTCTTTCTAACTCTTACTCTCTCTTTGTTTTTCTTACTTTTTCCTTGATTCTTAATCAGAGTCATCTTAATAAATCTCTGTTTTGAGCTTGAGCTAATTCTAAATCTACTTATTGCTTTGTAGACTTAAAATTTATAGATATTCATAATCTGAAAATATCCTCAACCCTACTAGTTGCTTTTTGCTTGTTTGATAGTTTATTAAATAGTACCATCTTTAAAATTGCTACTATGTCTATAATTTTTCCTATCAGTAATTATATAAATCTGTACTTTTATGTTACTTTACTTGATTTTTTCTGCTCTTTGGTTTTTGGGTATAACTAAATTACCTAATACAATTTACTAATTGACTAGGTAAATAGGTCAATAAACTTCTGTTCATCTTTGTGGGAAAATCTTGCTTTCTCTTACATTGCAGCTAATATCTAAGACTTCTATGTTTACATTTGAGTGATCTAATATTGGTATTGTAACATATATATATATTAAGGCTTTTAAGCTTTAGTAAATTTCAACTTTGTTATTTTTCTTTGGATAACTAAGCTAACTTCACACAACTTGTAGAGGCTTCTGACCTTTCAAATAATTCTCCTAAGTATTATAAATTTGCTGATATCTTTAGTAAAGTCAAAGCTGAAGTCTTTGTTTTTTATCATTCTTATAATCTCAAGATCAACTTGGAAGAGAGTTCTTAACCTCTAGTTAGCCTTATATACTCTCTTTTAGCATCTGAACAAGAGGCTCTAAAGAAATTTAATAAGAAAAATCTCAATATAAGTTTTATCTGACCAATCTTATTTCCATATAATATGCCATTCTATTTATTAGAAAAAAGATGGTTTACTATGCCTCTGTATTAACTTTCATAGTCTTAACCATATTACAAAAAAGAATTGTTATCCACTTTCACTTATCTCTAATTTATTAGACTTATCTTGTAAAGTTTAAGAATATACTAAGATAAATCTTTGCCATGCTTACTACATAGTTCATATTGCTGATGATGATGAATAGAAGACTGCTTTCAAGACATATTATAGATTATCTGAGTGGTCTATAATATCCTTTGGTTTTACCAATACTTCTATGGCTTTTCAGCAATTTATAAAAAACATTTTTTTTCAATGTTTTAGATGTCTGTATTATAATTTATCTAGATGATATACTCATATAATCCAACAATATATCCAAATATTGCTAGTATATCAAGAAAAAACTCAAACATCTTTACAAGACTAACCTTTATGCTAAACTAGGGAAATGCAAGTTTTACTTCAAGTCAGTAGAGTATCTAGAATATATTCTTTCTCTCTCTGGTCTTACCATGTCTAACAACAAAGTAAAGATAATTCAAGACTAGCTAGAGCCCAAATAAATCAAGAATATTTAGTCTTTTCTAGATTTTATTAATTTTTACTACTATTTTGTCTTTAATTAGTCAGATATTGTCATTCTATTCATCTATCTCACCTAAAAGAACATCCTCTAGAAGTTTGACTTCTCATGTCATGATGCTTTCAACTCTTTAAAGAAAACATTTATCTTTGCACCCATCCTTATATACTAGATTTCCAATGCTTAACTCATTATGAAAACTAATGCTTTGGACTATACTCTCACTATAATTCTTTCTATTGTGAATAAAGATGATGAAGTTCATCTGGTTGTCTTTCATTCCTATACTTTTACCACAGCAAAGCTGAATTATGATACTCATAGCAAGAAATTACTGGCTATTTTTAAGACTTTTAAAATTTTGTGATATTATTTAAAGAGTCTAGCCTTTTGTATCAACATTATTATGGATTACAAAAACCTTAAGTATTTTTCTACTACCAAGATATTGACCTAAAGATAAGTGTGGTAGTCTGAATATCTCTCACAGTTTAACTTTGTTATTAAGTTTTGCCTTGGATGTCTTGGTACCAAACTGGATGCTCTTACTAGATAATAGGATATATATCCTATTGGAGAGAATATTAGCTATACTATAGTTAACTCTCACAACTTCAAACCAATTTTTACTCAAGAGAACAACTTACAATCTTTATATAAGCTATAGTTCTTCTTTTTCTCTCCTTTCATGTAACTACAGTTGTTGATCTCAACACTCTATACTGAGACATTCATTTAGTTCTTTTTAGTGACTTGACTGCTACAAAATACACAAAACACATTTCTACAGATGGCTGTTAGTTTATAGACTTTAACAGTCTTTATCATCTTGATAACAAAATCTACATACTATTTGCTAGTAATTTCTATACATGTGTTCTTTAATATAATCATGATCATATTCTTGCTAGCTACTTTAGTCAGAACAAAATACTAGAACTTATTTCTAGTTTAGCCTCCATGCTCATATATATATATAGTGATTCTGTAAGTCTTATGTCAGTTGTATGCAATCTAAACCTTAGTACCACAAGTTTTATAGATCTTTCAAGTAAATATCTATCTCCAAATGACTATAGAATTTTATTTTTATTGACTTCATCAAGAAACTCCTATCATTCTCTGATTTTAACATCATTTTGGTTATTATTAACAGGTTCACTAAGCAGGCTATTTACATTCTTACATATGATATTATTATATTTGTAAACCTAGCATATTTTTTCATTTTCTATGTGTTTTTCAAACATAGTATTTCTTCCCGTATCATCATTAACAGAAGTTTGGAGTTTATGTCAAAAATTTTTATTCTTTAAGTACTGTTCTAGACATACAGCTTCACTTCACTTCAGGTTACCACTATAAAGATAATAAACAAACTAGATATACAAACTAAATCTTAAAGTAATATCTTTATGTATATTGTAACTACTAGCAAGATAACTGGTCTGAACTTCTGCTATTTATAGAGTTCTTTTATAACAATGTTCCTAGTGCTATCACTAGTATTTCTCTATTCTTTTCTGTTACTCTAGAAAACACTTTTTCATGAAAAGATATTTTGTTATTAGGTTTTCAAGTATTTAAGACCTATTCAAGAGCTTTAGTAAGAAGGCTTAGTGCTTCTAGATAATGCTTCAAGATAAGAAATACCACTATACTTGTGAAAGACTAGCTACAAAGTACAGGCACTTGTAAGCATGATCTGCATAGCTACAAATATATAAACAGTTGAATAAAGTAGAAATACACTGGATCAGAAGCCAGAGAAGTCTAGAATAGACTTGTGAGTAAAGACAATTGATAAAAATGATTAAAGAGAAATGGAATCAGTACTTATGAGCAGAAAACAATCATTGGGATAATGTTAGATTGCAAATAGAGAGGACTATATATTTATAAGACTTTAGCTATTTTTCTTATAGTTTTGGTCTCCATTCTCTATGTTTATTTCCTGTATTTTGAGACTAATATATGAGCCACAAGAGGAAAAAAGAAGAGAGAGAAAACTCCTATCCAAATTCTCTACTTGTAAGTAGTTTAATTGCTATTTTATCAAGTGAGTGTTGTTAGTATCTTATATCACTTTTGTACAAGTTTTGGAAAGTTCTAATAGCTTGGAAAAGGATGGCAAGGTAAGTATCAATTGGTATTTTCAGTTATAAGGTTTGACTAAGGAATATATCACCTGAGATCAATAGTGTTTTTGAAGACTCTTAAGAAGTTTTGCAATCTATTTACTAGATTTTCCAAAGGATTTTAATATTCTTTCTAACTATATTCTTTTGCATTCATAAGAACTCTTTTAAGAGTTTTATGTGTTCAATTCTTCTTTTATATTATTGTTTCTACTTCTTCTCTTGATTCCTGACACTGATATCATCTTCTTTAAATTATTTAGTATATATTTAAAGGCTAATGTTACATAGTTTTTGTTACATTCTAGTATAATCTTGATGAGTTATAGAGTACTCTTAACTAAGATTACTGTAGCCCAATAGTGCTATTAGATATCTGCTAATGCATGATACTCCCTTGTATCTAATTTCAAGATAGGTGATAAAATCTTAATTAAGGCTTAATTCTTTAGGACTACATGATTTTTGAAGAAACTATCTGAGAAATATCTTAGTGTTGGATATAGTTTATATCTTATTATTCAAGATTTTATGAGATATCTTAGAAGTACAAATGAGTCAGTTGTGTGTTATCTGAGAACATAAAAGATAGGGTCAGAACAACTTTTGGCTTTAGCTTATATACTACATCTCTATGAGTTATATTGGTTGCATATTTTAGAAGAGGACTTGATGAACTTAGAAGGTTAGGACTACTGGAAGATAAAGAGGTATAACTAACACTAGGAATTAATAATAGTTTTGGTTGATTTTTAGAATAAAGCTAGTACAGTATAAATTACTAGTTTATATACCAAGTATTCTATCTAGAGTAGCTATCTAGAATAGAAACTACTAAGCAAGTTACCTTGAATACTAGTGATCCTTTGATATCAGGAATAGAAGTTCATAGAATTAGCAAGAGACTAGTAAGAATATCTGAGAGAAAATAAAGAAAGATAGTTTATACTAAAAGAGGTTAGGAAGTACAAATGAGAGAGAAAGAATTATCTGTGGGTTGGAATAGATAACTAGAACAAGATGTAATACTTAGACCCTATGAAATAATTTTCCAGTCTAGTAATTTATTGTTTATCTTTTATTTTTCAGGATTTATATACTCTGTATATCTGGTCTTTCATATCTCTATACTCAAACTTGCTATTTTTAATACTTTTCCTAAGAAAACATAGCTGGCTTCTATACTAGTGTTAATCAATGGGAAACCTGAGTATGAAATCTTATTAATAGTAGATTTCAAAATCAATTGCTAAAAGATATATAAGCTTTTCTATAAGATTATTTGGTTAGAATATAAAAATACTGAAGATGAATCAGAGTAAATTCCTATTACTGAGCTTACTCATGCCACCAACATAATAATAATATCCAATTTCTATATTCTGCCAAGTCTGGTTTACTTCCATTATCTTAATTATACTATTATTACTCATCCCTAACTTTTTAAATAGAGATTTTTCCTAGTATATTCTGTTTGTTTGTTTTATTCTAACTTAATTCCAGCTTCTGCATACTTTTTTATATGGTTTTTCTCTTAATTCCCAGACTTTAACTTCTGTTTTATTTTCTTTCTTAACTATCTTAATAGTTTTCTTATTTACATAGTTAGAAACAAATCAAATTCTAATTCTAATTTAGTAATACTTATAAATAAAAACAATATTCTAATAGATGGCAGATATTAGAATGGACTTCAACATCTTCTTCTTAATCTCTTTGGGCCTTTCTATAAATATTTTCTTATTCTGATTCTTGTTTTTTTATTTTTATTTTTATTTTTATCTTTCTTGTTATTCTGTAAAACCTTTTTTGGACTTTACTAAGTATTAACTGTAATCTCAATTTTTTATTAGATATAGCTTATACCTTATTATCTAAGATTTAGAAGAAAATCTCAGAAGTCCAGAACTAAGTAGTTTTACATTATCTAAAAATACAGAAAACAGAGCAGAATGATCCTTGGCTTTGGCTTATATGCTATACTTCTACAAATTGTATTGGTCATATATTTCAGATTAAGAACAGAGGACTTGGAGGATAGAAAACCACTAGGAGATAGTAAGATATATTATCACTAATACTAGAAGAAAGATACTAGTTTTTAGAATGACTATTACAGTATAAACTATTAGATTATATACTAGTTAATATATTTAAGATAGCTATCTAGAATATAACTGCTAAAAAAGTTACTCTGATTATTAGTGATTCTTGGATATTCAGGAAGAGATATTCATAGAGTTATCTTGGATTAGCAAGGACATCTGAGGTAAAATGAATAGATTTGATCTACACTGAAAGAAGTTTGAAAGTATGGATCAGGGTAAGTGGTTATTCATAGATTGGAATAGATAGTGTCAGAATATAAAATACAATATTCTTACTAATTAGGTAGTATTCTTTCTTAATAGTAGTAATATTAGTATGAGAGATATACTATTACTTGATAGTAATATACTTTGCACAAACTAGAGAGCAACTATAAATAAAGAAATTAATCAATAAAAAATGATAAAAGAAAATAACAATATTACTCATCTACTATTGTATACCAAACACTTCTATCTGATATGTATGCATCTTTTTTTGATAATTGCTATTTAGTCTTATCTTTTCAAAAAATCTCCATCATCTCCTTATATTTGGTTTCTATAATTTGAAGAAAATTTTCTTCTATACTCTAGCCTTAGTAGTCTTCCTTACTTTCTAAGCTACCAGTTTAACATGATATACTTCTGTCATTTCTTTTAGATAGGCTTAAAGCTATTGCTTTTCCTTGTATCATTGTTATATTTCTTTATATTGTGACTCTAACATTTTAGTGTTAGCCTTTGAAATGTTTAAAAAAGAAAGCATAATTAAGACTTATATAGATACCTACTAACACAACTAGGCAAAGATTACAGTGATTTAGTAGAGATTATGACTTTTTAGAGAAAATATAAGTATTATTGTTCAATAGTACTACATACATAACTTATCTCTAGGAAATTATAAATTAGGAACTTAAGAAAAAAAGCTATAAAGTTAAAGATAGAAGAAAAAAAGAAACAAGTTACTTATGACAGATATGTTGTAAAGCATTTTGCTTGCTAAGCATTATGTCCATGATCAGTAGTACTAATTAGGTAATCAATATAAAATTTTCACATAAATTAAATTACTATTATCCTAAGCTCTTTATCATAGTACTTACTATAGATAAGTGATTATTAGCTGCCCATACTGCATTATAATGTTGTGCATTCTGTTCCTTCCAATAGGTTATGAATTCCTGTTATCTTAATTTCTAGTTAGTACTTTTTCAGGCTATTTTTTTATTAGTGAGAAAGACTTGACCAACTCTACTAGTAAGCTGATACCTTATTTCTCCTAAACCTGTGATAAATTGAGCTAATCTTAAATTACTTTATACTTATAAAATCTTCTTGTACCTTATATATACTAATAGCTTATCACTGGTTGAATTGAACATTTGTACTTTAATTGGCTATATTTGCTCTCTAATTTATACTAATTATCTTTATTGATAGCAATAGCCAACTTTAACTTTGTTGTTACTCTTCTCAAGCTCACTGGTCTTGCTGATTATTCTTTCTGGAAAATCTGTATTAAATCAACTCTTGTTCTCATTATTTATCCTAATATTATCTTTACTGCTAGAGATATGCTGAATACTTTGGAACTTTCTTAAACTACTGATACAGGTGAAATAACCAGAAGAAACTTTCTGGGCCTCCAAGTTTTAGCTATTCTTAATTTTACCTTATCAGATAACTTACTAATATATGATCAATTTAATATTAAAGCTCTTTGGGCTTATTTACAAACTCTTATGAAAATATTTGGTCTAATATTAGTTTTTTTTAATTACTAGAGAACAATTACATTTCAAATTTTCAGTGATTGATTGAAATCTTACTCTTCAGATTGCTGAGCTTGATTTTCTTCATACAAAACTCTATGGAAACAATTGTAGCATTTCTTCTGTTCTAAGAGCAATAACTTTCTTATTTGTAATATATTGTACATTCTACCATTAAGACAAAATTCTTTAGGTGAACTAATACTGTTAATACTATTTACCACTCTGGTATCCCATATAGATATAAATTCTCTTAGTAGAGAAATATTATGACTTAAAACTTAGTAATAAGTCAAAAGAAAAAACTTGTATAGGATTTACATAAGAAAACTTGATAGAGTTCCTAGTACAAAATGTCTATCTTATATATGCTAGTTAGTTAGAATTTACTCTAAAAACTGTATATTGTTTATAAGATTAACATGTGATAAACATACTATATAACATTATTGTCCTAGAACCTTCTATATTTTCTGTGTGACAGTGACAGTGACATGTGTGACTGATATGTGACATCATGCTATATTCTAATCCTAAGTTTAAAATAGAAAAATAAAATGAGAAGAAATAAAAAAGCAAAGTGTATTACTTTAACTCTAACAAGAAAGAACTTTTAGTACTTACAAGAGTAGCAACAGTCACAGAGCAAAGATTCTTTTAAGTAGTAAAAGAAAAAAAAAGAATAACTAAGATAGAAAGATAATAATATCTATTAAGCAGATAAAACAAGAAACCAAAATAACAATAGTAGTAATATCTATTAGATAAACAGTACTATTATCTTTGCAAGCATAATCACTATTTTTCTATCAATTCATCCTTATTTTTCTAGGCCTTTAGTTATGGTCCCTCAACTTGCTAATTGTCTTTTTACAGTGTACACTTCTTAAAGTAATTCTACTCAAGGACTCTAGATACAAGTAAAAGTGCAAGTACTAAAATTCTACAAGAAGTGTTTGGAGAAGAAGCTAACCTATCTATTAAAGCTTCAATCTTCAGAATTATAAAACTATTTACTGAAAATCTCTTTCCTGTGGAGGTTAATTCTTTTATAATAGCTATTTTTAGAAAGTAGGCAGATGATGACAATTATACAGTTTCCCTAGAAAGCAATAATAAATATGAATTGGATA
>Ga0157366_1001105_pt1 | contig 11176 bp, 15 predicted proteins | sample AttbisABBM1_FD_113149 | JGI IMG/M metagenome (GOLD analysis project Ga0157366, IMG submission 113149) | Fungus gardens microbial communities from leaf cutter ant in Botucatu, State of São Paulo, Brazil - Atta bisphaerica ABBM1 | ecosystem: Host-associated > Fungi > Mycelium > Unclassified ...
ATATTATTTATTGAGAAGAAAGCAGTTGAAAGTTGGATCATTTTAGATACAGTTCACATCTCATTATCCAAGATCTAATAATAGGCTTTTAGAAGTCCAAATAAGTAACTTTGTATTATCTAAGTATGTGAAATGTAAAAGTCAGAATAACCTTTAGCTTTAGCTTGTATGCTGTATCTTTACTAGCTGTACTAGTTGCATATTTCAGAAGAGACACTTAAAATATTGTTAGCAGATAAGTCTACTAAAAGGTGGGAGGTATGCCATAACTAACACTAGAAGATAGTGATAGTTTGAGTTTCAAAATAAGACTTTACAATATAACTACCAGCTTGTATACTAAGTATACTATCTAAGATAGTTATCTAGAAATAAAGATTGCTAAGCAAGTTACTCTAGTTCTAGTGATTCTTAGATATCTAAAATAGAGATCCATGAAGTTGTCAAGGGTCTAGCAAGAACATTCAAGGTGGAATAGAGAATGTGATCTATACTGAAAGAGGTTAGAGTATGTAGATAAGAAAGAGTATGTTATTTGTGAGTTGGAATAGATATAACAAATTTCTCTTCACTCTTATCATTTACTTGGATTTTGATATGTATCAGATAGATGTTGTTGTTGCTTACTTACAGAAGGATTCTGATAAAGAGATTTATATAAAAGTGTTAGATGTATGAAAAAGTTAGGCTCTAGATATTATTATTGAAGACTATGGAAAGCTTTGTATAGCTTGAAATATGCTAAAAGGCAATAAAAGAGGTTGTATGAGGTTTTGACCAAGCTAGGTTTCATCCATACATTTACTGATAACTACTTATATATCAAGCAAAAGAAAGAGAAAATTGTTCTCCTTGTTTTTATTTATGTTGACAACATGGCAATTACTTTATCATTCCATTCAAAACCATGCTTAGTAATAACTTTGAGATTATTGACCTTAGTGAACTTAAGTTTATACTAGGAATCTTGGTTTTTGTAATTGTATGAATGTCAAGATGAACAAAATAGATGAAACTAGCTTCAAACAGATATTTGCAATCAGTTATATAGGAAGAAAGTTTGAATTAAGTATGAAAACTTATCTGGAAACAGATATGGATATCTATGAGATTAGATAAGATACCTGGATTGTGAATCAAGCTTGGAAGCTTATTCATGGATTGGCAATGTGATCTCAGATAACAATCTTGGCTTCAACTTATATGTTATATCCACTGTCTATCATATAGTTATAATTTTAAATAACAAGATATCAAAAGACTAACTAATATCTTAGTCAGAGAAGTAAGAGGATGAGTATTGAAAGATTCTGATCAGTTCTTAGTTAATTCTTAGTTAATTTCCAGACTAAATACTACAGAGTATTTACTTAGTCTTAAATACTAAGTCTGTAATCAAAACTGTAGTTATAGAATAGTATAGGAGATCATTAAAGAAACATTATAGAGATAATTTCTAGAATATAGAACAACCAAAAGTCTAGATGATAAGTTACCAGAAAATAAAATATAAACAAGTATGGATACAGAATTATATCTAAGTATAGTTAAAGTTCTAACTGAAAGTCAGGAAGTAAATGTCTTAGAAGTCAGTCTATGATAATAAACTATCTTATATTTCTCAACCAATTGGTATATATTTACCAAGTTCTTGCTCATTTTTGGTATATAAGATATCTTTTCTGTCTCACCTTTTCTTACTATACTATGAAACATGAGCTTTCTGTTTCTCTATCTCTCCAAACTGAAGCTGAAAAACATGTATATAGAGATTATGTAGATAATGTTCATTACTTTTCTCTTGTCAGTTCTCTTCTTTTTGTAACATAAACTTGCTTGAACATTTAGTTTGTAATGAGTCTAGTAGCTCAATTTAGTAAAAATCCTGGTATTATATACTTGAAAGCTACAAAGTGTATTTTATGCTATCTCAAGAGTATGGCAGACTTAAATCTAGTATTTGGACAGTGAATGAATATGTAACAGAATCACAGATACTTTTTCTTTTTTTATATTTTATATTGCTAAGTCAACTCTTCTGTTCCTATCTTCTATGCTATATTTGCAGATAACCTTGGCAAGTGTGAATTGTATCTAATATAACCATCACATATGATATTACATCACAACCTCTCAGCTAAGTCCTAATAAGGAAAACAGAAATATAAGTAATAAGAGAGACTAAAAGTGATATTATGCAGATAGTTGATCTTGGCTTTAAGATGAGTGTGGCACAAGTCTAAGTTGATTATCAAACTAAGGAACAGTATATGGTAGCTAACATTCTTAAATACAGAAGTGTAAATCTAATAATACTTTACTGCTATATATACTCTGGGTTATTGGACACTATAGGGATTGTTATTTGGATTATCATGAGATTGATAAAATAGGTGAGGTTTGGTCCCCAGGTTGATTAGAATAGAGTATGATTCATACTAGAAGAGAGTAGAAAGAGTATGGGTGTCAGATAGTATGTGACAAGTTTCAAGAGTAATAAGGAGACATAAAGAGGTTTTATAGGCATTAAGAGTATTAATTGTTAGTTTTAGAGGTAACTTCTTTTTCTATTAGAGATGTCTAGTAAGAGCCATGAGATTCAACAGAAATGAACAAGTAAGTATGTTTAATAGTTTACTGTCCTTAGAGTTATATTCTTCTACTTTAAGTATAGCAAACCTATCTACTAACAGTCAGAGTATATAAATTGATAGCTGCTCTATATAAAATTCTTGTCTATAGTATTATTAAAACTGTCCTAGTCTTCAGGCTCTAATTACTACACTGCTTTTATATTCTTAAATGAGTTCAAATTCTCTATTAGTTCTTCTTATTGTTCAGCCATTAACTACTTGACATCCAATCTCACTAGGCAGTAACAGACAATGTGTTTCAGATTTCTATAGTGATGACATTCTCTTATAGAAGTAGAGTAGAGTTTCTAGACAGTGTTTATGTTCATAGGGACATTTATAAAAAGTGCTAACAATAGCTGTTATGAAAGGAATGAAAGAATAGAAGATGGTTACTTTGGGATAAAAATGACCAAGAAACCTCATAGTATCTGGAGGTTCAAGAGAGAACTTGAAGTAGTCTACTGGGCTGATTAGAAGGCTTTATTTGCCTGCTAGGCCTAGTTTATATGCTACATAGCTTCAAACCAAGTAGCAAAGCCTATATCATCTGGTCTAACCACTGGCAAAATTGTAATCTAATTCTGAATTGTAATATAGAGGCCTTTGTGGAACTTGACTACTATGGTGCATAGATTAGTATAACTAGTTTTTGATATGAGAGATTAAAGCTCATTTATATAATTTTCAACTGTACAGCTTCTTTGGTAGTATGTCACTTCTTTCAGTTTGTTAATAGCTTCAGCAGTAGTATTGATGGAGAAGAAGTATTCTCATTGCTTAAACTTAGGCCATATAACAATAGAGAAGGTGCCTATAGTTGACTCCTTGCAGAAGATCTTTTCTGACTACTCTAATATACAGCCATTTTTAAAGAAAGATAAGACACAGAGAATCTTGTCTTGATCACAAGCAAATTACTTAAGTAGATAGACAGATATATAAGGAGTAGAAGCTCAAGAAGGCTCTTTCAATCTGTCAATCACTACTAAAGTCTGGTAGAAGAGGTATATGAGGTCTAGAGTATTAAGGGGAGTTTTGAGGTGTGGAGTATTAGTAGATAAAGAGAATCTTATAGTAAGAGAAAAAGGGATACTTATAGTTGTAGGAATAGAATTGGATATAAGCAAGTGCAAGTCTTAAAGTTGGTTTATGAGACTTGCTAAGATGTTGTTAGTATTATGTTTTGAGGCTTACTAATACTCAGCTACTTCTCTTAGATAAAACTAGAGAAGCTCTAAGGCTTTGTTAGTATTAACAAAGATTATAGGGTAGTTGCTGAGAGCAAGCATCAGTTGGGAGATGAAAAAAGACAAGAGAGGTTGAAAAATGAGAGCAAATAGTTCTAGACTGCCAGACTGGTTAATGTGTCAAGATTCTGAAAGATAGAATACTATTCTGCTATTAGAGCAACTGGGTAAGGACTGTAGTAATACAGTGGAGCCGACAACTTCAGAGAAATCCTAAGAAAAAAAGATAGAGTTTTCTAGAAGTAATAGCTACTTGAAGTACTTAGGAGTGTATACTAATCAAGTGGAACATCAGGTAGAATATTTAGTAACATAACTATAGAATAATGAAGTTGTATGGTCAGGAATCTTAGTGGAATATTGCTGGATAGTAGAGGGTTATTAGTTGGTAGCTAGAAAAGGCAGATTGATGGTTATAAGGAAATAAGTGGACATTCATAGAGATGCTGCAGAGGTTAAGAGAGTCTAATAATGTTATAGCAGAACATCAGTATAGGACTTGGAGAATAAAATAACTACAGAGTTGACTTAGACTTTGATAGATATTACAAACTCAAATTCAGATAAAGCAGAAGATTCTCTTATATCTATTGTTAGAAGACCTACCTTTGACTGAAGTTCAAGTACTCAAACACTACCAAACTCCATGATCTTTTTATTCCTTTGTAGTCAACACTCATCCTTCATCAAACTTCATAGTTCTCCTCAGATCAACACTGCTACTCCCCACAGTCAAAATTTGAGTTATAATTCTTAAGATCCTAGTACTGCCCTGTGCTAGTTATTGCTGTTATAAGTTTCTTCTCTTTCTTGGCAATTCTTCTAAATATTTTTATCTGGGTTCCTGACCACTCAGTCACTATTATTCTCTGGTTATATCAGCACTGTTTCACTAGATTGGAATGTATCCTTAGTAGTATTTAGAATAGTTGTCACCTCTAGAAGTCCTCATTCTGTTCTTTTAGGACTTTCTGAAAATAAGTACTTCTATACTTTGTTGAGTGAATATATCTCCCTAGAGATGTGAAAGTATGTATAAATATTATGGACCTTGCTAGTTGTTCTAACATCTATCAGATGCTGCTTGTGAGATGATTATACTGCCTTTCCTTTAACTATTGTTCAATAAGCTTATTATTTAATCAATATTCTAAATCATTTCTATCTAAGTTCCTAACTATCTAGTATAATTATTTCTGGGTTAGATCAACAATGTTTTGTCTAATGTTCCACTTGATTAGTATAGACTTCTAAATATTTAAAGGAGCTTTTGTTATAGTAACTAGCGGAGTCTATGGGGTTTCATCAACTTTTTCAACCTCTAGGAGAACCTAAGAGAACAGGGTAAAATTCCTGAAGTGACAAACATAACTAAGAGATATATTATAATTTTCCAGATCAGCTTACTTGAGGAGAAATAAAATGATAATTCAAAGAGTGTGTGGATGTAGCTATAGAGACCATGGAATGAAAAAATAAAGATAAAAGAAATGGAGAGTGAAAGTGATTTACGAGATGACGAGCACAGCTCGTACTTCAACAATCTTTTCGAAACCCATGATTGCACCAGATACAATAGTCGGCTAGCTGGTGATATGTTGACAAACATTATTGGTTTTCTACAAGACAACCCAGATGCTTAACATTTCTTAGGAAGTTATGTGACATTTCCTCCTCTTTTTCATTTATTTAAATAGTCGTATACTACCATTGAGCCCTGTGTAATAAATTAAAGAAAAAACCCTTAAATTGGTTCATCGCTGATGATGCCACACTATTGTTTTATTCTTATGGTTGGTCTTGCCACGAAAAAAAGAATAACCTGATTAGTGGGATTTGTCTGTGCTGGACCGTTAACTGGACTGTTTTCGTAGGGCTAATTTTTCACCCAGCTAATCTGTTAACTGTTTGTATCCTTGGCATTTGTTGTCCATTCTGTTGTCTGAGACTCGGAGTTACTCTTTCAAAAGCGAAGTGTCAAGTGTCAGTCACAGCCAAGACAGAATGTGACAGTGCCCACTGTACCACCCAGCCACAGGAGATAATCAAGATGACCCCTCGGACATAGAACGTCATTCAGCCATGGCGAGAATGTACTCACGGATCCACGGTAAGGGCGCCCCTACCAAGTTATCCTTCATAACCATGATTTTTCCAGTCTCATGAATAGTCTATGCTTCCTTAAGTGAGCCTTTGACGACAGCAGAATATCATGGAGAGCGCATATTATACATTCCATCCATTAGACTGTTGGCCCGGACTAGACCATCCTGCACTACCACCGCTAGGCCATGAACCAGCTTGTGGACTGGCACCCCAGCCCGCGTTGGAATTGCTCCGCTGCCCTGGACTTGTGTTCCCCCACTGACTGCTAGCACCCCCCGACCAAGCACTAACAGATGGTGCAGGTACAGACACGGGAGCCGCGGCCCAATTCGATTGAGCATCAGCACCAGTCGATTGTTGCTGATTTTCGGCTTCTGACCCGTGATTTAGGCTATACATAAATTTGGCCAATTTTTGCTGAAGTTCAGCAAGACCCTGTAAAAGTAACTTGTAAGATATCGATCAAAATCTCGCCGTAGTTCTGACCTTCATAACAACTTCCTGCGGACTCAAACTACCATCTGTCTCAACCTCAAAATAGAACTTGGTAGGTTTCGCGATGTAATCAAAGGGTTCATCATCCCGAGGTGCTTCCTCCTCCTTAGCATTGTCGCTTACTGGCCACTCTTCCCTCACATTGGTTTCAAACCAATAGGACGTATGCCGTAGTTTGTTGTAAGGGTCATATTCAAAAGCCACAGCAGAGCACGGGGACCATTTGGCATGCTCTTTGGCGATGCCCTGGAGTTAATGAGAGACGAGCCTGAGAGGGACAAGAAGCTGCCAACCTTCTTAGCAATGCATTTCGCTTTTAATTCTTGACCCTTGCGGATCTTACATATTAATATAGGCGATGTGTTCGGATCATCTATAAAGTAACATCCATGAGGAATGAGAAAGCCACATTTTCATAGTCTGGCTCACTTTTACCCACTGGATGACCGAAATACTCTCCTCGTTTCGATAGTTCCTCTCCTGGATCTGCGTTGACATCGTGTTGATCTTCGGGGAATGGAGCAACGTCGAGATGATTACTCGTCACGTTCATCGTATTGTCGTCGCTACATGAAACATGCAGGAGGAGCACGATAGAGCAAAATGAACACCCCACAAGGCAGGTGCAATCCTATGAGTTATAGATTCAGGATGCTCATAGAGTCATAGAACGACCTAGAACCATGACAAACTCTTGTGTATCGTATTGCCTCGTCGCAATTCGAGCTTAACAAAGGTATTTGGCCCAATCTATGGGCAATGAACTCATCTGGCAAAACGGTTGTATTGACGTCAATTTCTACCAAGTCGATAGCTGTTAAGGAGACATAGTAAGTAGACCTAAATTGTAGCTCAACGCATACCGACTGTGGGAAGGTCTGCCATCATGACTCGACGAAAAGAGTTGGCAAAACTGGATATTCTGTCGAGCCAAAGATGGAGAGTGATACAGGGACCAACTCACGCGAGGTCAACATTTTCAAGAACAAAATCGACTTTTTCCTTGGTTAATTCACGAATCCTGACGGTGGGCTCTGAGTCTAGTGAGGACTGCATTGGGATGCGTTGTGTACAAGCAACGACCGAAAATGGATGAGAACCAACAAGGGCAAATATAGACCCGATTGGTTTCGACTTGCGGCTCACAGTATATGTCCTCGGATAGTGTTATTTTGTCAAGATCATGTTACGTGTGCCTTTCTGGCCTTTCTGACATGCCAAGTCTGAATAAAATGTCGCATCCACAACCTCCTAAGCTTATCCGTTCGGAATTCGGTTTGTAGTTCATTTTCATTTTACCACGCTTTGCATTTACTAACCAAGCTCTCGGTACAAACAAGAATTTCTTTTCTCTGTCGAGCCGAGACTGAGCTACCATGTGTCTTGACTGAGCACCCACTTTCAGCCCGGTAAGGCATTGATCACAACTATGCGAGTGCCCGAGTCGGATGTCATAAAACATATGGTTACCCGGAATCAGTGTCTGGCCAAAGCGTGGACTGACATGGACCAAAACAGAATGGTTTCTACCCACACGAAAGGCTGATTGTCAGTGAACGAATGATGAGATCTGATGGCTCACAGAACAGGGACCGCGGATAGCCTCGTTGTCCGCGGCGGAAGGCGAGCCGGGACTATCGAAAATCATTCATTCTGGTGTTAGCGCTTGGCCCAATGATGACACTGGGAGGAGAGTTCCGCCGCAGAGTGACAGCGTTCTCCTTGCGGAGGAACCACATTACAATAAAAGCCTTCCGCTAATGTTTATTTCACCATTCAACCTCTCTACCGTCCCCGCCATACGCTATGCCACAAAATTCTCCCCATTCTCTGGCAGAAAGTACGTCAGTTGTCAGTTAGATCGTCCATGTCTTTGATCATATTTCCTAGCTGAGGCTATCCTATGTGCGCCTGGAAACATCCACGAAACGGAAACGGCCTTAGTGGATGGAAGACTCCTCCGTGTATACAAAAATCTCCGGCCTTCTTGCAGAGACTTCTGGCTGTCAGCTGTCAACCAATATGCAGACCAGACATATATTGTTTATGACGACTGCCGCCTCACCTATCGCCAAACTCATGAACGTGCGACCAAAGTTGCGAGTCTCTTCCGTAGAGTTTATGGGGTACGCAAAGGTGAGTCAGAACTCTGCGCTGAAGTCATGCTCATGAATTGACATCTTCAATAGGGGATCGGGTTGGCATATGCTCGCGCAACCATTATGATTATCTGGTTACTTTCTGGGCGTGTCGTGAGTCTACATGCATCTTTCAAACAGGCTCGACTGAAACCGCATATACCAGACCTGATCGGTGCAGTCACTGTACTTGTCAATGCGTTCGTTGCAATCGTTGCTCCCTTATATCGGGACTGATCCTTTCTTTTAGATGGCTGCCTCTGAAACCTCTTGAGCACTGTCTGGTATACACCGGATGCAAACTAATCATTGTTGATCCAGAGCGAGCCAGCATTGTTGAGTTGATAACCTCCCGACTGAAAGAGGAGATCGGCGTGACAGGGTTTCTGGTGCTTGACCGATATAATCGATCATGGAAGCATATGGAATCACTCAACAAGCTGGTCGATGCCCATCCTAGATGTGACGATTTGAGCGACATCCTAAGCCAAAGTATTGGTCCTGAGGATAATGCTACAATCATCTTCACCTCAGGTACTTGCTTTTTATTATATTTCCATTGATTGCCTCCCTGATTCCTTTGGTCACAGGGACAACGGGCCTTCCGAAAGGTGTTCTCAGTACCCAGCGACAATTTTTGACTAACGTTTTCAATGTATGGACTGAAGATCACTCAGCATGTAGCATCTTGTTAATTATACATCGTAGGTGCTCGTGGGCGGTTTCAGAGCGGCTTTACGCAGAGGAGGGTCCCTGCCTAGTGTCCAGCGACCTGGGCCGCAAGTAGGAGCACTCGTTGCTGTACCTTTGTTCCATGTGACTGGCTCAACCAGCTATTCGGTTCGCTCCATCATCTGAAGGTGTGGTGATAGATGGATTCATTTTTCTCTTAGATGATGGCTACACTAACCGGTATGAAAATAATCCTTACAAGGAAGTGGGTACCAGAGGAAGGTGTGTGGCTATTCATAGATACTATGCTATATTCTTGTTGACTCGACGAATCTCCCAGCTGCAAGGTGAGAGTGCGGTTCTTTCAAGTCGAATTCGTTTTGATGACCGGAGAAAAAGACTAATCCGAGCAGAGAACGTTGGTGTTGCTGGAGGGTGAGAATATGGAGACCTCTGTTCTTTAAGTATCTTAACAAATTATCTTCCTATACCCCTAGTGTGCCTTCTATGGTCGCTGATCTAGCTGAGAGCTCTCTTGCTGGATATCCTCTTGAAGGCCTGTTATTCGGTGGTTCTCCCACGCCAGATTCTCTGGTTGCACGTGCTGCGAGAGCTTTTCCGAAAGCTTCAATGTACGCTTCTTTCATTCCTTGGTCCACCCTTGCTAAAGACAGGAAATCAAGGACCCAGGGATACGGCCTCACAGAAACAAACTCAATAGCTGTCTCGGTATGATGGATTGCAGTCTTCTGCCAAACTTTACTGAATAAGGTTTAGATCTCTGGGGACGATTACTCGATGCGCCCTACATGCGCGTAAGCTTTTGCATGCTTTAGCTTTCATATCGGGAGTTCTGATCAATTGATTATCAGGGGCTTGGCGAGCCCAGTCAATGAGATTAAGATTGTCGCAAGTGGAAAATGCCTACCTCCTAACAGCGTCGGAGAAGTTTGGTTGTACGTGCCTAAGACCTACAGTTCGGACTCTGTGTCATTATCATTCTCAGGCGAGGGCCGAACGTCATGAAAGGATATTGGAATGATTCAGGCTAGCCGAAAGTTTCTCTATTGATTTTGTCTTTCTAACGAAGATGTCTGTAGAAGCTACCGATCGGACGATAACGAAAGATGGATGGTTGCGGAGCGGAGATCTCGGATATCTCGACGAGGAAGGCTTCCTTTACATTAAGGATCGGTGTAAGTGGCCTTCTGTGTCTTCTCGTGACTTTGTTCACCAGATTGATTCTACCAGTGAAGGATATCATCATCCGAGGCGGAGAGAACGTAGTAAGTTGCAAACATTTTTCTAGGGCGTTGTTCAACCCCCAGTAGGACTCTATAACAGTGGAGAATGCATTGTATAATGATCCTCGGGTTCAAGAAGCCGCGGCGGTGGGCGTTCCAGACGAACGCTTAGGGGAACTAGTGGCTGCAGTCGTCTCGATAAAGCCTGCCTATCAGGGATATGTCACAGAAGCTGCGCTGTTGGCGACCGCACGTCAGAAGTATGCTGAGATGTTCCTCAAAATTGATCTGTACGGAAACTCATTCATGCTTTGTAGTCTTCCCAGGTTTGCAGTACCTGTAATGATCGTTCTTCTGAATGAGCCATTTAGTAAGTGGTTGCGTTATCTGTGATGAATGGCATTAATTGGGACGGAATGTCAGAACGTACACCTTCAGGAAAGATAATAAAGGGAGAGTTACGCAAGCTTGCACGACAGTACTGGGAGGATCGTTGTCGGAATGGAGCAGGACGGGAGCCTCTGGCGAACTTGTGATTGCGGACATCGTCTAAGACCACCTCTTTCGATCCCTGCCTTCATGTTTGGGTTCGTATAAATATTATAGTTATGTAGATGTAGCATATTATGTATTTCTTC
>Ga0157366_1001106_pt1 | contig 11175 bp, 10 predicted proteins | sample AttbisABBM1_FD_113149 | JGI IMG/M metagenome (GOLD analysis project Ga0157366, IMG submission 113149) | Fungus gardens microbial communities from leaf cutter ant in Botucatu, State of São Paulo, Brazil - Atta bisphaerica ABBM1 | ecosystem: Host-associated > Fungi > Mycelium > Unclassified ...
CTCAGTTCTCGTCGCGACATGCTCCGGAGCATGTTCATCGGAATAAAATAAAAGGAAGGAAGATGAGCTCGGATCAATATCATGGAAAGAGCCATCGACTACAGGCGCACCCAAAACTGGGTGCCAGAATGGAGAAACTGAAATAGATTAATGACGCAATGCAATACAATCCTCCATTGATGAACCCCTTGTTCGTCACTATCATTTTTCGTGCTTTTGAAAATGAGATGACCCTAAGAGTGGAGTGCGCCTGATACGTGTCCTGCTAAAAACCTGGCGGAATCTCTCGTTGTTTCCGAACGATGCAATGCATCAGATAGACCTCTCACGACGCACTGGACAATTCAGAATGTGCATCCTGAGACTCGTCTCAGACCTCAATCAGGTGATGATGGCGATTTCATGATGGCTTTTGTGTGGGAGTAATTGAGTTATTTTGTGAATGTGATGAAATGGTTCCTTAGTGCAGGATGGTTTTATTTAAAGGAAAGGGGGAGAGACCTGTTCTCCTATTAAATTCCTACTCTCTCCCTCATCTTCTTCAACGTCGATTCTCTTGCATCGACGTGTCAGTTGTTCGTCCATTGTTCCCGGGCCTGGTGCATACTCCTAATAATTATTATTATCGACGAACACCTAGTCTTCAATTTCTCTGACTCTCCTTTGAAACTTATTTAAACGACAAATGTCTGCCTGGACCTACTACGCAGTATGCACAGATCAGGGACCAGAGATATCTCTCGACAAACCACACCCACACACGTTTTCTAAGTTTCGCTCTCGACCATCTCCGTGTCGACAGCACTTTGAGGACTCAAGTCAAAAGATTCGTGGGACTTGGGGAGCCCTGACTTTTGATATTTATGGATCTAGCTGGTTAGCACGAGCAGTAGAGGAAGTACAGATCAAGTGGTGGTATTGTATGAGTGGTCGGGTTGGTGGGCTGGAATTTGAAATAGGAGCAGATGAGAATGAATATCGACGAGATAAGAGATTTGTTGCAATGGCTGATGTGAGTGTTATCTTTTCAAATGGTATACTTCATAGGGAATGAGCTGACGATTTTGTCTACCAGGGTCACCCATACCACTACGATTCCTGATTGCGCTTCTTTCAATATTTATGACTTGGGGTTTCAGGTTAAATTTGATTGTTTGTATTGTTACAACTGGGTCGAAACTTGGTGGGTTGCTCGCATATGATTATCATATCACTCGCTTTGCTTTTACATCTACATGTCTTTATTAATTCTTATTAATCAACTGTTCTGGACATAAGATAAGACACGGCATTACACTCGCAGCCAGATGTATAATAACTTGAGAGCACAAGCTCAGATGGCATTCATGAGCTTAATGATCCACACCACTATCTGGGTCTTCCATGTCATGGTGGTGCACAGTTCGACAAAATGTCTTAGAGAAATAGGATGCATGTGATTGGTTCTGGAGTGTGACTAACTTCCGGTATCACGCGACGAATAGTGTCCGATCTGGTACTCGTCAAGCAGAAGACCCTCTCCATACTCTTTCCGTTACTCTTCTATCTTTGATATTACCATGCTCGCCGCAAGCACACGTTCGGCTCTCGCACGCACCGTTCTGTCTCGGGGCTTTTCTAATTCTGCGTGTGCAGCTCAAGCTGCACCACTATCAAAGCCGGTGCTTGAGAAAGAGTTCAAGATCTACCGCTGGGTCTGTGGCTTTCTTGTTGGGAACATCTCTTGGCTCATAGAAGAGTGTAGAATCCAGATGAACCTGCGAAGAAACCTACCCTACAGACGTATAAGATTGACCTGAACCAATGCGGACCTATGGTTGGTTTCCGTATGCATGGACTTGCTAACTAATGCCTTTGAATGGTCATAGATTCTCGATGCATTAATCAAAATAAAGAATGAAGTTGACCCCACACTAACGTTCCGTCGTTCGTGTCGTGAGGGTATTTGTGGGTCTTGCGCTATGAACATCAACGGCCAGAACACACTGGCGTGTCTGTGCAGAATTGACAGAGATGGCGCGAAGGACACCAAGATCTACCCGCTACCACATAGTGAATATATGCGTTGCGATCTCGATCATTCGAGTACTTACTCATTTTATTTACAGTGTATATCGTGAAAGACCTGGTACCCGACTTGACGCTCTTCTACAAGCAATACAAGTCAATTCAGCCTTGGTTGCAAAACGATAATCCTCCTGCTCAGGGTACGTCTGTGTACTTGGTGTGACTATATGCATTTTAAACTCCGTCTAGGAGAGCACCTTCAGTCTCAGGAAGATCGCAAGAAGCTCGACGGTCTTTACGAGTGTATTCTTTGCGCCTGCTGTTCAACATCATGCCCGTCTTACTGGTGGAACCAAGACGAGTATCTCGGCCCAGCTACACTCATGCAAGCCTACAGGTGGATTGCTGATTCTCGGGCGAGTGGAATCGTTGCGCTATATGTCCCCGGCTGCACTGACAGTAGATGTTAGGACACTCATGGCGAAGAACGCAAGGAGCGCCTACAGAATGAGATGAGCATGTATCGCTGCCATACTATCTTCAACTGTGCGCCAGTTTCTTTGTTGTAGTTGTTGTCTCTCGCCTAAAGGATTGTTCTCTAGGCTCGCGGACTTGCCCGAAGGGCCTCAACCCCGCTGCTGCTATTGCCAACATTAAGTTTGAGCTCGCTGCCGAATAGAGTTGGGAGGATATTAAACTATCGTTTTCGTAGTTCATTCACATTCTGTGCCTATTTGGCTGATCTAATAATGCTTTGCAAGCTGCCGGAGTTCTTCGGATTTCTGGTTTTGATTGTATCATCAGCTTGGACCTGACTATATTTCTCGAAATGTCAGCTTTTGCGAGCAGTAATTTCTCTGCTAAACTATATTCCCTTACGAGACCGACATACCCTCGACGCTTATTTGATTATGTTTTCGACTATCATAAACGGAAACACGCCGCAGAGTGGGACCGAGCTCTTGACATAGGTTGCGGAACCGGTATACACACCTAGTTCCATTCATATGGAGCACTAACGGAGCACAGGACAGGCAACTACGGGATTGACCCAATTTCACGAGGTTATTGGGCTTGATCCTTCAGAAAAAATGATCAGAGCCGCTATAGCTAATCGCGATTTCTTCCCGAATCCTACCCCGTCGCAATCACTGTCTGTAGGTGGTACCGGTGGCCATGGAGGTAGTGGCCAAAAGTTCTCATTTAGACGTGGCAATGCAGAGGATTTGGAAAGATCCGGGGTCCTGAATGAGAGCGTCGATTTAGTTGTAGCTGGTAAGTCGGAAAGCTTTTTTCTCACTATGCTGTTGAACCTATATCTGCAATGCACTGATTGTTGGTTTTGATACGGTTTCACGGCTCTGTGATTTCTGGGATAGATAGCTCAAGCGTGTCATTGGTTTGATTGGACGAAAATATGGCCTGAGATGGAGAGGGTATTGAAGCCTGGAGGTACAGCTGCGTTTTGGGTGAGCTATTGTCATTCCCTCACAAACAGCGCACTTCACGTATATTGGTACTTTAATGGTACTTTACCGCATTGATACCAGGTGTATTCGGAATTCCGACTCCCACAGTACCCGTCTGTGACGCCTCTTATCACTGCTTATGCTCAGGGTACGGATTCGTGCACGAGTTTAGGTCCGTATTGGGAGAGGCCTGGGAGAACGATGTTGGAGAGACATCTTTTGGATGTCCCGAGTCCTGAGAAGATTTTGGGCAAAGAAGGAAGGTTGGTTCAAGAAGAGAGGTGTTATTTCGCTGGTAATCTCTACCATCTTACTTATGAAGATGATTGGAAGAATTGATGTATTGTTTTCTTTTCTTCTGCATTTGACTTAGGCAATTACCATACCGACACTCTTCCAGCATCGCAAACTTTCCCAGTGATCATGCAGAAAGAGATGCGTTGGCGCGATTTACTAGGATATTTTCGAACTTGGAGTGCGCTGGAGAAGTTCCGCGTGGAATATCCTCAAGATATCTTGACACCACCTGACGACCGATTTAAGAAAGACTTGAACGAACCCATTAAAGATGACATTGATATACGGGGCGGAGATCTTCCAGTTCGATTTTGGAAAGATTTGAGAGAAGCCGCTGCTAAGGAGAAGGAAAGAGCAAAGGTGGAGGTGGATGACAAGGTCATTGTCGAATGGCCACTGGCGGTTATTTTGGTTAGTAAATCATAAGGTTCGGTTACTTCCCTGAGTATACTACCGCTTGTGCTAAGATCTCCGCTTTAGCTTAGGCCCCGTCCATGTAAGACAAGACTCCGCCTGCATCCTGTACTATATATATAGTCTCTTCATGCTGAAATCACGACTAGTCCGTATCTAGACTGGATCTAGATGGCACCCTTGCCTCTTCAAAATTCCGAAAGTTATTGCAGAGCTAGAATCCATGGGGTAAAGCAACCTTAATGTCCCCAAAGGCTTTCTTCCAACGGACTGCCGCGGAGCTTACCGTCAGGACTTATTCAACAAAGCTATATTGCCTTAAGGACCCTACTTTCTGCGGCGTGGGCCAGATGCACTATATATAAAAACTCTGCTGGGAAGAAAAAAGAATTTCCTATCTGGTCTGAACCTTGACAAAGGACCTGGTTCGAAAGAATTCTTGTTTATGTTTTGGGGGGACTCAAGTGATCGAAGGCTAGGGTGTGCAATGGAAACTGTCCGGACTTGAAACCACGATAATTAAGGCTATCAGGTTGTCCGACGTGTGGGTTTTCAAGACCCCGGATTTCAAACGCCTCCAAAGTCCTTTGTAGTATGCGAAGGCAACTACGGCTAAATGAATAGACGGAAGGTTTTAATGAGTTAGAATTCGGAGTAGGTAAGTTTCTGTACGATTATCTTACGAGCCTAGGTTCATTTTTGATAGTTACTCACGGTCAATGCGGAAAAAGGGAGACCTTGGCAGTTTCGAGGTATAAAAGCTCTTTGGGTTCTATAGTCATCTGCAGTGTGATTACCCCCCCTCGCATCCAAGAGCATAATATTCAGCTCTCGTCATTCTCTCATTGACTCTCCTTTGCATCCAATACAAGAAAAGCGATGGATATGTCGAAAATACAAGTGACCAGATTCACTTCTGCCCTTATCCTTTTCATCTTCACTGGTGCAGTCTTTTTCAATGGTGTTGGCGCTACGAGGATTCCAGGTCATCACTCGCAGTGTAATACTGGACCCGTGCAGTGCTGTCACCAGTCTTTTGATTCGAATAGCCACGAGGCAAAGAACTTGTTGGCACTGAACAACATCGGCCTTGGTGTCTTGTCAGGCGTTACGGGCATGGTTGGAGCAGAGTGTACACCTATTACAGCCCTGGGTGTTGGATCAGGCGGAAATTGGTGGGTTCTTCTATAGGTGATCTCAATGTGGAGATGTTAAATGTTCTCGTACAGTGCTGGACAGACGGTTTGTTGTACGAGGAATGGACTTGGTAAAATTTGTCCTTTGCTAGGGTTATGATACACACTGACTTCCATTGATTATAGCTGGCGCTATTTCTGTTGGATGTAACAATTTCAACGTCGGTCTGTAGCTATTTTGGGTTTGGCAATGTGTTTTCTTGTGATGTTCAATTTCATGTTGCATTCTTGTTGTGCTATTGGACAATGACATTTCTTGACTCCATTGTTGTTGACTACTAGATTTTGGACGTCTGCGATCGAGAATCAAAATCTTGTGTCGTGATATAGCCTGATTTACCTGTTGTGTCTTATCGGGACTTTTCTACTCTACTTTCTGGAAATCTAACCTAATACTCGGTCAAAGCTACAAATAACATGAGCCATTCATGTGGTCACTTCCCTACGATGAAAAGGATAACATCATAACAATTCGTCGTGTCAAATCCTCCTAGTCCATTCTTCGCCGCAGCAACGTCATACACGACATTCGTCTGTCCCAAACGTCCGGGGAATGCACACAACGACCATAAATCATGCCGTCCATGTGCAGCCAACAGTGGATATTTTGTCAGCGGTACAATGACCGCGCTATATATCATCGGCGCGGGTCTAGCAAAACGCGTAGTTGTGACCCATCCGAGTGTGTTTCCGCTTCTTACTTCTGTAGCATTGGTGTTCCACGATCCATTTGAGCTATACGCACGCAATGAACCGTTGATGAGTGCCAGAGCTGGATAATCATCGTAAGGAAAAGACGCCCGTGTCTAAGATTTGGGTCGTCAAATCTATCTATTTTCTGGCGTTTTCGGTTTGAGATTAGAACGCACTGAAGTTACATGAGGAGTTACGCCTGAGGTTGCGCCTAGAGCTGTGTGAGAATCATTACCGTCTTTTAAACCTTGAGGTCAAGATACCATTTTGCCCGAGTACCAAGGGAGCACCGTTATTATCGTGGTTTGGGAGCGTGATATTGTACGCAGCAAGCGTTAGGTTGTACGGAAGTGTTGCAATATTCGCGAACTGTGACAATGCCGACGACAACAAGGGATAGCCGATTCCCGATGGAATGACCAAGAGAAGCCAGAAGAAGGACAGAAGTGCGAAGCAGTTCCTATTCTGTCCGACCATTGTTGGCGGAAGACAACAATTACAAGATACCCACGCGGAGGGACAAAAAAGATGTCTGAATGAGGCCCGTTATGCAGGACAACGCGAAAGTCTCGAGGGTGCTTTATACTTATCCAGGCTTCAGGGTGACCGGCCACGTGTAAGTCCTTACACGTCCTGAACAGCTAAATGCAACCGACGCGTTCTAGTATCTTGGCGTTCCACTCAAAGGCCCTCCCTCGCCTCATGTACTCGATAGTTGGACTAAATCAATGGCGCGTTGAGCGGACTAGTCGTATTTCTGGTCACTGTATTGTCTTTTACGGACTGAGGATAAAGGAGAGTTGCAAATCCCTTTCGTGTTCCTGTTGCTCACAGCAAGTCTTTAATAAGAGCTGTTGAAGCTTGAAAGGATCAGCTGATGCACCTTTAAGCTAAGTATGCTCAAGAGCTTCAATAAGAACCTCCGCACATCAGATGACGCAGATAAGCCTTCATTATTCCACTTTGTATCCCCAGCTGGATACGTGAAGGACAGAGGATGGATGAGAGCATTCCAATGAAGGTCAAGGCACGCATGAAAGAGAGGATCATAAGCCAAATGCTGTTGTCCAAACTGGTCGAGCGGAGCCAGTTAGCCAGCAACGCGTCAAATAAGCATGATGATGCACGGATATAAATCACCGTATTTTTCCGAATCCATTACCCCTCGTCTTGAGAATCCAGAGCCACTTTTCAGAGAGGAGGGTGATCTCTGGATCAAAGAAATAGCAGAAATAGCAGAAATCAAGTTAATCAAGGATTACATCACGAACCCGATCAGATGGGATGGAAGGGATGGGATGGAAGGGATGTCGAAGACCTCAAGAGATCAGTTGTCTATGCTTTTTTGTGTGTCGATTCACATGGCATTCTGGAAGCATGAGAACACTTACTTTGTATGAGGGAATCGCACAGAAACATAGCTGAATGGATCTTTCCCATGCTTCACATTTTCAAGCAGTTGATGCAAGCATTGGGGGTCAGATTTTGAGTAGTACGCAGAAAAAGGTAAGTCAACCACCGAGAATTGTCGTGACCCTTTCTTCCGAGCACAGGGCAGGCATGAACAAAGTTCTGGCTGTGTAGATGGGACCAAAATGTGCCTTAGGTTCGATTAATTCCCAAGTGATGTGAAGTGATTTCGTCAAGTCTTAATGATGACTCAGACCTGGATTCTTGGAAAGCCAGGTGAGATGAGGTTTCGGCATTTGAGGCAGTGTTTTTACAGGCCAGGTCCGATGAATCAAAAGGGTTGCTGGTTCGGGTATCTTAACACAGCATAGCTCAAGGTATTTTTGTGCCCATGTCAGAGGCTGGGGTAAGCATCTCCTAGATATAGATATAAAGACAGACTCAGTTCGACTAGCATTTCTCTCGAGACTAGACTAACCAGCATCCCTCCATCTCTTCAATTTTTGTCTGTCATCACTCACTCCCGCTGTAAAGCTATAAATACTCACTCACACCAACGTCCAGAATGCCGATTCCACCTTTTCTAGCAAAGATCATTCAGGCTATTGAGGACAACTTCCACAGACACTCATTTATCTTCATCTTCTTCTGTGTCACTATAGTTTTTACGACGTTCAGCACCATACTCGTCACCATAGCCAAGAGTGATCCTGACAATGAAGTATCCAATGAAGAACAGAGAATATTCCTCCATGGAGATCCTGTCTCTCCAAGTGAGAAACCTGCATGCTCATCAACTCTGTTTTATCCGAGGAGTCAGGATTGGACGATATCGGAAGCGAATGTGGAGGGACTACTAGCCGCACATCGAAATTATATATCAGGGAGATTCTCGGAGATCCAGGACAACAGAATTTATTTCAAAACGGACCCTCGTGACACTCTACTGAAAGCAGAGGAAGGTTTGGAAGCAAAAGATGAAGATGCACAGCCAGAAGTGTAGTTTCTTTTCACTTTCACACAGACTGAGTAGTTACAGGTCTCAGGAACGCTTGGATTTCCACTGATATCGCTTGTTCCTTGCGCACTGGACAGATGATAACTTGTGAAGTAATTTATTAGACTTAGACTGTGAAATTAGACAGATAGTCAGGGAACAAACAGCATATTACAGTCCTTCATCCGGTAAAATCGACCAGAGTTATGAGGAGGCTCCGGGATCTTTGATGAAATTTAGGGCGAGCTGAGGACTACGAGAAAAAAGATTAGTGAATCATCTACACGTTAAAAGAATTTTCACCTGTCAGTGGCTTTCACAGGAATCTTTTTGTGAATCAATTTCCCTCCCTTCTCGAAAATGAAGTGACTCCTCTTGGTTTTGCCTCCTTCACCAGCACCAAGGGCACTGATGAGAATGCGTTTAGGGTCAGAAATGAGAGAGTAAGGGAGCTCTTTCTATAGGTCACATGTTCCGTCATTAGCTATTGGTACCAAACTATTGAGCAAATACCAACCTTAGTTTGCCACTTGCTTTGAGCATTTGGCGAATCCGCGCTTAAGCAATAGACTGTATAACCAACCTCCCCAAAGCCAGAGAATATATCACGGAAACCGCACGCTTGATTTGTGCATCCAGCTGAACGAGCAAAAGAAAGAAACCGTAAGCACTTGACACTTGAAGCTACAGCGAGGGAGAAGGGAACAACAATAAAAAGAACACACGTGTATCAGCTTTCGGCACGAGAAAAACAACAGCACCCTGTTCACGGGCGATGTCCGCAATCTGAACATCCTCCTCCTTCTCATTCTTCAAAACAAGACTAGGCAAAGTGTCCCCAATATCGATGGGGGCAAATGCTTCGATGGTAGTGGTGGTGTCATCATCACCATCTCCTTCGGCATCGTCCTCAGCGGTATCATCCGCTTTGACCTAATATACATACACGCGTCATCAATTCATCATTGAAAAAAGGGAAAATTTAGTAACAATGAAGAATATCCAACCTTTTTGGTCTTTCCCTTGCCTACTTCACTTTCCCCTTCGCCAGCACCCTCTTCTATAGCGTCATCTGCTGTCCTTTTCTTCGTGGTGCGAGATTTCCTGGTAGATTTCACCTCCGTTTGTGGTTGTGATGCAATACGCGTCGAGCGCCTAGGCGCAGTATCTTCTGCTCCTGCCAAAGAAGTCACTGCTGCTTTACGAGGCATAACTATCCGTACAGTGGATGGAGAAGGAAGTAGAAGTAGAAGTAGAAAGATATGACAAAAGCGGCTAAAAACGGAAAGGAAATAAACCACGAACTGTGTTGAACACGGGATTTACCATCTTGCGGCGTGGGTATATTGGATAGATTCTAGTTGACAAGTCATCGCCAGACTGATTACAGAAAGTTTAATTGCCTCTCCTTGCATAGGAGGAGATCCGAATTTTCATCAGAAACAAACCCACAAAGGTGTTAGGTCAAAATTTGAATACTAGTTGAATACTTGCAAAATTCAGTAAAGCAAGAGAGCATAGAGGCTTCTCAAGTGGTAGAGTTGACACTCTATAAGGCTTCTGCCTGTGCTTTCAGCATTCATGTTGCTATAGCTTGAGCTAGTACACTAGACATGTCGACTTATGAAAATATGTCTATTTTTTGAAATGTACCAGCTTGAGCTGTAGCAGCACTGATGCCAAAAGTATAGGCCACTGATCAAGACCTTTTCAACTTTCCACCCTCTTTCACCATCTATAATAACCAAAGCAAGGGACATAAGTGTTTGTTGATCTGTTCTAGGGCAACTGTTAGAAAAATAAGAAATTTGCTGCTGCAGTATCATGGTAATATGTTGTATACTCTTGAGATGTAATATTTGAGTACTTTTTTATAACCAAGTGGCCTATTACAAAGAAATATTGTAGTGGCCACTAGCTATGATAGCTTAAGCTTACTAAGTAGTCTTATAAAGCTCTTATGGAGAACTTGACAAGAAAGAATAATTCTTTCTTTATTACTATACTATATACATAATTACAGCTTTAGTCTGTGTACTAACTAAGTTAGCTTATCCTAAGCAATATATATGCTCTATATGTTGTAGAACACTTAAACTCTATTATATTTTATCTCTTTATTTTATATTTTGATCTTTGTTAAGCATGGTTTATACTTGAGTGGGAAAAGTTCACAAGAAAATACATGAAGCTTTCTACAAGTTATATAATTACAATTTTAGAGAAAGATCTAGAGAAATTAGAATAGAAGCTATGATAACAGAAGTAAGTGTGTCACTATTAATATTAGAGTTTGGTTGTATTATATCAAAGTCCAAACTTTGAGTATGGATGTTTTCCAAAAAGAGTAAGAAGAAAAGTAGTTAAAATGAAAAAAGAAGAAGTTAAAGCATTGAGAAGAAATGAATAGGAGATAGAAGAATTGATGTTGAAAGAAGGAAAAGTATATATGCCAAAGGATAAGAAGTTGAGATTAGAAGTTATTTAGTTATACCATGATATGCTAGTAGCTAAATATAGAGATAGATGGAAGATTAGAGCAATACTTGAGATTCTTTATAAAGTATAGACAGAGAGATTGGCTGGAGTGGCTAGCAACAGCAGAGTTTACAGTGAACAACAAAGTTTATTTAGCAACAAAGATATTGTTTTTCATAGTAAATTATGGTAGGAAGTTGAGAATAGAGGCAGA
>Ga0157366_1001108_pt1 | contig 11155 bp, 8 predicted proteins | sample AttbisABBM1_FD_113149 | JGI IMG/M metagenome (GOLD analysis project Ga0157366, IMG submission 113149) | Fungus gardens microbial communities from leaf cutter ant in Botucatu, State of São Paulo, Brazil - Atta bisphaerica ABBM1 | ecosystem: Host-associated > Fungi > Mycelium > Unclassified ...
ATCTATAATGATTATAGAGGACTTATTATTACTACCAACAATGTTACTTCTTCATCAGATTTCAATATCATCAAAAACTATGTCAAGAATATAAATATGATTTAATCTGAGAACATATCTTTCCTTCATCTTCTGCAATCCAAATCCTATCTAAAATTTCAATAGCATTTCCAAAACATCTATCAATTTAAGTTTGATTGAGCAAGTCATCTAGTTGACACACATTTTCAACAATATATGCTTTGCTTCAAAACCTTATATTATAAAGACATCTCTGAAATCAGACATAGTAGTTGTCTGGATAAATATCTGGGATACACAGAGTAAGATTAATATTCAAAGTCTCATTAACAGATCATTCAACATTGGCTCTTACATTACTACTATATATGCTACAACAGATGCAGGAAACTTTCTGACACATTTTATTCACTCAAACTGGGTTAAAAACCTCCACATAAGCACTTTGGCCTTTGACATAACTCAATTCTTCCCTTTTCTCAACAATTGACTTCTTCCTATGATTCAAGACAAAGTCAGATTCAATTCAAAAATTTCCTCTTTCTTTTTTGACTATTTAATTAGTAGAAAAACTCAATATAGATGGAACAAATTTACTTCACCTTTTTTCTGCTGCAACATAGATGTCAGTCAGGACTTAGTGCCCTCTCCTATCATTTCTGCCTTATATTTCTCTTTTCTTTTTCATATTTTCAAAAAAAGAACAAAAAATCTAAAAATTCCTGTTTCTTTTCTTTCATTTGTTGATGATAGTCTTTTTATTTCTCAAGAAAAATCTTTTGAAAAATCCAATTCTATTCTCTACTGTAGTTATAACATTATTTCCTCTCTCTTTAATCAATTTGGACTTGTTATTGAGCATGGATAATCTGAATTTTCCACTTTTCTAGATTATATAACCAATTTAACCCTCTTCCACTCAACCTCAGTTATTTCAGAGACTATCTTCTCATACCCAAAAATATATGGAAGTATCTTGGGCTTATATTTGATAGAAAACTCACTACTACAACCTTAAGCTAGAACTCATGTTGCACTTAAGCAAAGGTTGAGAAAAAGTTAAGGGGAATGAATAGATGGTAAAGCATAAGGATACAGGATAGTATCTATACTATATATATGTATTGTACATAAAGAAACAGCATGTAGTCTATAAAGTCCATAAGTCAGAATATATAAGGAGGCAGTAAAGAAATAGCAGGGCTAGAGCATCTACTACATGAGACACTGACTGAGACTACTTTGGCACAGCCAATCATATTGTCACACCCTAAGCCCATCTCTATGCTGCATCTTTGAGGTATCAATCATAATACTCACACTCTATCAAGATATTAAAGACTATGCCAACAAAGTGATTTCAACTGTCAAGTATATAAAGATGCTTGGAAACTTGACTAGAGGTCTTCTCTCTGTCTAGAAACACACTCTCTACAGGATATTTATTTTATCTATAGCCCTATATAACTTTTCTATATGGTATTATAACAATACTCTACTATTATTTCTACTTAAAGAACTCAACAAGATGCAATATTGAGCTGCATTATGGATACTAGGTGCCTTTCATACCTTCTTTACCTTAGGCATAGAAGCCCTTGCAGGACTCATTCCCATCTACTTTCATCTTAGAAAACTCAGCAGAAGATCATAACTAAGAACAGCTTCTCTTCCATCTAATCATGCTATCAAATGTCTTCTCAAAAAGACATGCCAACAGTTTGTTTCAACACTATCAGTCATTGGAGAACATAACTCCCAAACAAAGGCTTAAAATCAAGAGCTCTATCATCAATACAAACAACTATTTAGATGTCATCTTTCCATCTTTCAACTCACTCAGTAATGAATTATCCCTGGGAAATAGGCTCTAAAGAACATTAACTCCCAGCTTCACAAACTTGACAGCATCATCTTTGAAGCATCATTAAACGGTAGTTTGGCTATAGTCATTTCTAATGCCAGTATTAAAAACAAGGTTGCCACATCTGTCACATATATTCACTTGTACAACAATCCTATTAGGAAGACTATCCATCATGCAATCAACATCATCAGCACTGAGACTAAACTCTTCATGATCAGGTGTGGGATAAATCAGGCCATTCAAATCTTTGAAATTTCTCATATTATTGTCATCACAGATGCAATTCATGCAGTACAAAATATTTTTAACTTGTTGATCCATCCATACCAGCTTCAGTCAATTGCCATATCAAAGAAGGTGAGACAGTTCCTTGAAAAGAATTCCAACAGCTCCATCAAATCCTGGGATTGTTCCTTTAAGGTTAGATAGCCTCTTCACTCACTTGTGGACCAGAATATAAGGAAATTCAAACTCAACCCTATCTATCCATGCAAAATGTCATGGGACTATAGCAGGAAAAAAAGTGACAATTGTATCAGTGATTGGCAAATATCTTTTCATATGACAGATTTGAAAGAGAAACATTTCCTCAACCTTGTTAACATTAACCTTGAACCTATTGTTCCAACATACATCAAAGAGAGCCCTTGGCTCAAATATATAAGCCTTTCAAATTTCCTATGTACTAGAGTGATGAGAGCAATCACAAATCATACCCCCATCAGTGAGTACCACATGAGATTCTTTCTGAATCAAGACTTCAGTTGCCCTTGTGGTAGATATCCCATTGAATCTAGACAACACATCCTACACAAGTGTAAAATATTCAATAATTACTGAAATCCAAGAAGAGATACTTTAGGTCACTTTGTATCCTTTCTCGAGTTTAATCCCAATGCTTTCAGCTTTGCAGATAGCATGACTTCATAAAGACTTGAACTTTTAAGTCTCAGACCTTCTTTCTATTTATTCCTTTTCTCTTTTTTCTCTCTCTTTCTTCTTCTGTTCTCTTTCCTTTCTTTATGTTGCTCTGTCCTATGTAACATAGCTATGTTGTAGTTACCTTGGTTTGTCTTCGCACACCATGTAATAAATTGCTGAATTTTTAAAAAAAATAATAATATTTCACTTAGTCAGTATGTCACCTGATCACATGTACAACACCCTGTGGACGTGTTTTTGACTTCTAGTCATTTACAGTTGTCCACAGCTTACTGGGTGATTCCTGAACTATTAGAGTGATTCCTGAGGCTGCTAGAACCTCTTATTCATCACCTGTGCTTCGTTTTAACATAATCATCAGCATTTTATGCTGTTGAGCTTCTCTCTCGAATCATACGTCATCACGTGTGTCATACGACCTTTGTTGGAGGCCATGGAGACCATGGCCAATAACATACCTGTTTTTTTAAAAAACAAGTCAGTCTGTCAGAGAAATTAAAATAGTCAGGTCGCACCCTAGTACCAGGGCCTTGAGGTACAAAGCAACGTATGCACATGCAGAGTTCCTTTTCGGAATACTCGCCCTTAGGCCTTCGATTCCTCGGGTACCAGGGTCCTTTCAAGAGAGAAATGAATCTGAGAAAGTAGTCGGGTATTATCCTGAACCTCACTCCATCATGTCTCCTTGGCTCACAGGACTCATAGCTATTGGCATCACACCGGAAGATCAGTCTCGAGGGGTCTTGGGCCCAGTTCACAATTGAAATCAATCGAAGACTGATACAGTTGAACCTCGTGAACGGCACTTCATGGTTCTTCCTTCGATGCAATTCATATACAGCCGATTGAAAGCCTATGCCTCTGAAACTTCTCTTCTCTTCTTTACACTCCCAAGATTCTCACCTCTTCCCGCGAACGCTTCGCTCTCATCTCGTTGTCAGATACTATCTCTGAATTAGTTACTCCGTTCTATGGCAGGCGGGCTTAGCCGATATAATTCACGGTGCTCCATTCTCGCAGACATGTTTATTTTTTCATGTGTCTCCGGATACCAAAATTTTTCTTGCGTGCCTGGTTGTAGAGTGGTTCATCTCCACACACATGTAGGTCCTCAAGGCGTCAATTTATGAAGTGGAGTCTAAATCAGGTAATTCAGCGAATCTCACGTTGGATACCGCTCGGGATACCGGTAGGTCAGTCAGCCTCACGCTTGATGCTAGTATCATAGGCATTCGATTGAAATATGTACCTGCCTCGTGATGAGTTGGTGTGCTGGGCTTAAATCAGTGGTTTTTTCTCTTTTGAAAAATGACAAGACGATAATGGGGCCTGACGCATCCTCAACGCACGCTTCGATGACGTCCTCAAAGCACTGGCACCTGGGGGCCTTTTGATTGACTCATTATATAACGTATCACTACAAGTTTAGTTACCATGTTAGATAGTAAAATACCGAGAACTATGTCAGCCCGGCACCCTGGTAATTAGGCTGTGGTATTGTAAGATATACCTCTGCGTAAGTCCTTTCTGCCGCGGAACGATCGAGCAAGCTTAGCCTATTCAGGGAATTCGATTTGCACGGGAAGAAGTCCTGTTTTATCCTCAAGCAGTAATCGGATATGGTAGTGGACCTCAAAACGTGGTACATGTCAATTTGTCGCTCCGGATCTTTGCTCCATCGGTGAATGAGCTGGCGAAATCACTCGAGGATAAATGAAGGGATTTAGACAATTGTGTCAAATAACTTATGGCCCTGATAACTGAGCAGTAGTCCTCTACACAGTGTCGTGTTTCAAGCTTCAGTGGTAGTAATAAAGGGGTAGGCCCCTCATGAAGATACTCCCTTTCATCAATGTATGAAATATTTTGTTCAGTGCAGCGAAGTCTTATCGGGTCGGGTTTCCGATTGAATCCTTGCGGAATTCATTTCATATGGGAGCGAGATGGGGAATGGTTTCGACTACGGTCTCTGGTGTAGGAGATAGAGATAATACACAGGGCGGCAATAGTGGTAAACTTTCAGGCGCTATCATGTGGCAGAAGACAATTAACGGGAAAAATTTAAAAGCCTTGGAGGAATCTCGCCTGGTGGACTTCGGATATTAAGAGATGAATGTAGGGTATTTTGAGGGACAGCGGCAGAATAACACGCTCTGACCTCGTGACATCAGAGAAGACTGGTATATAAAGTGAAGGCTCCACAGAACACATCCTCATCAGGCGCTATGCCCGCCCCCGTCATCGACCCATCCCAGTTTACGAGTAAAATTGTCGAAGTATCTGGTCGTGTTCTCCTTCTCCTTGATACCCAGCGCTGTGTTCTAGCACCTGTGAACCAAGGTGGCATCCCAGACGTAAAGGCTGCTCGCTGTAACATTGAAAATATTCTATCTACCGCTCGAAGGGCCCAGACGCCGCCGCTCATCATCCACGTGCGTAATACAGGGGACCCTGGTGACATGGATGAACCTGGTACACCTGGATGGCAGCTTATCTATCCTCCATTATCTAATGAGCTTGTCATTGACAAACGAAAGAACAACGCTTTTGCGGGAACAAGCCTTGGGGAAACAATCCCAACGAGCGCCGAAATTATCGTGGTGGGATTCCAAACAGACTTCTCTATCCGAGCAACATGCAGTGCCGCCCTTGGGCGTGGGAATGAGGTACTGCTCGTGCATGGTGCACACAAGACTTACCCGAGGATAGAGGTCCTTCACGGCGGAGGGGTAACACCTGCAGAGCAGGTCGAGTTTGAGATTGAGGCAGAATTGACAGAAGCTGGTGTACATGTATTGGACATGGAGGACGTGGGTCACATCTTTGACAGTCGTGAATAGACGATCAGCACCGCTTCACCGCTTCAAGTCTGAAAAATCTCACTGGTGAGGTACATCCTGGGGCTGAACTCAACACACGATGCTGTGGGGAAGGGGATAGTTCAGTGGTACGTCTCGCATGGTTAGAGTGGATTCCTAATTCCGACCCCTGTGGCTTTTCGGACCTTAAGGTATCTCTAAGGTATCTCTGTGACCGTACTTATCATTGGTAGTGTTGTAGTAATTTTTCTTTTTGACACTGTTGGACCTTATAGAGTATTATCTTTCCTGACCGCTCTCTTCTGCATCACACGCCTCTTATCATTGTAGTTATACATACACACTCGCCTTCATCTTTTCGCACATCTGGCTTGGAATACAGCATATGCTTTGTACAATCCTTAGGGAGGTGCACTTGGACTTCTACTCTGTGACACATAGAGTTACTGAATAGCACCTTTCTGCTTCTGAGCCACTATATTTAGCATCTCCACAGTTAGATGTAATCATACACTGGAAGAATTTTAAGGCAGGGCTCATTGTTGTTTACCCTTATTCTCTTCCTTTTTCATCATGTAGGTATTGCAGCATATGAGTGATAACTCAACCATAATATACAGACAACCTCAAAGAAGTCAATCATTTATACAGCAAAATCTGTTGTGCAATAAGAGAGCTCAAGAAAGAGACAATAATCAATTCAAAGACATTACATTACAACTTCTTGACATGGTCTAGAACTGTCATCAAGAACCAGGACAGGTTATTGAAGTACAAGCTGTGCTCACTCACTTCTTCATTCCTACTTCATTATTACTCCTTATTAATTCTTTATTTTATATGCTGTCATTCCACACCTCTGTTATTTTTATAGTCTCTATAGTTACATCCAACATATCTTCATTACTATGTAAATAGGTACATACTCAAATAGTCAGTACTTATTTCATAGCTAGACTATACTAGGGCCAGTTTCTTTTTCCCTGGTCCTAGGTATGTCCTCAGTGAGTCTCATTGTTCCATCTACTTAGTTTCTTTTCCTCTGGTCCTAGTGACTCTCAAATACATTTGTTTATTCATCTTGAATTACTGTGTTTCTATCTCATCAGATTATAGGCCCCAACAGTGTCTATGCTTGAGATTCTTCCTCAGAAACTCATTGTTTCTCTAAATTAAATGGTACCAATTACTATGTCTGGTCTGACAATATAAAAGCAGCTTTACAGGCTCATCTTCTATGGCTCTTCATTGAAGGCTTAGAAGAATACTCTCCAAAACCTTTTTCTAGTCCTCCTATTGATATGAATAATAAACCTCTTATACCTACATTGCTTAAGTACAAGGAATGGACTACTTCAAAGAAGAAATACCTTGATTGGCTATGCTCTGATTCTGCAGCTATGGGTTTGATGTGAGATGCTATTAAGTTTAGCCAACATAAACATATAATTGGTACTTCAACTTCCAAGGAAATGTGGGATTGCCTCTACAATATCTATGTCACTTAACATCAAGGAATAAATGTGTGCTACTATTATCAGGAGTTGTACATGATAAAATAGGATGAACAAATTACCATGTATGAACATATTGGCTCCTTTCTTCACCTCCATCATTATATCAACAATTCTAGACAAAAGTTGGATGATATTTATATAGTTCATACAATTCTCCTCTCTTTGCTGTAATCTGGAGTCTGGGATGTGGTGAAGTAGAATTTATTGGATAAAGGCACTACACTTAATTTGAACATTGTCACTGCTAAACTTCTATCTGTTCATGATTGTATGGAGAAAAAGCATAATATCAAAGAGACTGAGAAGAAGTAGAAGGCTGAGCAATTAGCTCTGTTTGCAAAGTCTTTTTCCAGCAGTGGAACAAGTAGTGGTTTCTTTAGAAAAAAGAAATCAAAGAAGGTCAAGTCTAAGTCCAAGCTAAGACCTGCTAATATGAGCTGTTACACCTATGGTGAGAAGAGGCATTGGACCCCTGAGTGTCCAAAGAAGAGAGAGAACAAGGCTAAGCAGACCAAATCTGGTGGTTTTGCTCATGTTGCTATTAAGTTGTCTAGAAATTAGAAAGTTGGGAAAATACTTATAACTATTTGCAATTGTCATGAAATTGAACAATTCAATATGGCCTTCATTATCAACACTATTGATAATGTTCTCCTTAACTGTACAGCAACCTCTCACATGTTTTCAGAACAGCATTTGTTCTCTTTATACTATTCTCTCACCAATGACAAGTATATTACTGTAGGTGGACATCACTATGTTTCTGTAACAGGTATTGGATCTGTCACTCTCACAATGATTTTACCTAATGATATTTCAAAACTCACCTTCACTAATACCCTCCATATTAGAGGTTGATCTTATCAGTCTTGGAGTTCTCTACTATAAAGATGCTTCAGTTTGAGGCTGGGAAAAAGACTTGATTATCTCAAAGGATGGTGATGATTTGTTTTCAGCTATTCTTAGTAGCTCAACTGGCACACTACACTAGATTCAGTATACTAACTTTAATTGTGGAAGTGCTCACATCTCAGCTGGCACTTTTAGTATACATCTATGATATTATAGAATGGGGCATTTGAGTCTTCACATCATTGACTCTATGGTCCATCAAAAAGCTGTTCATAGACTTGATGTTTTTACACCTAAAGGATTTGATCACCTATGTAATGGGTATGCAAATGGAAAATCCCACTATTTACCACTTTCTGGATCAAGTGCTAGTTAATACTCTAAGATGGAGTTACTTGTCATAGATTTGACTGGACCTATGTCTGTTCCCACTTGGGATGGGTATTTGTATATGCTTGTTGTTATGGAAGTGAGTTGCCATTATACAGTTGGTCATTTGTTAAAGGAAAAAGAGAAGGCTGGTATTGCCATCTAAGATATTATAGCCATGATAAAGTGCTAATCTGGCTTGAAAGCTCATTAACTCTGAAGTGACAATGATTCTGAATTTGTGAACAAAATAATGGAACAATTTTGTTAATTAAATGGTATTATTCATGAAACAATTGTCTAAAAATCAGAAAGTTGGGAAAATGCTTATGGCCATTTGCAATGGTCACAAAATTGGACAAGTCAATATAGCCTTCATTATCAACACTATTGATAATGTTCTCCTTGACTGTACAGTGATCTCTCACATATTTCCAGAACAGCATTTGTTCTCTTTAATAATATAAGCCTGTCTTCCATGACAGCCATCTTTCTTGCAACATGTTCTTATGGCAGTGATGCAACCATCTAGATATTCCATTTTCCATGATGGGGCTAGTCTTATCTGACTTGGTCTCTTATGGCAGAGTCCTTACTCCTATCAGTGTCTCACCACTGAAACCCTGAGTATCTCCTATAGTTCTAACTTGTATATAAGACTAGTAGTTACACTATAATTCACTAGTCTGATAATCAACAAAGATAACTCTTATTGAACTCAATCTCTAGTATTCAATAGAAACATACTAATCAGTACTCACTCACATCTCAGACTTCTTTCTTTCATCTGAAGTTGTGACCATACAATAGTCAGACAGTACAGCACATAAGCTAAAGCCAAGGTTATTCCACAAGTTCATATATCTTTGAGCTAACTTCATAGACTTCTATTCTTGGTGTGAACTGTGTCTAACAATATTATTAGACTTCCAAGTCTGCTGTCATTTCTGAGCAGTTCTATCTACTAAAATTCTCTATCAGTCCCATTTGCAAAACAACTTTTTTGTACTTCAAGTCTAAATAGCTTTCTCTTACTATAACTCCTCAACCTATTCAGGATTAACTCTGGTCCTACTACTTAGGACATTCTTCAACACAATTTCATGTTTCAGTGATAATCTTGCATATCCACCAAACACCCCACAATGTTCAAGATGTATTCATCAAAGAGGCTAATTATATCCAAGATCTCTATGTTATACTATTCAACCTGGTTGGACAGCTTCACCTGTCCCTGGCCCAAGTATCATCCCTGTGGATAACAAACCTAATTAGAAGAATGCTCCTACTACTAATCCTGTTACTAATCTAACATCTTGTTAAACATGGTTCGCACTTGAGGGTGAAAGTCCATGAAGTTGGCTCAGATATGCACAGAGTGTAGAAACTTTATACAATGAGCTCAGTGATGTAGACTTGTCAGAACGACCTTGGCCTCAACTTATGTGTTGTGCCTCCTACAAGCTGTGTGGTCACAATTTCAGAGAATGGTCTTGTAAGGAGTTGTAAGGAAAGAGATAAAGCACATTGCCATTGACACTGGAGATTTAGTGTCAACTTTAGTCGATTATCAGGCTAGCTATTACAAAGAGGTCACTAGCCTTAAATACATAAAGAGTAACTAAAACAGATCTCTGAGTGAGTGTTTCATTAGTGAAACACTATATAGGAGTTTAGATTTGGAGAGAGGAAAACTCTGCATAAAGTCCGAGTAAATTTGTGGAGTTTGAAGGAGATAATTAGGCAATAGATACAGATAAATATGACTGCAGATTTTGACTCAAATAAAGCAAAATAACTGTGGACTTTTGGTAGAAATAAGTCCATTATAAAGTACTAAACTACTGATGGAGTTTTGGACACAAATAAGACCAAATGACCATGGAGATTTAATGTCATATTGAAGTCAAACATGTCTCAGACATGTTTTGGAGTTTGGGATATAACACATCTAATAGACCTACTTCTTCTACTCACTTATGGTCAAAATCCTATAGGAGTAATAATACTAATAAGTAGTTGGCTAACATACTTGGTCAACTTGTAAACACTCTTAATACTAGTCAGACCCCTGGTCCTAATACTAATTCAAGAGGAACTAAAACCCACATCTCCAACACTTTTAGTGATACTAAGCCTGACAAGCTCAATAATTTCCTGTTTTAATATTATCTCTACTTCCACACCAATCCCACACAATTTGACATAGACATTGCAAAAATCAACTTTGTAATAACCTATCTCACTGAAGTTACTTAGGACTGGTTTGAGGTAGGCCTCAACTAGAAAGATTAGAGCATCCTATAAGACTAGCTCTCTAACTGGAACATGTTTGTTGATGAATTATGTCAACATCCTGGTTTTTCAGACCCTGTCAGTGAAGTAGCTAATATACTAGATAATCTCCATATAAAGCCTGGTAACAAGATTTCCACTTACCATGTGAATTTTATGTGCTGAGTCTCTTGACTAGGTTAGGAGAATAGTATTCTGAGCCACTGTCAGGCACAGTTCACACTGGGATGGAAGTCTGCAGAATGGACTCGGAGATGAGCAGACTTGTGAAACAACCTTGGCTTCAGCTTATATACTGTGCCATCTGTCTGCTATGTGGTCACAACTTCAGATGATAGAAAGAAGTCCAAGATGGAAGTGAGTGCTGATTGGTGTGTCACCATTGAATACCAGAGATTGAGTTCAATAAGAGTTATCTTCATTGATTATTAGACTAGTGAATTACAGTATAACTACTAGTCTTATATACAAAT
>Ga0157366_1001109_pt1 | contig 11148 bp, 8 predicted proteins | sample AttbisABBM1_FD_113149 | JGI IMG/M metagenome (GOLD analysis project Ga0157366, IMG submission 113149) | Fungus gardens microbial communities from leaf cutter ant in Botucatu, State of São Paulo, Brazil - Atta bisphaerica ABBM1 | ecosystem: Host-associated > Fungi > Mycelium > Unclassified ...
ATGTGGTTACATCGCCGTTTTAAAACGCGTCCGGAAGGCCAGCCTTCACTGTACTGATTGTCGTACCTGCCAGATGATGTCCCCGTCTTCTGGCAGGGCTTAAATGCCCTTGCAGACCCCCCGCCAATATCACCAGCGTATTTCTTCTGGAACGGCACACTGTGTAGATCTCCCGCTATTCGTAAGGACCGTGACTGGCATCGACAGGAAGCAGTAATGTGTCAGCCACCAGCGATAGCGGCAGATCAATAATCGTCAGGAATCGCCACGGCGTATCACGCACATCCCACTGCACGCCTGGGTAGTATTGTTTGCCATGTCCCTGTCCGGGGATTGTTCTGCTGATAATACTGCCGCAGCCACTTAGCAACAGTACACAGAGACCCAACGTTATACTACGTAACAGCATATTCCCCCCTCCGTCAGGGTAAAAAAAGGCCAGGACACTGTCCTGGCCTGATTAACATCCCATTGCCGGGTTTATTTCGCGTTATTTAACGCCAGTGGATTCAGTGCTAGCGAATGGTAATAATCCAGCCATTCGCGATACTTATCTGCATCCTGCCACAAACGATAGTGCATTCGGGACAGCGTTACCGGATCGCTGAGCAGTGCCAGGCGACTGTCACGATCCAGTTTAGCCGGAGCCTGACTCAATGCCTGATCAATACGGCGGTCACGCGCGCGGTCCAGAAGATCGCTCTTCAAATGACGTGATGTCGCCATCGCACTGGCCAGCGCGTTGAACGATGGATGGAACAGCGCATGCATAAAGCCGTTTTCCAGCGCACGTTCACGGTTCAGCTCCACATAACGATCTGTATCCAGCAATTCCTTCGGCGGATCGTACTCTTCCGGGATCAGGAACAATTTAGCACGTTTCGTTGCCTGGCCCAGGGTACGGCGGCTTGACCACACCGACACAAATGGAGAGAGGATCAGTGAGAATACGATCGGAGACAACCACCAGAGGAAGTTAAGATCCAACCATCCCATCCCACCAGCCCATACCAGGCCCAGCAGCATCTGCGAACCATGACGCTTAAATGCCTCGTTCCATGGTGTTGCATCATCATCACGCTGTGGCGAATTCCAGACAACTTCCCAGCCAAGGAAAGCACTCACCACGAACACGGTGTGGAACAACATACGTACCGGAGCCAGCAGTACAGAGAACAGCATTTCCAGGAACAGGGAAATCAGTACATTCAGTGCACCACCGTAAGGTTTCGCCCCTTTGCACCAGACCAGAACCACACTCAACAGTTTTGGCAGGAACAGCAATACCAAAGTAGTAGAGAACAATGCAATCGCCAGTTCAGGACGCCATTGTGGCCACACAGGGAACAACTGCCTTGGTTGCAGGAAGTACTGCGGCTCCATCAGCGTGTGCACAACCTGAAGCGCGGTTGACAGTGCGAGGAACATAAACCACAGCGGTGCTGAGAGATAAGACATCACCCCCGTCAGGAAAACTGCACGGTGAACCGGGTGCATACCTTTTACCAGGAACAGGCGGAAGTTCATCAGGTTACCGTGGCACCAGCGGCGGTCACGCTTCAATTCATCAAGCAGGTTCGGTGGCAATTCTTCATACGAACCAGGTTGATCATAAGCAATCCACACACCCCAGCCTGCACGGCGCATTAATGCCGCTTCCACAAAGTCGTGCGACAAAATAGAGCCGGCAAATGAGCCTTCACCAGGTAATGGAGCCAGCGCACAGTGCTCGATAAACGGCTTAACACGGATAATCGCGTTATGTCCCCAATAGTGCGACTCACCAAGCTGCCAGAAGTGCAAACCTGCGGTAAACAATGGACCATATACACGGGTAGCAAACTGCTGGCAACGTGCATATAGCGTGTCCATTCCGGAAGCCTTTGGTGAAGACTGGATAATCCCGGCATTCGGGTTCGCTTCCATCATCCGCACCAGACCATTCAGACACTCACCGCTCATCACACTGTCGGCATCCAGTACCACCATGTAGCTATACTGGTTACCCCAACGACGGCAAAAATCATCGATGTTACCGGATTTACGTTTCACACGGCGGCGACGACGGCGATAAAAAATACGCCCTTCTCCACCAACATCACGTACCAGTTCCATCCACGCTTTCTGCTCTGCCATGCAGATATCCGGGTTGTAACTGTCACTGAGGACGTAGACGTCGTAGTGCTGTTGTTCACCACTGCGTACAACCGATTCCCAGGTTGCCCGCAAACCAGCAAACACGCGCTCCACATCCTCATTACAGATTGGCATGATCAGTGCAGTACGGTGTTCCGGATTGATCGGTTCATTTCCCACTGTTTTATAGGAAATACTGTACTTATCTTTGCCAATTAATAGCTGCAGGAATCCCATCAGCGCGGTCCAGAAGCCCGCAGAAACCCAGCAGAACAGAATAGCAAACAGGAACAGAATACCGGTTTGCAATACATAAGGCAGGATCTGTAACACCGACTGCTGCCAGTTCTGGTTAAGCATTTCCATCGGATCGATGAGTGCCCAGCCCTGGTAAGGCAGAATGGTTTTCATGTACCAGGTTGCAATCACCGTCTGGACGACTGTCAGGAACAGCAAAATATAGCGACGAACAGAACCGACATGGCGCCAGTTTTCTTCGCTTTTCTGACTTTCTCTGTTGGGATGACGCTGCTCAGTACTCTTGCGCCCACGCAATGAATCCCACGCTCTGGCAACCGGGTTAGTACGCCACTCTTCGGGATACATTGAAGAACGACTGTGTGGTGGCATCGCTTTCAGCGTGCTACGACCCAGTGCATCCTGGCTGAACTGGCGGCCCTCATCAACGGAGTCCGGCCAGCTCATTTCTACACGAGCCTGCACAGAGTGCAATGGCACATCATCTGGACGAATTTCCGACGGCGTTTCACCCGCCAGTTCAAAATGCAACTGACTGAAGTTTTCTTCATCACGCAGTCCCCCCTGCCGGGCAGGAGGGACTGGAAGCGCGTCAATATATTCAGTGGGTACCACAGTAGATTTATTCATTTGCAGGCAACTGATAGCTCCAGGTTTCCGTCAGCGTTTTGTCACCGTTAACCAGTGCAGCACGCATTTCGGTCGGCTGTTTGTTGTCTTTCACACGTAAACGCATAACCAGACGCCAGCCTTTGGTCACCGGATTATAACGAACACTGTTTTCCACCAGCTCACCATTATCACCAATGCTGACCTGTGGCGTAACAGGGGTATTTTCCGGCAGTTTGCTCATCTCCGGGCCAACAAAGTCAACAACAAAGGCAACGGTGCCATCAGGTTGGCGCACAAGGTTGGATTGTTTGACATCACCAGCAGAACGCAGCGTACTTTGCACGTAAGCCATGCCCGGAGAATGCAGTGATTTTTCATCGCGAGTGAAATGCAGGCGATAAGAGAAGTTCATCTCTTTACCCGGCTCAGGCAATTTTTCCGGGCTCCAGAAGGCCACGATATTATCGTTGGTTTCATCTGTCGTTGGGATTTCTACCAGTTCAATTCGGCCTTTGCCCCAGTTACCTTTTGGCTCAATCCAGCCGCTTGGACGCAGGTCATAGCGGTCATCCAGATCCTGATACTGGCTAAAATCACGACCGCGTTGCAGCAGACCAAATCCATGTGGGTTTTCCACCGTAAAGGTACTGACAGCAAGGTGACGAGGATTATTCAGTGGACGCCAGATCCACTCACCATTACCAGCATGAATCGACAGCCCGTTGGAATCATGCAACTCTTTACGGAAATTCACCACCGATGAAGGCTGGTTAGCGCCGAACAGATACATACTGGTTAACGGTGCAATACCCAGCTTGCCAACTTTATCGCGCAGATAAATTTTCGACGTCACATCAACTGTGCTGTCTTTACCTGGCGTGATCAGGAAGCGATACGCACCCGTAGCACGCGGTGAATCCAGTAAGGCATAGATCACCAGATGTTTATCCAGTGGTTTAGGACGTTCAATCCAGAATTCTTTAAAGCGAGGGAACTCCTCACCAGATGGCAATGCAGTATCGATCGCCAGCCCACGCGCAGACAAGCCATATGCCTGCCCCGCACCAATCACACGGAAATAACTGGCACCAAGGAAACTGGTGATTTCGTCTTTTTTATCTCTACGATTCAGCGGATAGAGGATCTTAAATCCAGCAAACCCTAAGTTCTTCACCGTATCTGCATCGTGCGGAACGTTGCCAAAATTAAAATAATCAGGTGAATAGTTGATAGGGCGAACGCTGGCTGCGGTTACCTCATTCAGCTTCACTGGCAGATCGAAGTACATCCCCTGATGATAAAACTCAAGTTTGAATGGTGTCTTCAGCTTACTCCAGTAAGCTTTGTCATGATTGAACTGAATCTGCTGATAATCGGCGTACTTCATCTCACGCAATTTAGACGAGAGATTACTTTTCGGCGCTTCATAGCCTTTCCCGGCCAATGCTTTAGCCTGTGTTGCCACATCATCAATGGTAAACGCCCAACCTGAGTTGGCATACATTGCAAGCAAAACCGCAGCACCAATCCAACGTGGTTGCATAAGTTTTGGTTTTTGGTTCATTTTAGTCAGCACATCCCCCCCTACGGGTGCGAAAGTCAATCCTGGATATCTTAATGGATAATCAAGCATTCCGACAGCAGGACCACGTTTTTGTTCCACTATTTTCAGTACGCTAGCGTCCTGTTCTCAAATGGTTAGCGGATCCAGATTCAACTGATAGAATATGGGCATATATCTGATTAATGTAAGCAACCAGCTTTAGGCTCAGACGGACTGAGATCATGTTATAACGTCATGAAAAATGGAAAAATATGACTAAAAAAGCACAACAACGAGAATACTTTCTAGATTCAATTCGCGCCTGGTTGATGCTATTAGGCGTGCCTTTTCATCTTTCACTGATCTACTCTTCGCAATCCTGGTCAGTCAACAGTGAACAGCCTTCTGAATGGCTGACTCTGCTGAATGATTTTATCCACGCGTTCCGCATGCAGGTGTTCTTTGTTATTTCGGGCTATTTTTCGTATATGTTGTTTCTGCGCTATACCCCCGAACACTGGCTAAAGGTCCGCCTGGAGCGGGTTGGCATCCCGATGCTCGCGGCTATTCCGCTGATTACTCTGCCGCAGTTTTTCATATTGAAAGCCCTCACAGATAAGCTCAGCGGCTGGGAGGATATGAGCCCCTACCAGAAATACAATGCGCTGATATGGGATCTGGTTTCCCATCTGTGGTTCCTGTTGGTATTGCTGATACTGACCGTGGCAGGTTTCTGGGTATTTCGTTTACTACGCGATAATAAACAAACAAAAACAGACTATTCTGATCTGACCTGGGGGAAATTAACACTGGTCATTCTGCTTTGTGCTCTTGGCTGGGGCGCTTTTCGCAGACTAATGTTATTTATCGCGCCGCAAATTGTCGGTGATGGGTTGTTTACCCTGACGATAATGCAGTCGCTGGTGTTCCTGCCCTTCTTTGTTCTTGGGGCGATGTCATGGAAATATCCCGCCATAAAAGCACTGTTTATCAAACCTGATCCATGGGTTTTTGTCGGTGCGATTGTCGCGTTTATTACCTATGTCTCAAATCTGAAATGGAGCACAGGTGATGGCTGGCTGTATGAACTGGATACCATCATTGCCATGTTAATGGGATTGTGGATGGTTAACGTCGTCTTTTCCTTCGGTCATCGCATGCTGAATTCTCATTCGCCACGGATTACCTATCTGGTTAATTCGTCGTTATTTATCTATCTGGTGCACCACCCTCTGACTATCCTGTACGGTATTTACGGTGTGCCTCTGTTTGGCAGCAACACGATGGGTTTTCTTATCGGGCTGGTGGTGGTATTTGGGATTGCCTTCCTGTTATATGAGATCCATTTGCGTATTCCACTGTTACGCTTCCTGTTTTCAGGCAAACCTCAACGATAATGTGGTCGCCCAGTGTCAGCTGGGCTAAAGCAGCCACTCAATCGGTAAATGCCAAACCAGACGCACTAAAAACCGCTGTAACAAGCGGGTCTCGGGCTCATGATTGTGAACCACTTCGCCCTCTTCCCCTGGATATTCAATCCAGTTCACTTTCCCGTGCATATCCAACCGCAATGTCCAGGCATGCTCACGTAAATTTACCATCAGGTTCTGATGGATATGCGTAGCAAGTTCAGGGCTTTCTATCAATATTCCCATTTCTGTATTCAGCACAGCAGAACGCGGATCGAAATTAAACGATCCGATAAACACGGTTTTCTGATCCACGCTAAAGGTTTTCGCATGCAGGCTGGAACCGGAGTTTCCCGTCAGCCCTCCCCGGTCATGTAATCTTCCATGGGCAGCGGTATTGTGTGGCTTCAGTTCATACAGCGCGATACCGTGGCGCAGCAATTTTTTACGCCACCGGGCGTAACCAGCATGGACAACTGACACATCATTAGCAGCAAGAGAGTTCGTCAGAATAGCAACATTGACGCCTTTACGAACCAGAGCCAGTAATTGCGCCACTCCTGCACGGGTAGGAACAAAATAAGCAGAAATAATATCCATCTGTTGCTGTGGTCGTCCGATAACCGTCAATAAGCGTTGGGCCAGTAATGTTTTAGTTTTAGCTCGTCCCAACCCTTTACGCGGATCATCACTCAATAAACGGCTGCTGGCCCAGGTAAATGGCAGTGTCTGATTTTCTAAACTGGCAATAAGCGTGGATTCTTGCAATCGTGTTAAATAATTTTTTGCCTGTACACTGCTCTGCCACTCTTCTGGCAACATAATCACCGCATCAGCATCTTCACTGACGACGGCATTAAAAGGAGCCACTGAACGACACTGCCAGTAACGGTCAAAGTCACGAGAAACTTCATCGACTACCGGACCAATCGCCAGTACATCCAGGTCAGAAAAAAGGGGCTGATCACCAATACCAAAGTACTGATCGCCCACATTGCGACCACCAACAATGGTAACCTCGCCATCAACAGTAAAACTTTTATTGTGCATACGGCGATTAAGGCGAGCAAAATCCGTGAGATAACCTAAAACACGCAGAATGCGAAATGAGAAAGGGTTAAATAAACGAACTTCAATATTGGGATGGCGATTCAACACACTCAGCGTCTGATCCAGCCCCTGGGTATTGTTATCGTCCAACAACAGACGAACCTGAACACCGCGCTGGGCTGCTGCCAGTAACGCACTGAACAGCAGACGACCTGACATATCGTTTTCCCAGATATAATATTGAATATCCAGGGTTTTATCTGCCTGTTCAATCAACAGATAACGCGCAGCAAAGGCGGATAAACCTTCTGTTAGTGGATAAATACCACTCTCCTGGGGGTGGCAAACTACCAGGGGCCTGATTGACTGAGCGAGGCGAGTGTCATGATCTGTCTCATGCATGGAAGAAAGCGTTGCTTCACTCATCATCGCTCCTTAATGGCAATCATGGAGATAACTGATAACGCCTGCCACCCTATCGATGGAATACCGGTGCCAGGTTCAACTTGTCGATGGGGTCTACGTTGAAGCTGAACATGTTTGTACATTGAGTGGTTGCTCATCCGGGTAACGTACATCAGAAAGCCAGGTCAGGGTAAACAAGATCGTCACGGCGATCAATCCAGCAGCAAGTAACCCAACTAACGCCAGCAATTTATCGTCTCGGGATTCCATGTGATCCTCAATCCTTAAAATAATCAACACACCAGGATGCCTGAAGCCATATTCAGTTAAATCGCATCCTGGAAACATCAGCACTGGCGAGAGTTATTGCTGCCAGCCACCACCCAGTGCACGGTACAGATCGATCTGTGCCAGCAACAGGTTGTTTTTTGCCTGAACCACACTCAACTGAGTACTGAACAGCGTACGTTGCGCATCCAGTTCATCAAGATAAGACGCGTAACCATTACGATAGCGATTACTGGCGATATGCAATGCTTCACTCACCACCAGCTGTTGTTTTTCCAGCTCGCTCAGTTGCTGCTGATAACGCTCAATCGCATCAAGGTCGTTATTGACTTCACTAAACGCATTACGCACCACTTTTTCATAGCTATATAACGCTTGGTTACGTGATGCCATCGACACATCGACCTGTGCAGTTAATGCTTCGCGATTCAACAATGGGGCCAGAATACTGCCACCAATACTCCACAAGCGGAACGGATTTGACACCAAATCGTGCAACACAGAACTTTGTAACGTTCCACTGGCCGTTAAATTCAACGACGGTAATAACCTCGCCCGCGAAGCCTGCAGAGAGTCATCTGCTGCCAGCAACTGACGTTCAGCCTGTACGATATCCGGTCTCCGCTGTAACAGTTGCGAAGGCATGACCGCAGGCAGTCTCTGTGGTATCACATGTTCAAAGTGGTTCTGTCGGGCAATCTGACGGGGATTCATCCCCACCAAAATACTCAGCGCATTTTCCTGTTGTGTGATTTGATGTTGCAACAACGGGATCTGTGCTTTCGCTGTCTGATACTCAGACTCTGATTGTACCCATTCTAGTTTTGATGTGTAACCGGTTTCAAACTGGCGTTGTGCTAATTTCAAAGAATTTTGCCGCGTGGCTAACGTCGCTTCCGTCACACGTAACTGCTCATCCAGCGATACCAGAGTCATATAACCGGAGGCAACCGAGCTGGCAATGGTTAATTCAGCTGCACTCGCGGCCGCTTGCTGCGCTTCCAGAGAGGCTTTTGCCGCATCAATGCTGTTACTGCGCGCTCCCCAGATATCGACATTATAATTAGCCTGTAATAGCCCCTGGAACACCGAGGATTCTGCCGGCTGCCCGGTTGCCGCAGACAGCGCCCGCGTCCGGGTTGCCGCCACACCCGCATTCAGCGTGGGAAAATTATCCCCTTCCGCCCCACGCAGCTGGGCACGGTACTGATCCACGCGCGAACGGGCAATAAGAATATCCGGGTTGTTACGCAACGCCTGTTCCACCAGTTGATTTAACTGTGGATCGCCAAACGATCGCCACCAGCTAGCTTCAACGGCAGCAGTGGGTCCAACCTGGTTACGCCACTGCTCCGGGATCAGCAAAGAAGCTGGGGCTTTTTCCACCTCTGTCGCACAACCAGACAACAACGATGCCACTAATAACGTCAGCAGAGTTTTACGTGCAGACATCAGTGCTTATCTCCGTTTTTATCAGTACTGGCAGTATCAATGTTGACTTCAACTGACATGCCAGGACGAAGAAGTGCCGCATTATCACTGGTGATTTTAATTCGTACCGGAATACGCTGGGCAATTTTGACAAAATTCCCGGTCGCATTATCTGGCGAGATGGCACTGAATTCTGAACCGGCTGCTGGAGAAATAAACTCCACTTCGCCATCAAAGCGAGCATTATTTAACGCATCAACCGTGAAGGTCACGGGCAAACCTGGACGAATATGTGCCATCTGCGTCTCTTTCATGTTGGCAATCACCCATTTCTGCTCTGGCACCAGAGAGGTCAAACGGCTTCCCGCAGTCACGTAGGCTCCCTGCCGCACAGAGATCTGCCCTAACTGACCATCAGCAGGTGCAATAATGCGGGTATTGTTCAGGTCGATATTCGCCAGTTCCAGAGCTGCTTCGGCACTCGCTACATCAGCTTCCAGTGCAGCCCGGTTAACAATCACGGTTTGCAGATCCTGACGAGATACCGCCAACGTAGCCTGAGCCTGCTGTATACCTGTCTGCATCTGGCTATTACTGGCCCGTGAAGCGTCGCGTTCACGTAGTGACAATGAACCATCGCCAACCAGATTTTCTACACGCTTCAGATCCAGGCCACTCTTCACGGCCTGGGCTTTCGCATTCTCTAATGCGGCTTCATTTCGTTTAATGACCGCTTCCGCACTGCGTCGTTGCTGCAGGTTGTTCTCCAGCGCGGCTTTTTTCATCGCTAATTGTGCCTGAGACTGATGAACCCGCTGACGATAAATGCGATCATCAATGGTCATCAGCACATCACCACGTTTGACCGGTTGCAAATCCAGCACATTGACGGAGGTGATATACCCATTGACCTGCGGGCTGATAAACGTCACCTGCCCACGTACATAAGCATTTTCAGTGCTCTGGATCTGACTGGTAAAGGGAGGTAATTGCCAGGCATACAGGATCACCAGCACACCGACTACCGCAATACTTGTACCCAGAGCAATTGATAAAATGCGCAGCTTGTTATTTTTATGGCGCTCTGCCAGCTGCTGTTCCTGTTGGCTCATTATGTCCCCGTTGCGATCGTTTTTGATGTTTGTTGCATTGCTCGCTGTTCGGCTTCTGCTTCTCGTTTAGCTTGTTGCCAGTTGAGATAACGCAGGCGGGATAGCCGCCACAGCACCCAGAGTAAAGTGACAGCGGCCATTACCGCGGTCAGAATATAAACGTCGTTATAAGCCAGGACATTAGCCTGTAATGTGGCAACACTCTGTAACTGTGCTACCCCTTGTGCATTATTTAATACCGGATCGGTGAGCTGACTACTGAACAAACTGGTGTATTGTGCAAGCCGGTCAGTCACATTCGGATTCAACAGTGATAACTGATCACCCAACAGGCTGGAGTGATACTTCTCTCGCCATGTCTGGAAAGTCCCTAACAGAGCAGACCCCATCAATCCCCCAAGGTTTTGACTCATACCAAATAACACCACAAAGCTCACCAGATTTTTCGGTTGTGTCACCACACTCCCAAGACCTAATAGCATCGCAGGTGCGATAAAAAATGAGGTACTGAAGCCAAGCAGGAACTGGCTGAAATACATATTTTCCGGACGGGTTAATGGATTCGAGTGTGCATCCATTAATGAGGCAATCATGACGATAATCAGCGAAGCCACAATCGGCCAGCTCAGGTGTTTTGGGTTGATCGTCAATGCACTAAACATAATCCCGGCTGCGACACCGGCCAAAATAGCCAATGCCAGCCCCTGCATCTGATCGTTTAATAAACCCACGTTCTGTAAATAGCCAATCGCCCCGGTATTTTGTTCCGCCAGCACCATGCGTAACAGGATCATCACAATCCCCAGACGGAAAATCGCACCGTTCCCCAGCCAGCGAGTATTAATCAGTGGATTACTGCGATTGTGCTCAACCAGAACAGCTGCGACCACCAGCACCAAACCTA
>Ga0157366_1001110_pt1 | contig 11142 bp, 8 predicted proteins | sample AttbisABBM1_FD_113149 | JGI IMG/M metagenome (GOLD analysis project Ga0157366, IMG submission 113149) | Fungus gardens microbial communities from leaf cutter ant in Botucatu, State of São Paulo, Brazil - Atta bisphaerica ABBM1 | ecosystem: Host-associated > Fungi > Mycelium > Unclassified ...
AGCAGGGGGAATATATCGGTCTGTTGTTGCCAAACGCAACGGTAACCGCCGCTGCGATCCTCGGTGCAGCGATGCGTGGGCGCATCCCGGCAATGCTGAACTACACAGCAGGTGTGAAGGGTGTAACCAGTGCATTAACGGCCGCACAGGTAAGAACAGTATTTACCTCACGACAATTCCTGGATAAAGGTAAGTTATGGTACCTGCCTGAAGGGATCCCTAATGTTCAGTGGATATATCTGGAAGATTTGAAAGATACGGTGACTACTCAGGAGAAGCTGTGGGTACTTTGTCATCTGTTACTGCCCTCACTGGCAGAAACAAAGCAGCAACCAGAAGATGCTGCGATGGTGCTGTTTACTTCGGGCTCGGAAGGCAATCCCAAAGGTGTAGTACATTCACATAAAAGTTTGCTGGCAAATGTCGAGCAGATCCGCACCGTGGCGGACTTTACACCGAATGACCGCTTTATGTCTGCCTTGCCGCTGTTCCATGCATTCGGTCTGACGGTGGGGTTATTTACGCCGTTAATCACCGGAGCAGAGGTGTTCCTGTACCCGAGCCCGCTGCATTATCGCATTGTGCCTGAGCTGGCTTACGACCGTAACTGCACCGTACTGTTTGGTACATCGACCTTCCTTGGCAATTATGCTCGCTTTGCGCATCCGTATGACTTTGCCCGTCTGCGTTATGTGGTTGCCGGGGCCGAGAAATTGCAGGAGAGCACACGTGAAGTATGGTTTGAGAAATTCGGTATCCGCGTTCTTGAAGGCTATGGCGTAACCGAGTGCGCACCAGTGGTGGCGATTAATGTACCGATGGCAGCCAGAACGCAGACTGTGGGTCGTATTTTACCAGGAATGGACTCGCGCCTGATTTCTGTACCAGGTATTGAAGACGGTGGGTTATTGCAGCTCTGGGGGCCCAATATTATGAAAGGTTATCTGCGTGTTGAAAATCCGGGCGTACTGGAAATACCACAGGCAGATAATGGTGAAGGTCAGATGGAAAAGGGCTGGTACGACACCGGAGACATCGTCAGCTTTGATGACGCCGGATTCTGTCAAATCCAGGGGCGTGTGAAACGTTTTGCCAAAATTGCTGGCGAGATGGTTTCTCTGGAATCTGTGGAGCAGATTGCACTGAAAGCCTCATCAGAAAAACAACATGCGGCAACCATTAAACCTGATGGTAATCGCGGTGAAGCATTAGTGCTGTTTACTACAGACAACGCACTGACGCGTGAACAACTCCAGCGAGCAGCGCGTGAGCTGGGGAGTCCGGAACTGGCTATTCCACGAGATATCCGTGTGTTGAAGCAGCTACCAATGCTGGGCAGCGGTAAAGCAGATTTCGTTACTCTGCGTGAAATGGCTGAACGATCAGAGGAGCAGCATGACTAATTCGAGTACAGGATCAAATTCATTGATGTCAAAGGGGATGATGGCCGTCATTGTCGCCCAGTTTTTTTCCGCCTTTGGCGATAATGCACTGCTGTTTGCCACTCTGGCGGTGCTGAAGCAGTTAGTCTATCCCGACTGGAGCCAGCCGATACTGCAAATGGTCTTTGTGGCCACGTATATCATTCTTGCCCCTTTTGTCGGGCAGGTTGCTGATAGCTTTGCGAAAGGCCGGGTGATGATGTTTGCCAACGCCCTCAAGCTACTGGGTGCGCTGGTAATTTGTATCGGCTGGGATCCCTTCCTGGGCTACAGCCTGGTGGGGATTGGTGCTGCGGCTTACTCTCCGGCTAAATACGGGATTCTCGGCGAACTGACTGACGGTGAAACACTGGTAAAAGCCAACGGACTGATGGAGTCTTCAACGATTGCAGCCATTCTGCTGGGGTCAGTCGCAGGCGGTTTTCTTGCTGATCTGAATCTGACCGTTGCATTACTGGCATGTGTGGTGGCATATGGCCTGGCTGTCGCGGCTAATCTGATGATCCCGAAACTGGCTGCGGCTCGCCGTGGGCAGTCATGGCGACCAGCCGCAATGTCCGCGAGTTTCTTCTATGCCTGCCGTGTCCTGTGGCGCGGTGGGGAAACCCGTCTCTCATTACTTGGCACCAGTTTATTCTGGGGAGCCGGTGTTACGTTGCGCTTTCTGCTGGTCTTGTGGGTGCCTGTGGCCTTGGGGATCAACGATAACAAAACCCCAACACTGCTCAATGCGATGGTGGCTATCGGGATTGTCTTTGGTGCCGGAGCCGCAGCAAAACTGGTGACGCTGAAAACCGTTGCCCGTTGTATGCCTGCGGGGATATTGATCGGTGTTGCTGTTGTCTTCTTTGCGCTCCAGCATCAGGCGGTCAATGCTTATGTTCTGCTGGCGGTGATTGGCATGTGTGGTGGTTTCTTTGTGGTCCCGCTTAATGCTTTGTTACAGATGCACGGCCAGCAAACTGTCGGTGCGGGTAATGCAATAGCGGTACAGAATCTGATTGAAAACAGTGCCATGTTATTGATGCTGGGGTTCTATTCTCTGGCGATCAAGCTGGGTGCTCCACCTGTTGCGACCGGGGTTGGTTTTGGTGTGCTGTTTGCCCTGGCTATCACCGTACTTTGGGTCTGGCAGCGGGCACAACAGCGGAAGGCAGTGAGCCAGATTTAACACGCTCTGGCAGGATAGGTTCAGGCGGCGGAGCGATCCGCCGCCATCATGTTTACGGTGCCGGATAAGTATAACGGCGATGAATCACTTCCAGTTCCTCAATGATTTCTGCATCCAGGGTCAGGTCATAGCTATCGATATTGCTGGTCAGTTGCTCCAGTGATGTTGCGCCCAGCAGGGTGCTGGCAACAAACGGTTGCTGACGCACAAACGCCAGAGCCATTTGTGATTGATCCAGTCCGTGACGCTTCGCCAGAGCAACATACTCAGCAATGGCCCGTTGTGTCTGTTCGCTATTGTAACGGGTGAAACGGCTGAACAGCGTGTTTCGCGCTCCGGCTGGTTGAGCACCATTCAGATACTTACCACTCAGCGTACCAAATGCCAGGCTGGAATAAGCCAGCAGTTCCACACCTTCATACTGACTGATTTCCGCCAGCCCATGCTCAAAGCTGCGATTCAGCAAACTGTATGGATTTTGAATGCTGACGATGCGTGGCAGTTCATGTTTCTCTGCCAGTTGCAGGTAACGCATCACTCCCCAGGGTGTTTCATTCGAGACGCCGATATAACGAATTTTACCGGCTCGTACCTGCTCAGTAAGGGCTTCCAGAGTTTCCAGCAGCGTGACGGTTGCCGTGCTGTCAGTGTACTGATAATTCAGTTTGCCAAAAATATTGGTCTGACGCTGAGGCCAGTGCAACTGATATAAATCAAGATAATCTGTGTTCAGCCTTTGCAGGCTGGCATCCAGTGCTGCGCGGATATTTTTACGATCCAGCGCCTGACCAGGACGGATAGGAGCATCATTACCGCGTACTGGCCCGATAATTTTTGAGGCAAGAATAACCTTGTCGCGGCAACCGCGCGCTTTCAGCCAGCTACCAATGTATTTTTCACTCAGCCCCTGGGTTTCCGGACGAGGTGGAACCGGGTACATCTCTGCGGTATCGATCAGATTAATACCACGGCTGATAGCTAAATCGAGTTGTGCGTGTGCGTCGGCTTCGCTGTTTTGTTCTCCAAATGTCATGGTACCCAATCCCAGCGCACTGACTTCAAGGGAACTGTGGGGAATACGGTGGTAATGCATAGCAGACTTCCTTTTTCATTATTAAAAGGTAAGGACATCAGCTGCATTTGCAGCAGTGGCTCCCGGAATAGTACGTCATGTCTGCTTCAGGCAGAATCAGGATCTGATTTTCGACTATAACCGCCAGAGAGGGCAGGGAAAAGGGGAGGATGACAGGTTGGGACAGGAAAGCAGATTATTGCGGTAAAAACGCACCTTATTCCGTTGAACCTTCAATTTTTGGGGTGCGGTTTACGTATGGCGAAGAGCAACTAACGAGTGAGCAATTTGTCCCTAGCGCTCAACAATGGAAGAGATTTCATCACCATTAATCTGTATTTCATGACCGGATTGATCAGTATATTTTACCAGGCCGGTTTCCTTATCAATGGTTGGTTTACCATCGGTCATAATCATTTTGCCGTCTTTGGTTGCCATCACATAATCACTGCTACAGCCGCTGAGCAGTACTGACAGACTTAGCGCTACTGCACCCAACATCCACTTCATACTTTTTTCCTTCTTACCCTGATTACTCTGTTGAGTGTAGTAATAAATGATTTTTTATGTGCTGATAATCTCATGAGTCCGAAAACGTACCGGAACGGGTGAGAAGAGTTGATTTTCTGGCAATGCGTGAACCGAAAACCTGCACGGCACGATAATGACGGTAATTAAAGCAAAAAATGACGGGCAAGCAGTGCCGCCGTGAAGGCTTTTTTCAGATAAAAGCCGCGTGGCAGTGTCATGATCGGCTGCCCGTAACGACCAATCCCTTCTGTCAGCGCTTTGCTGTTGGCAGCCTTGGGGCGTATTTGCAGCACTTCACCGTGACGGGCGGTGATCTGCTCCACATCACCCAGCACGATCATATCCATTAACTCTTCCCAGTCGCGCTGGAGCTGCCGTTCCTGTGCCTCATCAGGGCTCCAGAGCAGAGGTGCGCCAACATGTCGTTCAGCCAGTGGGATAGCGCGATCACCTTCTACCGGGATCCACAGAACTCGCGCCAGTTTATGACGCACATGACTGTTCTGCCAGGTCACGCCACTGTTACCTGTCAGTGGTACCACACAAACAAAGGTGGTTTCCAGCGGACGCCCATGGGCATCAACCGGAATGGTTTTCAATTCCACGCCAATCTCGGTGAAATCCTGCTCAGGTTTGCTGCCCGCGCTGGCACCAAGATAGCGTTCCAGCAGCATACCCACCCAGCCTTTATCACGCTTCAAATCGCGAGGGATTGGCAAAGCAATGTGTTGTGCCAGTTCACCCAGGGAATAGCCAGCCAGTGCAGATGCCCGGGCCATTAATTCAGCTTCACTTTGTGGTGGAGGCACCAGAAATGTATCACCACTCATTGAGATATCCTGATGTGTACAAAAAATAACCGCTTAATCTGTGTCTCTTTTTACTCAGTCGTAAGCCTGGGGAAAAGAGTAATAATAGCATGATTACTCATGTTTTTTTATTTATGCCGAAGCCGTGATTTTACACCGCAAGAGAAGTTTTACGTTTCTTGTCACCGACAATGAACAGGATCTTATATGTAGTTATCCACAGAAAAATGGGATAACTTGTTTTTTAATAGAATACTGTTTCCATTTACAGCCTTGACGTAGGCCGTTTTACACACTTTAGCCACTATTTTGCCTAACTGCTCAACATATTTTGTGGATAAAGTATCTTGTGGTTAATATTTGCTCTTCTGACAAAGGTGTACCTGTGACAACAGCATGACAACCGTGGGGAAAAGGTAGGGTAAGCATGAAAGATAATGATTAATATGGATTTTTTTATTTTTCCTGCGGGGTGTCTGGATAGGCGCTGGAAAGTTTTCCCCACCTGTTAACAGAGTTCTGCACAAAGCTATCCACAGAAAACGTGAATAAGATCGCCTTTTTAGCCCCGTTTCTGTTTATAACTTGCTTCAGCCAAGTGAGTTATCCCACCAGATTGTTGGCTCACTGTCTCAAACCAGTGGTTTACCGCCTGTGAGGAGTGTGAAACAATCAGAACATCCAGTTTTAGTTTGAGGTAGTCCGGTGATCGATGATGATGGCTACCGCCCGAATGTTGGTATTGTGATTTGTAACAGGCAGGGACAGGTGGTGTGGGCCCGGCGTTATGGTCAACACTCCTGGCAGTTTCCTCAGGGAGGAATTAACCCTGGTGAGACAGCGGAACAGGCGATGTACCGTGAACTTTTCGAGGAAGTCGGTTTAAGCCGCAAGGATGTTCGTATTCTTGCCTCCACCCGTAACTGGTTGCGCTATAAATTGCCAAAACGTTTGGTGCGTTGGGACACAAAGCCGGTTTGTATCGGCCAAAAACAGAAGTGGTTTCTTCTGCAATTGTTGTGCAATGACGCGGATATCAATATGCAAACCAGCAGCACGCCAGAATTTGATGGCTGGCGTTGGGTCAGTTTCTGGTATCCGGTACGCCAGGTGGTCTCTTTTAAACGTGATGTTTATCGTCGGGTGATGAAAGAGTTTGCCAGCGTGGTTATGTCCTTGCAGGAGAATACTGCGCAAAGAAATACGGCAGGTTTTCGAAGGAAGAGAGGTTAAGCCACGCAGATTATGCTCACACAACTGCGCGAAATAGTTGAGAAAGTGGCGGCAGCGCCCCGGCTTACCGAGGCGCTGGATATTCTGGTTAGCGAGATTTGCCTGGCCATGGATATCGAAGTGTGTTCGGTCTATCTGGCTGATCACGAGCGTCGCTGCTATTACCTGATGGCAACGCGTGGGCTAAAAAAGCCGCGTGGGCGTACAGTCGCCCTTGCCTTTGATGAGGGGATCGTCGGGTTGGTTGGTCGCCTGGCTGAACCCATTAACCTTGCAGACGCACAGAAACATCCCAGTTTTAAATTTATTCCCTCCGTAAAAGAAGAACATTTCCGTTCGTTCCTGGGTGTGCCGATTATCAGCCGCCGCCAGTTGCAGGGCGTGCTGGTTGTCCAGCAGCGCGAACACCGCCAGTTTGATGAAAGCGAAGAGTCATTCCTGGTGACCCTTGCCACCCAGATGGCTACCATCCTTTCTCAGTCGCAACTGAATGTTCTGTTTGGGCAATACCGACAAACGCGTATCAAAGCGCTGGCCGCGTCATCTGGTGTTGCAGTGGCTGAAGGTTGGGTTGATTCCTTGCAGCCTTCCCTGGAAACCATATCGGCAGCATCAACGCTGGATACCGGACGTGAACGTGAACGTCTGGCACTCGCGATGAGTGAAGCGTCAAATGAGTTTCGTCGCCACAGTAAACGCTTTACCGCCAGTATGCATAAAGAGAGTGCGGCTATCTTCGATCTCTATTCGCACCTGTTGAGTGATGCCCGGCTGAAGAAAGATCTGCTGGCGGAGATTGATGCGGGTTCTGTGGCGGAATGGGCTGTTAAAACAGTCATTGAAAAATTTGCGGCTCAGTTTGCCAGTTTGCAGGACAGCTATCTGCGTGAACGAGCAGGCGATTTGCGGGTGCTGGGGCAACGTCTCTTGTTCCACCTCGACGATATGATTCAGGGAACCAACACCTGGCCGGAGCGCTTTATACTGGTCGCCGATGAGCTGACGGCAACCACTCTGGCTGAACTACCGCATGACCGACTGGCCGGTGTGGTGGTGCGTGACGGTGCGGCTAACTCCCATGCAGCGATCATGGTTCGCGCCATGGGCATCCCAACGGTGATGGGAGCCGATATTCAGCCCGAGCAGATGAAAGGGCGTTTACTGATCGTCGATGGGTATCGTGGCGAGTTGCTGGTCGATCCGGAACCGGTACTGGTGCAGGAATACCAGCGGCTGATCAGTGAAGAAAATGAATTAAGCCAGATAGCAGAAGGCCTGGTTGAGCAACCTGGGGAGCTGAAAAGCGGTGAACCAGTCAAAGTCATGCTTAATGCGGGGTTGAGTGCGGGACATGATCAGGTTCTCGGTACTCGCGTGGATGGCGTTGGCCTGTATCGCACAGAAATCCCTTTTATGCTGCAAAGTGGCTTCCCTTCAGAAGAAGAACAGGTAGCCCAGTATCAGGGAATGTTACAGCTGTTTCTGGACAAACCGGTGACCTTGCGCACTCTGGATATCGGTGCGGATAAACAGCTACCGTATATGCCCATCAGTGAAGAAAACCCGTCAATGGGATGGCGTGGGATCCGCCTGACACTCGATCAGCCGGAAATCTTCCTTGTGCAGTTGCGGGCAATGTTACGTGCAAACGTTGCCAGTAATAACCTCAGTATTCTGCTGCCGATGATCACCAGTCTGGATGAGATTGATGAAGCCCGCCGACTGCTCGACAGGGCTGGGCGTGAAGTGGAAGAAATGCTGGGATATCCCATCCCTCGCCCACGTTTCGGTGTCATGATCGAAGTGCCTTCAATGCTCTTTATGATCAGCCATTTACAGAGCCGGGTTGATTTTATTTCTGTTGGTACCAACGATTTAACCCAGTATCTGCTGGCAGTGGATCGTAACAACACGCGCGTGGCCAACCTGTACGACAGCCTGCATCCAGCGGTACTACGAGCGCTGAACAGTATTAGTCGTGAAGCGGCAGGAGCAGGAGTGGAACTGTGCCTGTGCGGAGAAATGGCTGGGGATCCAATGTGCGTGGTAATGCTGATCGGTATGGGGTATTACCATCTCAGTATGAATGGCCGCAATGTGGCCCGTGTGAAATACCTTCTGCGTCATATTGGTAAAGAAGAAGCGCGGAAACTTGCGCAGCAGGGGCTGGAAGCACAAAACACCAGTGATGTGCGCAATCTGATCGCCGCCTTTATGGAGCGCAAAGGATTGGGCGGATTAATTCGCGGTGGGAAGTAGGCCACTATCTACTGCTTTATACCAAAAAACTTTGTGTCATAAGGTATGAAAACATGACTTATTCGTATGTTTGAATTTAATTTTTGTATTAAATACAATTTTTTATCTTCATTTCTTGCGAAACAATGCCTGTTGGTAACTACCTATCTTAATGATGCATGAGTTTGCCTGTATGCTATGATCCGCCGCACTTAAAGCGCTATGCGTGTGCGCATCCACACACTTTATTGCCTGTCTGATAAGGCAGAATTTGAAAATGGTGAAAGATGAATAACGGTTATCTGGCTTTCCCTCAATTTGATCCGGTGATCTTCTCTGTCGGTCCGATATCGCTGCACTGGTACGGTTTGATGTACCTGGTCGGTTTTGTTTTTGCAATGTGGCTGGCGGTTCGCCGGGCCAATAAGCCGGGGAGCGGCTGGAAAAAAGAAGAAGTGGAAAACCTGCTTTATGCTGGTTTCCTCGGTGTCTTCCTTGGTGGCCGCATCGGTTATGTGCTGTTCTATAATTTGCCGTTGTTCCTTGATAATCCGCTCTATCTGTTCAAAGTCTGGGATGGAGGAATGTCATTCCACGGTGGATTAATCGGTGTGATCGTGGTGATGTTAATCTTTGCCCGCCGGACTAAACGTAACTTCTTCCAGGTATCGGACTTTATTGCACCGTTAATCCCATTTGGTTTGGGGGCCGGTCGTTTGGGTAACTTTATTAATGGTGAATTGTGGGGACGTGTTGATCCGAATCTGCCATGGGCGATGCTGTTCCCGGATTCCCGCAGCGAAGATATTGCGCTGGTTGCCACACACCCGGAATGGCAGTCTCTGTTATCCACATACGGTGTTCTGCCTCGCCACCCTTCCCAGTTGTATGAGCTGATTCTGGAAGGCATTGTGTTGTTGATTATTCTGAATGTCTTCATTCGTAAATCACGACCAATGGGGGCGGTATCTGGCCTGTTCCTGATTGGATATGGTGCTTTCCGGTTTATTATTGAGTTCTTCCGCCAGCCAGATCAGCAACTTGGATTGTTTAGCGGCATCAGTATGGGACAAATCCTCTCTATGCCGATGATTCTGGCGGGTGTGATTATGATGGTTTGGGCGTATCGTCGTCGTCCGCAGCAGCAACTTCGTGGGGAAAAATGAAACAGTATCTGGCATTAATGCAGCATGCCCTGGAGCAGGGCACACCAAAAGGCGATCGTACCGGCACCGGGACCTTGTCTGTGTTTGGCTATCAGATGCGTTTCAATTTGCAGGATGGTTTCCCGCTGGTCACCACTAAGAAATGTCACCTGCGCTCAATTATTCATGAGTTGTTGTGGTTCCTGAATGGTGATACCAATATCTCCTATCTGAAAGAGAATAATGTCTCTATCTGGGATGAGTGGGCGGATGAAAATGGCGATTTGGGTCCGGTCTATGGCAAACAGTGGCGTAGCTGGCAAGCAGCAGATGGACGCCAGATTGACCAGTTGAGCAAAGTCATTGAACAACTGAAAAACGATCCGGATTCACGTCGTATTATTGTCTCTGCATGGAATGTAGGTGAACTGGATGACATGGCGTTAGTCCCCTGTCATAGCTTCTTCCAGTTTTACACACGGAAGATGTCTTATGATGAACGCCTGGCGTGGGTGAAAGAAAACTGCTGGGAAAGCTACGATGCCTGGACGGAAGCTACCAATGAAGCGCTTTCGATGCAGGACATTGATCACTCACAGGCAGCCGATGAACTGGTGGCGTGGGTGGGTGAAATCGCTCCTGAACGCATCCTTTCCTGCCAGTTGTACCAGCGTTCGTGCGATATCTTCCTCGGTCTGCCGTTTAATATCGCCAGCTATGCGTTGCTGGTGCATATGGTGGCACAGCAGTGCGATATGGCTGTAGGTGATTTTGTCTGGACAGGTGGTGATACGCATTTGTACAGCAATCACCTGGAGCAGACACGTTTGCAGTTAAGTCGTGAGCCTCGCGCACTGCCAACACTGGTGATTAATCGTAAGCCGGAATCGCTGTTCGACTATCGCTTTGAAGACTTCGATATTACGGGTTACGACCCGCACCCGGCGATCAAAGCCCCGGTCGCCGTGTAATCCGATTATCCCCGTTATCACTGAAGATAGCGGGGAGAACTTTCACCAGACATCCTGCCTTTCTGCATTTTTCCCGCAAAGATCACGCCTTTTCCTTGTCTCGCGCCGTAAGTTCATTGCAGGCAATACCATCCTGATTCTGATCTGAGCCTCTGAATACGCGATACCTCACAGTATTGATGCACATTTACAGCAGAACGCATTTTCCCCGGAAGACAGCACGCAATCGCATAAGTTGTCACTGGTAGCCAGAAGGATAAAAGCGCAAAACTGCCTTGATGAAAACATCGAATATGGCAGGTTTTACCTTACTGGAACTGATGATAGTGATTGCACTGATCGCTGTCCTGAGTCTGAGCTCTTGGTATGGCTGGCAACACTGGCAGCAATTGCGTCAGCTCAATGACAGCGCTCAACAGATCCAGCGCTTGCTGCTGCGCTTACGTAGCGATGCCTGGTGGCACAGCGCTGAGCGGGTTGTATGGCTGCAACCTGGAACACGCTGGTGCCTGGGTGCCGGAAGCAAACCC
>Ga0157366_1001112_pt1 | contig 11122 bp, 13 predicted proteins | sample AttbisABBM1_FD_113149 | JGI IMG/M metagenome (GOLD analysis project Ga0157366, IMG submission 113149) | Fungus gardens microbial communities from leaf cutter ant in Botucatu, State of São Paulo, Brazil - Atta bisphaerica ABBM1 | ecosystem: Host-associated > Fungi > Mycelium > Unclassified ...
ACCTCAAACGGAAGTATGGGAATAGCTTTCTCCACGAAGCATTAGCTGTGCACGCGCTGGAGAAGTGGCTCCACATGGCGTGCGTGATGATCTACGCTGCCCTGAGAAAGTAGATACTATGAACATGCACTCGACTTGTACACAGTCCACCAAACCTCCGCCGTAAATCAATTCTTTGTGTCACAACATTCAAATTCCTGTAGACGGCCGCTGCTAGAGCCGAAGAAAAGGATGCACGGCCATCAAGGGATTGATTGTATTTGTGAACTTGCCCCATTTTTCTAGGGAGATAAAACCCCAACTCTCTGGGGTGCTAACAGCCATCTTAACTCCGAGTACAAATGTCACTCTGCACTCGTGCTCTCCTCACATTTCTCTTGATCGCTATTCTCGGTGGCGTCTCTGCCATACCTACTCTACTAGAACATCAGACGACTCTTTCATCGCCTCAGCCTGTGAGAGCTGACTATGGCGCACCACTCTTAGGACCCCAGAATGTACCATTGGAAGAACAGAACCTAGACCTGTTGAGTCCACCTGAGACAGACTCTGGGGAAGTAGCCAACTTCAAGTGGCCTTTCTCGTTGAGCCATAGCCGATTGACAAATGGAGGATGGGCCAGGCAGCAAAATGGTGGGTTGATCTTGGATTGTTGTCGTCAAGTTCTGAACCCAATGCATTCACATATATTGCAGTGAAACAACTTCCTGTTGCGACAGACCTAGCTGGTAAGTGTTGAATAAGGCCTTTTTCTGCAGATGAATTGATTGGGTATTTTTTTTAGCTGTGAACATGCGCTTGAAAGCTGGGGCTATCAGGTAGGCTTGTGAAAGAGCCTCGTGTTAAAATGTGGCTAATATTTTAGGATAATAGGGAGATGCACTGGCATACCGGTGATGAGGTACGTGAACTTTCATTGAGATACTGAAGAGAGGCTTACGTGTTTAGTAGTGGGCGTACGTTTTGAAAGGATCCCTGCGCATCAGCATCATAGCACCAGGTGGAAAGAATGAGGGAGTATCTTTTGTAGCGGATGTTGTACGTCACCTTTCATGTTTACTCGTCGAAGGTTTGCTAACGGTTCTACAAGAATGAAGGTGATTTGTGGTACTTCCCTGCAGGTGATCCACACTCCATCCAAGCCAAAGATACACTTCCGGAGGGTGCTGAATTTTTACTTGTCTTCGATGCTGGTACCTTTGATGAGAACGACACGCTCTTACTAACGGATTGGTTCGCCCATATACCAAAGGAGGTGCTTGCAAAAAACTTCGGGACGTATCCAGACACGACGCCATTCGACCATATACCCGAAGAACAGTTGTATATCTTCCCCTGTAGGTATTTCATATTGTCTTCCTAATTTTGCATTTCGATGATCAGCATACTAGCCAACCCACCGGAGGATATCAATAAAGACATTATTGTTCCGAACTCGGCAGATCCAGAATATGTCTTCACCTATTCCCTGTCAACTATTCAACCAACAAAATATGAGGGAGGGACAGTGAAGATAGCGGACTCGAGGAATTTTAAAGTTGCGAAGAACATTGCAGTTGCCGAGGTCTCTGTCGATGTTGGTGGCATGAGGTATATACACTTGTATTTTAGCTGATACGTATATGTGCTAATTGAATCCGGTGTGACCAGGGAGCTGCATGTTTGTACCTCTTCTAGTACATTTGAGCTATCACTGAAGGATAATTACTACGATAGTGGCATCCTACGCAGCCTGAGTGGACATTTATTATCAGCGGAAAGGCGAGAATCACTCTCTTTGCGGGACAAAGCGATGCGAATACGTATGATTTCTTCGTGAGTGTCTATGTATCCAACTCAAAAAAAAAGATAAGCTCACTCATCTTCATGCCAGGCCGGCGATGTTGCCTATATCCCACCTTCTTTCGGTGAGTTTTGCCTTGTGATCTTCTGACCAAGTTTCATCGTTAATGTTCGGCTCAGGCCACTATATAGAAAATATCGGGGACGAGCCGCTCAAGCTCCTTGAGGTACTCAAGACAAGTCTGTTTTTATATAGTAGTTTGACTGTTATGGACGATACTGAGATTTGGAGCCAGGTGTTTTCCAAGATATTTCCCTCAAGCAATGGCTGGCATTAACACCCCATGAACTCGTCAAGGCACATCTTGGCTTTGATTTGAAGTTCATCGACTCGTTCCCGAAGGAAAAGGGGGTGATTGTCACTGGAAAATAGAATTTGTCACTAGTCACTATATCGTGGTTTTTAGAGGAGACTTGACACTCCTGGAATTTTCGAATGTTTTTGTTACGACCAAGTTTACCTGCATGCTTAGCCTGGACTGTTTCGACGCTGTGGATCGCACAATGAGATTCTATTCTGCCCTGTGAAAAGATACTTCCCACGGCATCTGAACACCAAACCTCCTTGGTCGATTCTTCTCCCATTCCTTTCATACCTTAGAAAGTGCAATGTCTACAGCTCATCGGCCGACATGGGATCCAGCACAAGCCAAAGACGTCAAGGGTGGTTCCCGCCAATTCTCAGTACGAGACATGGCCGCACATACTAAGCTCAAATTTCGGTATATGCCATTCCTTACTTATCCGTTGACATTCCTTTTGTTAAAAAAACTAATGAAATAGTCAAGTTGGCCAAACGTCATCAACTGAAGTTGCCAAACGTGACCTCCGCGCAGAACTCTTATTAGCAGAAGCAGAAGCTCGAAACAAGAAACGGAAAGCGGAGGGTAAGACACCTCTTCCTATTGAAGGTCTAGGGGGCCCGAATTCCGCGACAAATACACCATCATCGTCATCTGCAACTTTGACGGTGAACGGGACTGTCAGTGTACCCGTGGATAATGGCGAGGACGAGGCAAATAAGAGGAGAAAGTTGTTGCAGGAGGCTTTGGAATTGGACAGAGATGATGATGATGAGGAAAGTGAAAGCGGGAGCCAGAGTGAGAATGAAAATGGGGGAGGACAAGGGAATGGACGAACCAAAGGGAAAGCAACGGACGAGAAGAGCGAGAGGTGCGTAACACATTTACATTCCTAGTGAACTATTGTTCGAGATGGCTAAGACTTTTGCGCTGTGACAGTGAAGAGGATTCAGATGACGAAGAGGACGAAACAGCTCAGTTGCTACGAGAACTCGAGAAAATCAAACGAGAGAGAGCAGAAGAGCAAGCAAAGAAAGAGAGAGAACAGTCTGGGCAGAATGCCGCTTCGAACGACGCTCGGATAGCCACTGCGAACCCTTTGCTTAATCTTGCCGCTGCACTTGGTCAGGCACCTGCTGGGCTGAATACAACGGTTCCCGGATCCTTTTCGGTCAAGAAACGGTGGGATGACGGTGAGTCTACTGTTGCTTATGTGAAACTCGGAATGTTGATATCATCTCGTTAAAAGACCTTATTTTCAAGAACCAGGCCATGAATGGTGATGAAAAGCCGCAAGGACAGTTCGTCAATGATCTGCTTCGAACAGAATTTCACAAGTACGTGATCGATTCTCGGCTGAAAATGTTCATTGCTCAGAAGTTTTGCTTTCTTCACAGGAAGTTCATGACGAAATTTATCAAGGTATGATTCGAGATTTGAATTCGACTCTGGCTCACGATTCTTTCAGTAACTATACGGCTATACCCATATTTGCAGTCCCCTAGTATACATACACAGTAGAATCATGCCTACGACTCATGTATGACTCATGATTGGTCCCATTCATATCCCTCTGCCGCCCATTCCGGCATCTCCGTCTCAAACGCCCCGAGGCTGGTAGTATATTTCAACGCGTGCAAGAAGATATATAGCTTCTCAGGCTTTGGATCCGGATGCAGAGGCAAGTAGCATTCTGGGCAATGAAGATGCTCCGAGTCTACAGCGGTATTTGGATCTGGTAAAGACTCCATCTGCGAGATCTTGAGAGCTTCTATCGTAAATTGTGGGGGCTGGTCGACTGGAGCTGAAGCTGAAGTTACTACAGCGTCTGAAAATGCTGGTGTTGTTGGTGCTAAGGAAGCATCTGGGGTAGATATGGTGTTTGTTGATTCGACAGGAGAAGCAATGCCAGACGTAGCGCCCGACATGAGTTCACTATTGCCTTTGATAACGAGTTCCCCTTTCCCGCCTCTCTTTCTTCTGTTTGGTGGTGGGGGTGGTTTCACGGTAAGGTTTGACGGGGATAATGCACCTTTAGCGCGAAAGATCACATCTCTCCATCGGCTCCAGTCTTCGTCTTCATCCTTTGAAAGGTCATGCACAGATGTTATCGATTCATGTTTGGAACAATTATTTCAGGAAAAAAATACCTTCATACTACGAAGTCTCGTAATCACCTCAACGGCTTCCTTTGACAAAGGAACAGGTGACCCCATTCCAATATCCTCTCCTGTCTCACGTGGAAGTAATTTGGGCATTTTTCCTATTGAACCTGTATGAGCTGGTTCCACATGCTGGACTTGAGATAACGATTCGGGATTCCCTGTATTCTGGACTTGATTTTGCAAATGGTCAGGTGGTGCAGGAGCGGATCGTTCTTCACTGGGTGTTATATCGATCCCATCTTTGCCGATTTTTTCGCCCTACACAGAAGAGAGATGAGATGTCTGAATTTTCTCTGCGAAAAAATGCAGGACTGGGGCATATGAAAGACAAGACGACGCTTACCCAGATTCGTTCCTCCGAGTATATGGGATCGTTAGCTATCGGATGGCCAAGAAATTGAAGATGGACTCGAAGTTGATGAGCTAGAATGAAATCTAAATTAATACGTGCGTCTCGTGAGCCGGTCATTGACAAACTCATACGTACAACGCCCGGTCAGTGGTCGACCTATCCAACATCACTATTAGGACCAGTCCCCTAACAAAGATATGATTGGATACTTACACCGCACAATACTGCTATCAGTACTTGCGTCATATCGAATTAGATTGAATGCTGTTTTAGCGGGCTGTTATATCTATATTCAGCCCATACCGAATCGGAGATGGCTAGAAAAATGGAATTGCTACCTTCCCTTCGGGATGAACGATATTCAGACCCATCTGCCTATCAACTGTTAAGAGAGGTTCTTCACAGACAACTTCCTTACTGATAATGATGCAAAGGGTTGATGAAGATGTGAGCACAACGAAGCAAGTCAGATTTTACCCACTCAGGAAAACGACCTTTACACCGCGCAACATATTCTTTTTGGACAGTCCCAGCAACAAATTCTGTCTGTAATTCTCGTGCACGGTCAGGAGACAGCGGGATTATCATCAAACCAGATGTGAGCCGATCCAATCTATTGATAGCTACCCATATAATTTCAGTTAGGTCGGTGATATTAACAAGTCTGAAAGAGACCCACGATAGACCTTTGCGAACCCAAATTCGTTTACAAGAATCTCAATCAGAGTGTTCTTGTAATATCTGCCTGAGGCATGGACAGGCTAGGAGAAAACGAAACGAATCATGATTAGAGTTGAGCTGGGTTTTTACGGGTGTGAGCTAACGAACGAACGATGCTGCCTGGTTTATCAACAACGATGAACTGACGCTCGAAATCTTGGTAGAGAATTTTGACTGGCCGGGAAGTCACTGGAGGTTCGTGTCGATGAACGACGTTCCTGATATCGCACCGTTCGGGTAATCAATACTAAGAAAAGCTTTGCAGTTGTACATACTCGATGCGATCCCCATCTTTGAGGACTGTATCTGGTTTGGCAATTTCGCCATTAACTGTTGTCACTCCAGATTCCAAAGCATAACGCTGCAGTTCCCGTTTAGAGCGAGAGCGAAGTGGAGACATCACTGACAACAACGCACATAGTATTCCATTGATCTATCTCTGAACTCTGTTGAAACCACCTCGAGTAATTCTCTGCCCAACCAGCGCATCTTGGCCATAGTAGTGTATGGGTACCAGTACGGGACCGTTCTCCTCAATCCAGTTTGTGTGATTATGGTTTTGGTATCTACTGCAGATTCTACCATGGCAGCTTGAATGAGGTTGAAGATGATTTGACGAAATTGTTCCCGAATCGGGAGTTGGACGCGAGGAAGGTGATCTCTGGTCGATCTCTGGATCTGGATCACAATCTTCGATGTGTTCATGCGCGTCAGCAGAACTGTTTTTTAGTCCCGTGACCTTCAGACAACACAGTAATTAATTTTAATTCCTCAGTGTCACAGCCACGTCGTTCGTACTCCAATATACTAACAAACATACTTCAGACCAGTACCCTAGCCATGGCTCTTTCATGGCCTCTCATCAGTTCGACTTCCATGTCTTCTGAATACGGAAAGTCAAGACCGACCCAGTCACAACGGGTTAACAGGTAGTTGACATGATTTTCCCTGTTGGCACAAATTGCATCAATCTCCATCACTGACAGTTCTCCATCAAACCAGGAAAATACATCTTCAAGGTCCCTATTTTAGATGAGCTTCTGCACTGCGGGATCTGAAGAGATGGGACAGACTTCTTAAAAGCTTGTAGCCTATCTAAATAGCCCGGGCTATTCGCATTTTCAGCCAAGGACCGCTTCAGCCGTTCACGGATTTTGAGCAATGAGGAGGTAATACACAGTCTGGGTAGTAGCTCAGACTCGTCCAATGAGACCTGTGGTTAACCAATCTCAGCTGCAGCAACTCCTGAAATAAGTTTTGACATACCAAAAAGCTTTTGCATTGCGATTGCAATTTCAGCTGCTCGAGCAGCAAGCTGATAGTCGTTTGAATGGTTCGTTTCGTTTGATAAATTGCTTTAGCTTCGGATCGTCGAGTCATGGGTTCATCCACCTTGAAAAGAAGATCGGGCTGCTCATTGTGAAACTCTCCTACATTCGCGAACTGAAGAAGTAGACCCTGTTTACGCAATGGAATCTCCATACTTGAAGCAGCTTGTCCCGGATTGTTATTGCGACGGGCAAAACTTTCTGGATTTCGTCGAGGTATAGAGATATCTGGCCCAATCGATTGATCAAATGGGTCTTGATCAAGTAAGTGAGCCGTATGATTCCTTGTCGTTGGTCCCGAGAAGTGAGATTTTGGAAGCTGCTCTTGAGTTTGAGGATATCGTACTTGTGGTCGCCTTGTAGCCCGGGGTAAAGTACTTAGCACTTGTTGCTGGTGTGACCGGGCCTGAAGAAAGTTCCTGTGCTTTCTACCCTGTTGGGTGCTGGAAGCAGCTCTGACCGGACGAGGGAGAGGAAGAGCAAAGGAAACATTTCCCTGTGGTTGAGATGGAGTAGAAGTGGACGGATCAACGACGGGTGGCTCAGGCTGTTGGTTGGATTGCCACCGCCACCGCGAGGGTTTCTGGTCAGCAAACGATGCCTCAAAAATTTGTCCCAAGTTCGCGTTACAGGACTGAACAGCCATGTGCCGTGCATCTTGACCCATCTGTACAATCTCGGGATTGAATTGCGTTATCTGCTTTCTAGAACAGAAGAGTTTGGTGAAGAATTTGATCAGCATCTAGGGATTCAGTGCTAGAGGATGGATTAGGTCAACTGGAGAAAGGAAAAATCACTGCCATCCTGCGTTATATAGGATACAGTAAACAGCACGCCTTTCTGGAATCATGTGCCGGTGCGATTACGCGGCACCGAATATACTGTGGATTGTTGCTCGCAGATGCCAACAAAACACGGCACGTCTATAAATAAATGATTACCCAAACGACCTTCGTATAGGGCTTCAAAGGGTCCTTGCACTCCTTGGTCAGCCACAGACAACGTCAATCTCACTAGACTGCAATGCATTCCAAGCCAGAGGATTCGAATCGCAACTAGAGCTGGAATAGTTCGATATAGTGTATAAGTTCGTATACTATCATGTGAACATCATCTGATGTTCAACGCCACCCACCGTTGAGCCACTGGGTTTCTTAAACAAGATATCAGAACAGCCGAGTCATTGACATAGCCTCCTACTCAATGCATATTCCTCGTGGCATTAAATGAATGGGTTAATAAGCGTATCCTAAGTAATCGTAGAATAAAGGTACATGATAGATCGTATCTTCACCGTTATCATTATCCCTCCAGAAAATCTAATATTCTTTGTTTCCTTTTGCGATATAATTTCGAACCCAAAAGTCGCTTGAATGTTTTGTAATCCAGTCACAATCCTGAACAAATTTCGGTGATAATGGCACGGCCGGTAGGTTCCAATGACCATAGAACTGGCCAGAGTGCTGCGATTCCACTTGGCACTGCTGTAGCAAACCGGAGTCCCCTAATAGAGTGCTGTGTGGAGCATGTGCCGATGTCGACAAAGGGGTCTTGGTAAGCTGTGGCTGTGAATGGATGTCTCCAGCCCCGCTTTCTGCTTGTTGTGAAATGGAAGCTGCTTGTACATGGAAAGCAGTGAGATCCTGGACGTCGTATCTGCACTTGGGAACATTCCGAGGCGAGAAGCAAGGCGAAGGAAGCATGCCAGGATCCGGAGCCACTGGTGTGACTTGCGAGGAAAACAGGCCCTAAGTGCTCTAAGCACATCGTACCCAATAATGCGTCCGAGGAGAAACATACCTCTATCAATTGAAATTGTACGTTAATTCTTCTCGTACACTCCATGTTAAATTGTAGTTGATCTTCTGCTGTTAAAATCCCGTGCATCTGAAGATATAAGTCCTGCAATATGCTAAAGCGGGATATCATCAATATCAGCCATGATATCTTATTCAAGGCAATTCACCTGTGCGTTTTTTCAAGGAGATGAATCGGAATATTTGCTTTGGGAATACTGTTAATTTTGTATGCGAGAGCTGTGACTGCTTGAACCAAGTCAGCTCTGGAATTGTTCCAGATCCGGAGAGAGGATTCATGTAGCGCTTGCAGCCCCCCCTGGAATGATTTTGAAAGATACATTGTCATCATCATACTGCATTACCAAAAGCGCTTCACATACCAAGGTCATATTATTGTTCATCTCCATTATGTTACCACAAATCATGATGCTCGAGTTATACAAGACATTTGTACGTCTATTCGGATCGCGGAGGTCGAAAATGGGCACTGTCCTGCAGGCTTCTGATCTTGTCTGGGGTGGTGGCGAGAAGCCAAAAACAGGAAATGCAATGGAGGATACGGCCTCAGGTTGTTCATCTTTAGCTTTTGCCTTTCCTTTCCCCTTTGGGTTCCGGAGTGGACCAACCGATTTCCCCGGGTCTTGTGAATGTAATGGAATTGGAAGGCCAGGAGGATGAGTTGGAGGCCGCTGTTGGCTTGTAGAAGCGATGGCCACAGATTGTCGTTGGTGAGCGTTCGCCTCCCGAACGACACAGGAATCAACTAATGATCCTATGTCCGTCGTATAGGGAGAAGTTCGATGTTGTGTTTGATCGTTTGGGACTTGAAAGGCTGCTTGCTCGACCATGTCAGAATGAGTGTCCACAAAATGAGGTGGGGCAGCGTTGACGTTAGTGGTGTTGAGGGCGTTGGGAACTGCTGAGGACCGTTCCAGTACCGTTGCCTCTTCATTCTGTCGAACAAAGGCACGAGAACCTTCGTAACTAAGATATGATATCGGCAAAGGAGAAGAAGTCATCGGGCCATCGCACCACGGCTCCTGGTGGCTAGTTATAGATTGTTCAGGGGGGTTTCGCGCTTGTGAAGCTTCAGCATCCGGAGGGTTCGATGATTCAGGCTCCAATAAAAGAGCAGAGAGGGCAGTATTCGGGAAGTTTGCAAGCCTCCTAGACCTAGGTGTACCAGTACCAGTGGTAGGTTGTGATACTTGGTCAGCGTAGGGAAGAGATGCTGTATCCTTTGAATCGCGAGGAGATAAGTTCGGAGGAACAGGGACGGGCGCCTCTCTTTCGTGCTGAGAAATATCGTAGTTTCCGTGAGAAACCTCCAGTGGTAATGATTGTGTTCGTGATTGAGGTGCATGAGGTAATGTGACAGCGGCGGACTCGGAGTTCGGCTGGCTGGCAGCAGGTTCAGCTTCCGAGGGTGTAGGATTGGGTAGCGTTTCTGGCACTTGGTTTTGCGACGGATCACGGGCGATGTGGTTTGGGTCCGGGATCAAAGGATCATTACTCGATCGCCTGTCCTGCGCTGCAGCCGACTCAATGTTGTGAAGGGATAGATCAGTTCGTGTGCCGAATCGTCGTGCGGAGGGATTGGTTGAGGTGAGAGTGGAGGGTAAACAAGCTATAGCAAGTCCTGCGTTATCGTAGAGGGTGGTCGTGCCCGCCTCTTGACGGAAATAAACTTGACGTAGTTTTCCACGTTGTTTATGTCGGTCTACATATTCTTGCTTAAGATGCGCCCTCAGCTCCTTGTATACCTGCTTCTGATGCCGCCATTGGATATCAATCCTACTCCTCTCATTGAACGCGTCAAGCTCGGCTTGGGTTTTGGGTTTACGACCTAAAAGTTTCCGTATGAGCATCATTTCGCAGACCAGAATCAAAGAAGCTGATCGGGGAACACAGAAGGGTGATTTGGAAGAATCTGCGGCGTAACAAAGGGTGTTTTAAATAGCAATCTAGACAAGAATCCTTTTGAGTACGATCTCAGTTTGTTCATAATTGCATTCCTCCTTTGGAATAATACGAGGTCGTCACCAATGACAACCAGTTCCTTTGTCCAGTTCCAAACAATAGATGCACATTATTGTTTCTGTGACAATGGTGACATCGGTGACATCTCCACAGAAATTGTTCCCTACAGTCAGCAAAGTCCGATCAATTCTCAAAGATGGCAAAAATAATTGATTATTGTAGAAAGCACCTCAAAAGATGATCAGGTGAAATTGGATGTAACTAACATGCAAGAAAAAGAAGCCAAAAGTTGTCCTGTGGGGTTGAGAAAGTTCTTCAAGACACCTATTATTATAACCAGTTTGCTATTTATTATCCTGAAGTATCAATTAATGAACCATCAGGATTTAGAGATCAGTGGCAAATGAATCAGCCACAGTAGATGTGAAAAAACCTGAGGTAAAGGAAACTACTTTAGAAGATATACAATCAAATGCTCTCAGCAGATTAGTAAACTAATTGATGGATTCTTCTATGATGAGAATGGGTCTTGTGTATTCCTGTCCTTGAGGCCTTCATAGATATGGTGTAGGAAATTAGAAAGACTCTGATAGAGTGTTACTAGTTGAATCCTTACTAAAATATTTAGCAATTC
>Ga0157366_1001113_pt1 | contig 11113 bp, 10 predicted proteins | sample AttbisABBM1_FD_113149 | JGI IMG/M metagenome (GOLD analysis project Ga0157366, IMG submission 113149) | Fungus gardens microbial communities from leaf cutter ant in Botucatu, State of São Paulo, Brazil - Atta bisphaerica ABBM1 | ecosystem: Host-associated > Fungi > Mycelium > Unclassified ...
GCGGGGCTCAAAGCGAACAGGGTTAAGCAAACTCAGTTGCCCGTATTTTGAACCGCCATAGGGAATTCACAGACAGAGGCCAAAGACTCAGGGAGCTTAACCCTCTTTTCTGGCGTCCTGCACTTTTACTTAGGTCTCCGTAAATGCCATAGCGGTTTCCACTGATTGCTGGCAAAAGAAAATCGAATCAGCGTTACCCGCAAACGCATGGAGCTTCGCGTGATTATTAACAGACGTGAGTAGACAAACGGGAAGAGGGCACCAATCGACAGAAAGCAAAAAACCAGACGTCAGTAGACATCTGGTTTCTTTAATCTGGCTCCTCTGACTGGGATCGCCTAAGCCAATAACTGGCTAATAAATAAGCTAAACCTTGTTGCTCTTCCTGTCAAGACCACCATAATGACCACCAATTACGAATGAGTGTGCACCAAAGCGTAGATGCGATGCTTATTACTACAATAAAGTAGAACAGGCAGAGGCGGCGTTATGATTGGATGGTAACCCTGCGTATGAGACTAGGATGCTAGCACTTTATCCGCCTACTGAGTGGCGGGATGCTTACTTGTTAAGCATAGGAAAAACTCTGAATTTACTGTCTTGAAAAAATCAATCTACACAGGAAGTGCCCCACAGACATCTCAGGGCACTGTTGATGCCGTCCGCTCTTACACAAATCGTTCAGAGTTGGAGTATGCATTTCATGTCGGATATCCTGTGTGAATGGCGATGTTTTTTGGCACTGAATTTAGTGAATATTTTAGCGGGCGTGTTGGTAGCGCTACGGTTTTTGGATAACCTCTTTTCGGGGGGTTTTTAGACATTTACACTTTTAAAGTCTTCTAATGATAAGTTTTTGTCTGTTTTCTGTATTTTTGGTAGGATATAATCCTTATTATTTGGTGATTTACTGAGACTCATTGCCGATAGGACATTATGAATACTGTTACTAATTGAGCTACTTTTACTAAAAAAAACATATAGTTATGTTATGGTGCAACCAAATGGACTGGTATGTTGCCACCTTAAAAAAGGAAAATGTTCTGAAAAAAGAGTAAACTGCCAGTCACAAAGCACCTCATTAGAGACTGAATCGAGAACCCAGCCACATGCTACAAAACAACCCTGACCTTCAAAGCGCGATCAAACGCCTCTGGGATAAATTCTGGAGTAGCGGCATTAGCAATCCGCTCACAGCCATTGAACAGATTACCTACCTGTTGTTTATGAAACGGCTAGATGAACTCGATCATAAAAGGCAAGACGAAGGTGAAACGAGTGGTGAGAAATACATTTCTAAGTTTGCTGGTACTTGGATTCCACCAGAGGAAAGAAACCGCCCTGTTGCGGAACAACACCCTATAGATAAACGCACGCTTCGCTGGAGCGAGTTCAAGAAATTGCAGCCCGAAGAGATGCTGCAACATGTGCGAGACAAAGTTTTTCCTTTTCTGAAAGATCTGAATGGTGCTGAATCTAACTTCACTCATCACATGAAAAACGCAGTATTCATTATCCCAAAGTCAGCATTGTTGGTGGAGGCTGTGAAGGCCATTGACGAAATCTTCGAGATGATGAAAAGGGATTCTCAAGAAAAAGGTCAAGCTTTCCAAGACATTCAAGGTGATGTATATGAATTCCTGCTGTCGGAAATCGCCACCGCAGGCAAGAACGGCCAATTTCGCACACCACGCCACATTATTAAATTGATGGCAGATCTAGTCCAGCCGCAACTGGGACAACGTATTGCCGACCCTGCCTGCGGTACGGGGGGGTTTCTGTTAGGTGCCTACCAGTACATCCTTACTCAGTTGTCTTTATCTCAAAACTCAAAAAGAGATAATTCAAAAGGATCTACTCATGATGAAGATGGGTTCTTTCGCACTTCTGTGACTGCCGCTCTGACCAAAAAGGCCCGGATTCTTTTGCAAGAGAGTCTGTATGGTTATGACATTGACGCTACTATGGTGCGTTTAGGCCTAATGAACTTAATGATGCATGGAATTGATGAGCCGCATATTGATTATCAGGACACACTAAGCAAGAGTTATAGTGAAGAAACCAAATATGACATAGTGCTAGCAAACCCGCCTTTTACTGGCAGTATAGACAGGGGGGATATTAACGAGAATTTGAAACTCTCAACCACTAAAACCGAACTTTTGTTTGTTGAGAATATCTATCGTTTGCTGAAAAAGGGCGGTACCGCCTGTGTGATTGTGCCTCAAGGAGTACTGTTTGGCTCGGGCAAGGCATTCAAAGAACTACGGCAAACTTTAGTTGAGCGCTGCGACCTCAAGGCTGTTATTACTCTGCCCAGTGGAGTGTTTAAACCCTACGCTGGAGTAAGTACTGCCATTTTATTGTTCGCCAAAGTTTTCGGGCCGGGGGATAAAATTTCCAAACCTGCTACCGATTATGTCTGGTTTTATGAGATGTCTTCCGATGGTTACTCATTGGATGACAAACGAAATAAGCTTGAAGGCTATGGCGACCTGCAAGACATCATTCAAAAATACCATTCCCGTGATGAGGCGTCTGACACAGATCGTACAGCTAAATGTTTTATGGTGCCAAGAATAGATATTGAAGCGGAGAATTACGACCTTTCGCTGTCTCGCTATAAGGAAGAAATATTTGAAGAAGTGCAGTACGAACAGCCAGAAGTTATTCTGGAACGACTAATTCAAGCAGAAGTGGGGAATGTGGATAAGAAAGTGCTTAGTAAAGTACAAAGTGGCATATTGTACGAGCTACTGGAGTTAAAGGGGATGATAGTATGAATAGAATGACAATTCCCCTTTGTGACATATTAACTCAATCCGGTCACCACCGTGCAGGCAATCGAGAGCTTCCGGTCCTATCAATAACCATGAAAAATGGTTTGGTTGACCAATCAGACAAATTCAAGAAGCGGATTGCCAGTTCAGACACGTCTAAATATCGTATTGTATACAAGAACGAACTTGTTGTTGGGTTTCCTATTGACGAGGGAGTTCTTGGATTCCAGACAAAATATCCGGCAGGAATCGTTAGCCCAGCTTATGGTATCTGGAAACTCAAGGATGAATCGCTATGCCATATCCCTTACCTTGAGCGTTATCTGCGCTCATCCGAGGCAAGGCGACTCTATGCATCTCGTATGCAAGGGGTTGTTGCACGTAGACGTAGCTTGACGAAGTCTGATTTTCTTAGTTTGGAAGTACCTTTTCCTCCCATCAATGATCAGGCTCGTATAGCTAATTTATTGGACAAGGTAGAAGGGCTAATTGAACAGCGTAAACAACTTTTGCAATACCTGGATGACCTACTAAAGAGTGTATTTGTCGAGATGTTTAGTGATCCGGTAAAAAATGCAAAAGGATGGGAACTAACAACAATAGGTGAGTTAGCTGTCGATGTAAGATACGGGACAAGTGTATCAGCGCAAGGTGGAAAATATAAATACATACGGATGAATAACATTACTCCGGATGGTTATTGGGATTTTGAGAATCTTAAATATATCGATGTAGATAATAAGGATCTGGATAAATATTCTCTTCAGAAAGGAGATCTCGTTTTCAACCGGACCAATTCAAAAGAATTGGTTGGTAAAACGGCGGTTTACGATCGAGATGAAGCTGTTATTATTGCTGGCTATCTCATTCGTGTTAGGTTCGATCAACAAACTAACCCTTGGTTCGTATGGGGGCACCTGAACTCAAAGTTTGGAAAAGCAAAATTATTTAATCTTTGTCGTAATATTATTGGTATGGCTAACATTAATGCCCAAGAGTTAAGGGCTATCCCTATTCTTAAGCCTCCACTGAAGTTACAAAATAAATTCGCTACTATTGTAGAGAAAGCGCATGCTATTAAATTTCGCTATCAGCAAAGTCTTGCTGATCTTGAGTCCCTGTATGATGTTGTTAGCCAAAAGGCTTTCAAGGGGGAATTAGAAGTTTCACGTGTGCCTATTCCGACACAGATATTTTTCCCGGTATCAGGTGAAGAACAAGCCGCTGAACACGGGGATGCCGAACAACATATAGCAGCGGGTAATTATCTACCCGTAACTAATAGCTTACCATCCGCGTTGGATAATGCAGAGGCTCGCAAGTCTCTGATCGAGGAATGGCTAGAGGCTTATACAGCGCAATTGGGCAACTCATCGTTTTCAGTACATGAGTTCATGATGACGGCGCAGGCACGGCTGGCGGAATTATATCCGGACGTTGATTCTAAGTTTGGTGAAAGTGACTATGAGCATATCAAAGCTTGGGTGTTCAAAGCTCTGGCTATTGGTGCACTGAAGCAGGTATTCAATGACGCTGACAATTGCATTGAACTTAAGGCGGTTTTGGTATGAAGCTATTACGCCTAAAAATCTCTGATCCGTCCGGCTTCCGTAGTCTGCCCTGTGGTTTTGAACACTATTTTAGAACCGAATGGGATTTACAGGAAGAATTGGATCAACATGAAGGCTTTGCGCCTTTTGTGTGTGCTGGTCCCAACGGCAGTGGTAAATCCAATCTGCTTGAAGCATTAGCAGCTATTTTCTTTCAGTTGGAAATTTTGCGGGTCCGTCGAAGCTTTTTGCCTGAGGTATTGCAAAGTACCGATCATGATTTATCACCAATCTCATTTGAGCTGGATTATCTAATTCGAGTACCAGAAGAGTTTCGAATCTCTGGCGGACAAGAATGGGCAAAAGTCTCCGTGTGGAAAAATAACGGGGAGTCTGTGCGTTTCCATTGGGTAAATCAGAGTGACTTTGACACAAATGCTGATGAAGTTTTCAAGGGAAGCCATGCCGATATTCTATTGCCTCAGTATGTGTTGGGCTACTCGTCTGGCGAGAATGAAATTCTCAGTCTACCGTTTTTCAAAATGCGCTTTGTACAGTTCGACGAGTACTGGAATGCCTTGACTCGACAACTGAGCTACTCTGGCCATCCGGAGTCGAGGTTGGCCTATCTTGACAGTGGTTTCAGCCAAGCTATTTTACTTTGTAATCTACTTTTTCAAAACGAAACCGCGCTTCAACCTTTCCGTGAGGATGTTGGTATAGAGGCGTTGCGGGAGTTTCGTATTATTATCCGTCGCAGTATTCCTCTTGCGCCGGAGCAGTTGACCTCGTTTGCCAGCGAGGATAAAAACCAGCACCAATCACTTGATGACATTTTGAATAGTAACCCCGCTCTGCATGTAGATATGGATGAAGAAAGTGGTCAAAGTTACCACTTAAACCTGATGCAGCTGCTGGAAGGGGATGATAAATCCTCCTTGGTAGTCAGCGCGCTTAAACGCTGCGCTAGCTTGTATTACGAGGACGAGTCTAACGACACTCTAATTCTGGACTACTGGGTTAATGATGCTACTCGACAGGCTTTTCGCGAGAATTTTAATGGTTCGGCATTGGCTCTATTCCAGGCGTTCCAAGTATTGCTGACACTCAATTTGTATAAGGTGAGTGATAATCTCAAAACTGATCTGTATCGCTCAACAAGTCACTATGTCAGTGAAACGGTACCAACGTTGGCGTCCGACGAACGAATTATGCGCTTCAAGTTTGTGCGTTTTACTAAACAAGGAGTAGAAGAGCCAATGATGCTCAAGGAACTCTCGGACGGTGAACACCAATTGCTTCATAGCCTAGGTCTATGTTTACTGTTTAGAGAAACCAACAGCCTGTTTCTGTTAGACGAACCGGAGACTCATTTCAACCCACATTGGCGTGCCAGTTTTATCACCCGGATGCGCCAATGTTTATGTAACACTGAGAATGTGGAGCAGGAAATGTTGATCACTACTCATACACCTTTCCTTATCTCAGATAGTAAACCTGAAAAAGTACTGGTGTTTTCTAAGGATAAATATAGCGGTGCAGTCACAATAAGCATACCTAAATACAACACACTTGGCGCATCAATCAATAAAATTACTATGAATACCTTCGGCAAACGTGAAACTATCGGTGGCCATGCGCAAGCAGTACTGGATGATTTACGCAGACGTTTTAACGAAGGCATTGAAGACAAGGAAACTCTGATCACAGAAATTGATGAACAATTGGGTGACTCGGTGGAAAAAGTATTACTCCTCAAGGCTATTTTTGATAGCGACAATCCAACGAATGACGAGGTTTAGCACTGATGCTGTTTTCATATATCTATGTGCCACACAAAATGGAAAAGATGCAGGCATTCATTGATTTTATTTTTTATGAGGTATGGTGCAAAGCGCGGATAGGAGGGCCTTTTTGTCTTAAACTGTTTGAAGCTAACGCAGAATTGTATGAAGTGATGGAGGATTTTTCTTCCTCGGATACACAAGGTGCTGTTTTCTTTTATAACCATGTAGAGAAAATTTATGGCTTGTTTTCGTCACTGACTGAGGTACAAATCGATCAGTTTAAACAGTGGTATCAAGGGAATAATGATCTGGAAAAAATATGTGCTAATGACCCTTCAATACAAGTTGTCCGTTATTCCGATATTGCCATTCACCACAAAGATATAGCAGAACAACTTGCTGTTTTCTTTAAGGGCTTATACTCACAGTCACTGCTTGATCTCGCTGTACTGCGTGCCAAGATCGGTGATATACATGATCACTATCAATCCTTTGCAACAGTGAACAAGGCGGGTAAATGTCCTTTTTGTGGTATTGGAGATATAAAGGGTGGGAACCATAGCAAGCGCGAGGCCTATGACCACTATTTGCCCAAAGCTTTATACCCATTTAATTCAATAAATTTCCATAATCTCGCTCCGGCCTGTCATGAATGCAATAGCACATATAAGTTATCCAAAGATCCTATTCAGAGCGGCGCTCTTCGTCGTAAGGCCTTCAATCCATTTGCCTCAGTGGGTCATGTAATTCAATTACAGATTACTCTACAACATGCAAATATCGATGCGCTTGAGCCTGCTGATATTATTATACAGTTCGGTCCCGATACGCTGGAGGAGGAACTAGAAACATGGAAAGACTTGTACGGTATAGAAGAACGTTATAAAGCCAAAGTTTGTGCAGAAAATGACGGTAAATACTGGCTTACTCAGGTGCTAGATGAGTGGAAGGAGGAGGGGTTGAGACCTACCGAATTCATGAGAACATTAGCACGTCAAGCGAAAAAGAAGCCTTATGCTGAGTGCAATTTCCTTAAAGAACCTTTTCTTAAAGCTTGCCATCGAATAGGTGTTTTTTGAGGCTCAATACATATCGAGCTATCAATTTTTTATAACTTACTGTTATAAAAAACATCAAACGGAGGCTTTGACCTGCTCACGATCGATTAACCTACATCGATGTTAGTAACGTCTTCATTAGTCACATGAGGACATCATAATGAAGAAGCGTTTTTCCGACGAACAGATCATCAGTATCCTCCGCGAAGCTGAATCTGGAGTTTTTGCCCGGGAGCTTTGCCGCAAGCACGCTATCTCTGATGCTGCGTACTACACTTGGCGCAAGAAGTTTGATGGCATGGAAATGCCTGAGGTGAAACGTCTTAAGTCATTTGAAGAAGAGAACGCCCGCCTCAAGGAGTTGCTTGCAGAAGTCATGCTGGATAAAGAAGCGTTGCAGGTGGCTCTGAGCCGAAAGTTCTGACGACAGACCAGAAGCGGGAAGCTGTGGAAGTCATGTGTGAGGCAACGGGTCTGTCGCAACGTCATGCCAGCAGGCTGGCAGGCCTGTCCCTGTCCCCATAATACTGGGGGAATGTCAATTTGCATGGCGCATACTGATAGATGGGAACTGAGAATAAGACAGATCGCCACTACGGCATATGATGCCCGCGGTTACGGCGCTGTGGCCTGTTTCAATAAATCGCTCACTATGGGTGGTAGTGAATAAACTGTACGCGGCGCTCAATAAGGGGACGGCAGGGACTCGGTAGTGATTGATGCCGGAACGAGACATTTTAAGAACTAACCGCCCCCGGTTAGCAGGATCGCCTCGCCCGGCAGGAAAGCATGCTAGCATCAACAAGAACCTCCTGTTAATGCCATTCCCCGACTCATTACCACCAATCTAATTTCACCACTGCGGAGTAAGGGGCGCTACGTCCGGCTATGCAGGGGCAGTTTTTTCTCCTGTGTGCTTTCCGTTCCCGTATTCGCTTCCGGTTAATCGTTTCCCAACACAACCCGTCCCGCAAGGGTGAAGTGCACGCATGCTGCGCCCTTGCAGGACAGAACGATGCCGGGAAAGCGAACCATCAGGCGATACGAAGACGAAAATCACACACTGACGGAGAAACAACCATGATGATTTCCCTGCATACTTCCCGGACAAGCACCCCTAACACCTCAGCGGCGACCAGCGTATCCCCGCTGGACCTGTCAGGCTCCTCAAAAACGAAATTTTCTAAAACCAGAACGGATATTTATCAGACCGTTACCGACAACATCATTGCAGCGCTGGAAGCCGGTGTAAAACCGTGGTCCTGCCCGTAGCAACGCGTATCCGGCATGTCTGGTCTGCCATCGAATTACGCCACCGGCGTAGCCTACAGCGGTATGAACATCATGTTGCTGTGGTGCAGCGCATCTAAGCAGGGTTTCAGCGATTCACGCGGGTTGACCTACAAACAGGCACAGGCAGCAGGTGGACAGTTCGAAAACGTGAACGTGTCACAACAGCCATTTTCTACACCACACTTGAGAAGGAAAACGACGCCGGAGAAATCGACTATATCCCGATGCTGAAAACTTTTACCGTGTTTAACGTTCAGCAAATCGACGATTTGCCTCTGATAACTGACACAGTTAGCCCGGAAGCGACATTTGACCCGTTGCCACAGGCTGAAAATCTGCTCCATAAGAGTGGTGCAAAGATTATCGAGAAAGGACAAAACGCCTTTTTCAGTCCATCAACTGATGAGGTCTGGTTACCGGAGCGCCATCTGTTTTCGGATGCGGCTAACTTCTACGCTACCGGCCTGCATGAGCTGGTTCACTGGAGTGGTGGCAAAAAACGTCTGAACCGTGAAATGAAAGGGAAGTTTGGCAGTGCGGATTATGCAGATGAAGAACTGGTGGCGGAGCTGGGAAGTGCTTTTCTGATGGCGGATCTGGGGATTGAGGGAGAGGTACAACATGAAAGTTATATTGCTTGCTGGCTGAAAGCGCTGGAAAACGACAAGCGCTATATTTTCAAAGCGGCCAGCGCCGCTTCCAAAGCGCATTGTTATCTGATGGATAAACTCTGAGGCCGGAGAAGAAAAACCGCAAGGGAATGCAGTTACATAGCTTTACCGGCAACACTGCAAGGCGCAGACTGAGGCGGAACGCAGCGCAGCGAGTACCGAACAGTCTGCACCTCGCAGAGGAAAAAGTGGGAAAAATATCCCGTCCTAACTGTATTGACGCTAGGACGGGTAAGGTTATTCGTGTTTTTGCATAGTGAACCAAGCCCATGTATGCCAGTCATGCTGCTTACTTAAGTGCCCCTTTGCTAATGGATCAAAGCAACATTGATGATCAGTTCAGTAGCCGATATAAATGATGATTGAAACGCCTTGGGCGGGTCAGAAAAGAATACAGACAGATAAAAGGCCGCTTCCGCGGCCCCATATATTATTAGGCTGGTTGAGAACCATCTCTGTTTAGACCTGCCAGGGTACGTTCTTCAAGCAGGGCATCAACAGCATCGGCGACAGGTGTTGTTCCATCATTCATATTTTTCACCTGACGCAACATGCCAGCAGCCTGAGAGATCGCACTCAACCTGTCATCTCCAGGAATGGATTCTGCGATCTTGAGAACCAGTTCCTGCTCATCAATGTCATAACGCTTTCTGCGGTCATCAGCGCGAAATTCACGTTCTGCCCGAAAATGCCGACCAATAGCCATAAATACAACCTCGCTAATAGCTTTAGGATCACTACAACGAATGCAGCTTAATTATAGACTACACATACTGGCCGTGATGGCAACTATAACCTTAATGATTGCAATTAACTATTTGATTAATAATTAATTAATGATTCAGGTGTCAGGGGGATCAGTGATCTGGGCGTCCGGGGAAAAGAGCCGAGTGCTATCCTCGCGGCTATATTGGTCAGGGGCTAATCCGATTCAGGCAGAGTGCTCCAATTCCAGTTGTTTCAATTCATCGAGGGTATAAATGCGAAACACCCGGCGGTGACGTTCTTCCAGCGGGACGTGCTGATGGTTGATGATGACATGCCTAATGCTGTGAAATAGCAGCTCAAGTGCCCGTTTTTTCTGTGGGTCAGGCATGACATAAAAAACATAAATCCACTGTTTGCGGGTACGGGCCAGCAGGTGGCTGGCAATAATCGACTGGTAGCGGGTTCGGGTTTTGAGGCGGCGCTCGGTTTCAATGGCAATAACGTTTCCGTCAGGCAGGGTTAATAACCCGTCCGGGCGATGTTTCACCTGATACTGGCTGATAAAGGTGGCCCGGTCGCCGTTAATCCATCCCGAAGCGCCTTTCTTCTCCAGAATAAGCCTGGCGGCCTGATTATCAAGATGATGCTCCAGCGTCCAGCCGGTGATTTTTGATGGTTCAAACCTCGCGGGAAAGATTTTATCATCCGGAGTTAATACCACCGCCAGCCCGTCGCTGGTGATCCCCCATAATGAAATTTTCATTGTCCGTGATTCAAGCACATGCTTCTGGATTAACCCCATTTGCTCAGTTTTTGCCAACAACGAATAAAGCGATTTATGATCCCGGAAACCAAATAGCAGCATCAGCGTTTTGAAATCGCTGTAGGTTTCTTCTTTCAGGAAATTAAGCAGTTGTTCTATTTTCTTGCTGTTGCGCGTCTGGCGATCGTGAAAGGATGAAATCAACATAAGCGCTCCTTAAAAATCCAGCGGGGACAGGTGTTCTTCATCATCAGGTTTCGGCTTTACCGGTTTTACTTCTATTTCGTCGAAGAAAAGAGCCGGGTGCGTTGTCATCACATCCGGCATAGCTGGTTTATCATTCTCGCCAAAATCCAGTGCGATCTTCACCGGTGCCGCTGTTGCGGTAATATCAGGGGAAACCGAAAAGATTTTTAGCTGACGCTTTCTGACCTTTATCGGCGAAATCAGTGAGGCAGAAGGTAGCGTTTTTGTCGTAAAGATAAAGCTGACAAAATCGGGCA
>Ga0157366_1001116_pt1 | contig 11108 bp, 19 predicted proteins | sample AttbisABBM1_FD_113149 | JGI IMG/M metagenome (GOLD analysis project Ga0157366, IMG submission 113149) | Fungus gardens microbial communities from leaf cutter ant in Botucatu, State of São Paulo, Brazil - Atta bisphaerica ABBM1 | ecosystem: Host-associated > Fungi > Mycelium > Unclassified ...
CTCAGGGAGATGTTTTTCAAAATATGACGCTTCGGCGGTACCACCTTGCCGACGCGGTGCATGGTATAGACGTATTGAGCCACGTTGCTCTAAGCCTCTTGGTTACTGGTTTTTATGATGTCCCACTCTTGTTATGGGGCATGTATGGGGCATTTTTACCGAGCTTTGAATTCAACAGGGTCAACTGGTCGCTGTTGTGATCTGGGATCCAGTCGCCGTACACGTTGAACAACATCTGCGCCGAGGTGTGCCCCATTTGCGTCGCAATAAACGCAGGATTGGCCCCGGCGGACAGTGACCAGCACGCATAGGTATGGCGCGACTGGTACGCATTTCGATGCCGAAGTTTAGCCCGTTTTATCGTTTTATCCCAGCTATCGCTGATCGAAGTGACCGTATAGCGGTCGCCCACGATACCGTGGCCGTTCACTGCAGGCTTAAATACGAACGTGCACGGGTCCTTCCTGGATTTTCCCACTTCGCGCAATACCACATTGACTACGATCTGCGGCATTAATCGGGTGATGGCCTGCTGTCTCTTCAGAGCATCGATCGCTGGCTGCATCAGGAAAATGACACGGTTAGTGCCGGCCTGGGTTTTCGGCAGAGTGTATTGCTTAACCGAGGTCCAGTTACGGCGCACCGTCAGTGTTCCCGCATCCAAATCAATATCCTCCCACGCTAGCGCGGCGATCTCACCATGACGCAACCCTGTGTAAACCGCCAGGGTCCACATATTGATAGCTTGTTGGTTAAGGCAGGCGCCGATAAAGCGTGTAAATTCATCTTGAGTGAGTGGATCTGGACGAACCTTTTCCCGCTTTAATTTTCCGACCGATATTCCCGGATCGGCATCGATATAGTCATTGTCAAATCCGAATTTGATAGCGCCCTTGCAACAGGTCATATAATCGTTGACTGTGGACACGCTACGGCCTTTCGTTACCGTTTTACGGTTGCGGCGGGGACGCTGCAGCCCGGTAAGCAACTCATTGCGGAGCCTCAACAGGTCTTCCTGCGTCAGCGTTCTGACCAGGCGATTCTTGCCGAGGATCTGGCAGCAGGTTTCCAACTTTACTTGGTAACGGCGAAGCGTGTTGAGTGAAAGCTCCGGGGTTTTCAGTGACAGATAACGAGAAAAAAGCGCTTCTACCGTCAGATCTTTTGATTGTCCTTTCTGTTCAGCGACGGCGGTGGATTGAGGAAACTGTTTTGCGTAGTCGAAAGTACCTGAGCGGATCGCAAAACAAATCGCCTGGCGCATTTCACCGGCGGCTTTCCTGTTTCTTGGCGTATCTGGGAGCCCCAGGGACTCCCGATGGCGTTTGCCATTAAAAATGAACCAGACGCGAAGGTAGCCACCGTGGCTTTCGACCCCGGTGGGATATGCTCTCTTCTTCTCCATGACATTGCCTTATTCAGTCCGTCTGCGGCTGTCGGCCGCGCTGTTTGGCAAACCAGGCGTTGATTGTGGGTAGGTGATACATGGTGTCGCTGTTAGGCTTGTTATCGCCATCGGTTGCAACCAATACCCATTCCTTCCCCTGACGCCAGGCGCCCTTGCGACGGTAAGCACGGATCTTCCCTTCCGAAATGCCGGTGACTAAAATCAACCACTCTTTGGTCAACCATTCATTCGGTTGGATGATGAACACGCCCATGCCTTCTAAGGCTGGTATTTTGATACCTTGCAAAGCAGATAGATCAACAGCAGCCATATTATTTCTCCACGTTTGGGGCCCGCTGCAACGGGCCGGAATTGTTTAAAGTTCTACCGGTTTCTGATTGGGGATCAGTTGCTGGTGGATTAGCGAAACATACTGGGCTTGGTGTACCGCATCGGCCAAGGCGTTATGACGTTCCCCGCTGAACGGCAGATCGCGTTTCGGATCGAATCCAATACGCCGGCCCAGGTTCACAATGGTGCGCACGTCCAAATCGTTGAACCAGTTCCAGCATGGCGACTTACTGCAGCGCTCGTAGGCTTCACGCAGAATGACGTTGTCGAAGGCGGCACCATTGCCCCAAACCTTCAGATACTTCGGCTGCTCGCAGCTGTGGGTGACAAAATTGGTCAACGCATCGAGGGCTTCAGTGATGGGCTTTGCCTCGTCATTGGTGATCGCCGCTCGGGCCTCGCTGCTTTGTTTCAGCCACCATTTGATGGTATCGCCATCGGGAACGGCGCCGGCGGCCAGTTCACTCGCCAGATTTACCGCGGTATAAAACTGCGGGCCCAACTCACCCGTCATAGGGTTAAAGAACACGGCGCCGATCGCCACGATTGGCGCATTTGGCTTGTTGCCCATGGTTTCCAGGTCGATCATTAAGTCGTTCATTATTTTTCACCTTGTGCTGGCGCTGCTGGCAATGGCATCCAATGGGTTACGGCGCTGTCGCACCATTCATTATTCCGGTTTATCCAAATGCAAACTCGCTGTTGAATAACGCTGGGTTCTTCTTTGCCAAACCAGCACCAATAAACGCCATCGGCATCAGGAGTTTGTTCGGTGCATGCTATCCAACCATCCGGAGTTTCCGGAGAGTTCAACTTGCAATCTAGGGTTACAGGTTCGCTGAATTTATGCATTGCTTGGCCCTTCTTTTCTTCGTGGTGCGCGGTGAAGAACGCCATGCATTTGCTGTACTCAGCGTCGATTTTCTCTGATTCGCGGTTGAAATATGCCTGTGCGTCTTTTTCGCTATCCGGAGCAAACTCACCCGGCCCCATCAATTTATTGACGATCCACTGCATCGCAGCGCTTGGCCCTTCGCCGTGTTCAATTTCAATAACTGCCGCTTGCATCGTCAGCAGCATTTGACCGAACAGCAGGTCGATTTCTTTGATGCGCCAGCGCATGTATTCGTTGTCGGCAAGCAGGGCGGAGACGTACTCTTGCGAGTAAAATTTTGTGCCGTATGCCATCTGTTGAATGCCGGTCAGCAGCTTAATTTCGCGCTCGCCAAATGCTTCGGGGTCGCCAAACTTTGAAACCACTTCCGCCACTGGCTTGCTCAGTTCGCTCAAATTAGTCATTGCGGATTTACCTCAATATCAATGTCGTTGATTTCCACAATGGTATGGCAATGCTCAAGATCGACCTGTTGAGCTGCCAAATCGTGGCTGTTGATGATCTCTCTGGTTTCAACGTTATCTAGACCGCTGATTACGCGACGAAATTCAACGAATGCACGACCTGTGATTACGATATTGTTTTTCATTGTGCTTTCTCCTGGGCCTCGGCCCACAGCTTCCATCCGTAGTTTTGGTGAACCCAGCGACGAACTATTCGGCCATCGCCAAACGAACCAAGGCTCAGAGTGGCCTGATTCCCATCTACAGCTATTACCTTGTATAGAGTCCCGCGAGGGGACTGCCACACTTCGCCAACCTTAAAGAGGTCATCGCGCTTAGCCATGCTGGGACTCCTGCGCTGATACCCAATGGATGACATGATTTGAGTCATACCGCGCACCATTGACTGATATTGCTATCCCGCTGTTGCGGGTATAAACCGCCACACCCTCGCCCAGGAAATCGCCTGACTCATCCCAAGCCTTTACTAATGTTCCCTCATTGGGTCTTTCCTGGGGGAAGTAGGCAGCGTAACGATTTGGCGCTACAAGAAGCCGCTTACCCACGCTCCAACTCCCTAGCGCTGTCACCGGCCTGTTTAGGCAATCCGTCATAAACCTCTGACAGATGCCCGCGAATCTGCATGCGGCGCAGTGCGCTGTACATGTAATCGCACTCAGCCTGCTTGTTGGCGCGAAATGGCTTGTTCTTGTTTGTGCACCACATCGAGTTACCCGGCCAGCCGTGAACCTTAAAGACACGTCCGCCTTTGACATTCAGCAGCCCCCAGCCCTCTGGCAGCTCATCGATACGGATCAGCCCAGGCTCGCAGATAAAGAAGCGCCAATCCCCCATACCGAGCTCAGGTTGAATGCGGAACCGCTTTTTCCGGTCTGCGAGGAAGTCACTGCGTGAGCACTTAGCTTCGATCAGACAGGAGGCCAGATTACGGAAGCCGATTGCATCCGGCTGTTCTCCGGTTGAAACAGCGGCAACAAAGCGATCATGGAACGCTACCGAGAAACCGTTATTGCGCAGGAACCGTTCGGCAATCAGGCAAAGCTCGCTGTGTGTCAGTGCTGGCTTCAGTTCATTCGCCATTGCCAGCCCCCTTCACGAAGATAATCCAGTGCGTTTTGTCCCCCTTACCTGTGCGTTGCCAGATCGCCGGCTTCTCGTCTGTGAGGACGATGATCTGGCTAACCGGTATCTGGGTTTCGTTCCATTTGAAGATCAGCACGCCGTGTGGCCGCAATACGCGAAAAGCTTCAGTGAACCCGGTGCGCAGCTCATCGCGCCATGTCTCGCGATCGAGCTTCCCGTACTTTTTGCCCTGCCAGCCGTTAGGGCCGACGCGTTCCAGGTGCGGCGGATCGAACACGACCACAGGGAAGCTACCGTCTGCAAACGGCAGCGCTGTGAAGTCGGCGATCAGGTCCGGGGAGATAACCAGCTTTCTACCATCGCAAAGGGTGTGGCTCTCGCAGCGCTTGTCGCTGAATACAGCGCGCTCATCCTCTTTGTCGAACCAGAACATGCGCGGGCCGCAGCACATATCGAGGATTGTTTTATCAGTCAGCATCTTCGGCCTCCTGGCGTTGTGCCGGTATCACTCCGTCAACCGGCAGACACTCGTACTGCGAGGGTAATTTCTGCTGGTGGATATCCGCTAGGCAGTTGCTTTTGTCTGGATACACCCAGCCTTGCGGTACAAATTTGCAGGACTGATAGGTGTAGCAGACGAGCAGGAACAGGCCGAACATCACGCAGCCCTCTCGCTGGACAGCTGGTTATAACGCTGCATGAACATCGCCCTGGCCTGTACTGGATTGACTGGCGACACGAAAATGTCTTCGGAAGGGCGGATCCCGTTGAGCATTGGCCAAGGCGTACCATCGTCAATGTCGAGGTCGCGGCGTTCGGTGGCCAGCATCACCAGATCGGCATGCTTGACGATCGGGCTGGTGGTGGCTGGAAGGCCGAATTTATAACGAATAACAAAATCAATATTATTTTCGATGCCGCGATAGTCGGGAATTAACTTTTTAAGCGGTGATGGAATATCTTTGCAATATGCTTCGTGCGCGTCATGCAGTAATGCTTCAAAAGCAAAACTAGGCGGGACGATTTTACTGGCAATGACACAATGCTGCGCCACACTATAGAATTCAGGAATATGACCATTGAAGCGACATTCATGAGATAAGGCTTGCGCTATATCTTCAATGCAAATAGCATCAACGGTTGGCGCTTCGTAATCAAAGCGTTTACCCGTAAAGGTTAAAATCCAAGACATAATTATTCTCCACACAGTTTCTGGCAACACTTCACCAAATACCCCATCGCTGGGGTATTTGAGGCTGTATTACTTATTTAAAAAATCAGGCTTTAAAATTACCGATGAAGGTTTCTACTGAGCCGCCATCGAATTTATCGATCAGCAGATCGCGAAACTCGTTGGCAATTGCCTCTTCCTGCGCTTCAAGTTGAACAATGCGCAAGACGAAAAGCGGCTCGTCACTTTTCAGCAGGCTATTGCGAAGGCTGAACTTGCGTTCCCCGAGGCCTTCATACGGGGTGCAGGTGAATTCGAATGCAACCGGCATCACGTCTTTGCTGCTGGCTTCAATGCTTTGCATGAGTGATTTTTTACCGCTGAAATCACCGTCTTCATGATCTGCTTCTGACATTTGCTTAATGCTCACGCGGCGAACGGCACCGGCAGCCTGCGAGATAGACATTGCTTTACCCTCGGCATCAAATGCTTCCAGATAGTCGCTCAAGTCTTCCAGCCATTCGGCAATATTTTTCTGGCGCAGGCGATCGCCATCAATTGCCAGCAATGCACGGTATGGTGCGGTTTTCTTGAGTTTGATCGAGGCGACGTTATCTGCATGGCCTGGGTTCTCAAGGGAACCGATATTGAACACTGACCGTGCACTCATGTTGTCGGCGTCAATGAAGCAGCGTGCTGGCTCTTCCGCTTTGGCATAGCCAGTGGAGTAGCGAACAAAATCGGCAATGCTGGTTGTTTCCATGGCACCGCGGAAGCGGAAGCGTTCTAAGCCGAATCGCTCAAGGCTTTCAACGCCAACACCTTCAGGTAAAATTGCTGTCGGGCAGGCTAACCCTTCGATATCACGAAGGTGATAACCAGAAATCACCAGGTCTTTAACTTGTTGAATTGCTCCGCCATCTAATTGAGACATAAAATAATCCTTTGGGTTAATTAAATATAGCGTTTATGAATAAGGGCGCGTTATTACTTAGCGACCCGTAATTTACCGTCAGTGCCGCCATCTACTGTAAATAGCTGGCCTTGGTCTTCTTGCAGAATTGTTAACTTACCGCCTTTGCCAACGTACATTGGCGTTTCGGTGGTATCTTCTTCTGAAACTTTCCCGCGTGGTGTTGGGGTTACATATTTCAGTTGATGTTTGATACTGACGCGCTTTTCTTCAACCGAATTGCTTAAGCGATCAATATCGAGGGTAATAACAACTTTACCTTTCCCGCCGTTATTGAGAACGCCCAGTGCGGTATTGTTTAAAGCGCCTGAAAGTTTATTTACAAACACGCCGGCATCCAGCTCACCCAGAAAGTCCGGTACATTGGTTTTGCGGTCTTCACTCATAAAATAGTCCTCACACGAAGCGGCGATCGCCGCGGTTTTCTCCACACACCAGGTGGCGCACCGCGCCGGGCTATACTGTGTAGAAATTAATAAGGAAACCGGCACAGTACGCCACCTGATGTGTAAAAAGGGCGGCCAGCCTATGAACATTATCTTCATCCTCCTGGTGTTGGTGGGTTGAAGTTCGGCATGGCCGCCAAAGACTACACACAGCAATTCATTGGTTGTGACACCAGGGCGCTACCCCTGCTTATTTCCGGCCGCTCAGTTCGCTGTATTGGCGGTATGGTGGCCGCACAGCCGATTTCCGGTCTTCCTCCCGCCTGCGGTGCAGTGCGCTTGCACACATCACAATGTAAAGAGCACTGCCGGTGTCCGAATTGAACGGACCTTTTCCCTGCCCATCGCCTAACGTTCTAGGTGGCTGGAATTGAACCCGCCGTTATGCCTTGCTCGTCAGTGCCCTTTACGTTGTGTGCTCCGTAACGTGGAGCGGACGGGCGATGTTTAAGCCTCACGGGGCATTCTTTAACCGGGATTACGCCGTCAACCGGTTTCACTGCCGTGACAGGGAGGGTTACTTGCCGTTCGCCTTCTCCAAAACACACCGGCTGACGCCGGGCGGCCCGTTTTGAATCAAATTCGGTGCTGACCTTCCAGCCAGCCTGGTGGGGATTGCAAGCGAACCGCTGAACTTACCCACTTGGCGGAATCACCAATCGGATGCCGCCGCATAACTCCGAATGGCTTTACTGCTGGTTGTAGTGGCCGGCGGACAACGCCCTGAAGTCCACCAGCCAGATCCACAACGGTATGCTCACTCATGAGTCAAGATCCTCCACCGCTCCCAGAATTAAGGGAAAGGGCGAGTGAGCATGCCGTTGTGTGCCGGGATTTTTAACCACGCCCGGCGCGTGGTATCTTGGAGTTCTCACACAACCAAGAAGGATCTGACTATGAGCAGACAGCGGTACTCAATTCGTCGAAAGCTGCATTATGTAATCGCCGATATTAACTACAGTCTTGAATGCTTTGGTGACCACTTAGCTATAGAGAACGGCTACCCCAACTCGATTGATGGTTTTGATGCCATCTATCTTTACCTGTGCCGCAAATATGGCTGGACTATTCAGCAGTGCCGCGACATGGACAAGCAAGACATTCGGCTTGCTCTTGAAGTTGAGATGACAGGTTGGCGATTGCCGTCAGATGCTGTTTTTGACAGTCGTTACCCCGAAGATTAAGCGCCAGCAGTTCATGGATATTTGCCTCTGCCGTTGACTTTACGTTCCGCCAGAATTTAATTTTGGCGGAAATGTTTTCTGTTTCACTCATCACCCAAACTCCTTCTGAGTATCACTGCTTAGCGAATCATCCCGATCTTCATGCGCCTCGGGCGGCTACTTCGTGGGCGTCCTGCCTGTTCGCTGTTGATGTGATTAATGTAACTATGGTTACCTTCTTCGTCAAGTAAAAATGTACTTAAAGTTACATGTAGGAGACTAAAAAAGCCCCGAATGGGGCTGGTGATGATTGTTACAAGTCTTGAGTTACCTGGACGACACGGCCGATTATGCGGCAATTACCATCTATCTCGATTGGTTTGAAGTTTGGATTGAGCGGCATCAAATATTTATTAGGACCATCAATCACCAATTTTTTTATGGTGGCTTCACTACTCCCATCGATCATAGCAACGACGATTCTCCCAGATAATTCTTCAACAGAGCCATAGTGTGGTTCAACGATAACTGTTGAGCCTTCAGGGATTGTGGGAAGACCGTGAGGGTTGGTCATAGATTCACCACGAACATCTAGGCCAAAAGCATCATCCGAAACATTCACTGTTGTACTACACCACCTAAGGACATCTGAAATGCGTGCTGCTGTGTAGGAATCTGTCCATGATCCGGCCTGCACGGAAGATATTACTGGGACATTAAATGGTGCCGCAGCAATGGGTTTTAGCTTTGTATCATCAGGGTAAGTTTCATCACCCTTACCATAGAGCAGCCACTCAGGGTTAGACGATAGAACCCGAGCCAAGACATGTAAGTTTTCCCCATCAGGTTGAGTGACACCAGCTTCCCATTTGGTGACTGATACCCTGCTCACTCCTACGGCTTTTGCTAACTGAAGTTGGGTCATATCCAACTGCAGTCTTCGCATTCGAATTCGATCGTTCATTGCTGTTTTCATGTAACCAATGTTACGCGATTAAGATGTGAAAGGTGTTTGCTTTGTTATGTACCTTTTGTTACCTTTAGCGTGTAAATCAATAAGGAGTTTCTATGTACAAAGAAACAGTAATTTCCCATTTTGGCGGTGTAGTTAATACCGCTATGGCTTTGGGAATAAAGCATCCAGCGGTATGCCGATGGGGAAATGTTATCCCCGAAAAACAGGCAATGAGAATAGAGCACTTAACCGGCGGAGAACTTAAATACCAGCCTGAGCTGTATAAGAAGTCTACCGCCCCAGCAGCATAACAGTAACTACCAAAGGAAAATCAACATGGTAGAACCAAATTTGAAAGATGTAGTGAAAGGCATGTGTAAGGCGGTTGCTGGTGGCCGATCGGCGATGGCCGGAGCACTGGGTATGTCGGAGACGGCGTTCAACAACAACCTCTACGAGAAGAACGGTTGCCGCTTCTTCGAGATCGGCGAGTTGGAAGCGATGGAGGATATCTCGGGCACCAACCTGCTGACCGAATATTTCGCCCGTCGCCGGGGTTTGCTGGTGGTGGAGATCCCCGCTCTGGACGAATTGGACCAGGTGGAATTGTTCAGCAAAAGCATTCGCACCGCCGCACACCGTGGGCATGTGGATCAGATCATTCAGGAGTCGCTCGCTGATGGCGTCATTGATGAGAAAGAGGCTGCCGAGATCATGCGTTATCACCGCAAGCACCTGCAGGCGCGTGATGCAGAGGTTAGGGCGGTACTGGCGCTGTTTGGCAAAAAGGCCAAGTGCCAGAAAGGGTAACGCCCAGAGGTTGCAGCCCCTGGGCGTCGGTGCGAGTAAATCAGTGTGTGGAGAAATAATCGCATGAGCAATTTAACCAGAAATTCTATGGTGCCGCAAATCCGCTGCCGTGCAATGACTGGCGGTAATTCTGCGTCGCCGTTCCGGTATGAGGTCAATGTACTGGGTCGGTGGATTGCCAGCAACTACCAGTTTGCCCGATGGGTGGTAGATGGCGGCGCCTGGTTGTCACGACACAGCGAGGTGAAGCATGACTAATCTACCAGCGACCGGGATCACTATGACCAGCCTGGAGCTGGTGGACTACATCAACGCTGAGCGTGAGTCGAAAGCGATCGCCGCCGGCGCCTCGTTCCCGAGCAAGGGCCATACCCGTTTGCGCCACGCTGATTTTATGGCGAAGGCGCCGCGGGTATTGGGTGAAAACCACTCAACGAAATTTTTCGCTCAGTACACCGATCCGACCGGGCGCGAGCTTCCATGTCTGCACTTACCCAAGCGCGAAGCCTGCCTGATGGCCATGAGTTACAGCTACGAGATACAGGCGAAGGTGTTCGACCGCATGACAGCGCTGGAGCAGGCCAACGTACCGGCGCCACAGTTGCCGGCAACCAAGACAGATCAGATCCAGGCCGGGTTGTTGATCGTGGAGTCCGCTACCAAGCTGCTGAATCTCTCTCAGTCGTCACGCCTGGGGGCATTGCAGAAGCTGCAAGAGCTGGCTGGCCTGCCGGCACTGATGCCGGTGTACGCCATTGATGCGCCATCGGATGCCGTTGACGGCTCCAGCCGGCCGACAGCGGCGATCACCACTCTGTTGAAGCTGAACAGCAGCACGATGAGCACGCCGGTGGCATATCGCATTCTGGAGCGGTTGCGGATAGTCGAGCGCAAAAGCCGCCCCAGCCGGCGCCACGGTGAAAAACATTTCTGGTCGATCACCGGCCCCGGTCTGCGGTTTGGTAAAAACATTACCTCGCCGAACAACCCGCGGGAAACCCAGCCCCATTTCTATGAATCGCGCTTCCCAGAGTTGCTGCAGCGCATCTACGACGAGTGGAGGCGCGGCTAATGGCGGCTAATTACCCAGATATCGGCAGTCGTTGGCGTGATCAGCATGGTCACGTAGTCGTCATTGCCGAGCATGACATTGAAAATCAGAAAGTTGTTTACCAGCGCCCAGGCTACGAGTGGCATTGTGCTTGCCCTCTGATCATATTCTGGGCTCGTTTTACCAGGACTATTTTATGAGTACGAAATTGACCGCATACGTGTGGGACGGGTGCGCGGCGGCGGGCATGAAACTGTCCATGGTAGCCATAATGGCGCGCCTGGCTGACTTTTCCTCGGATGAAGGCCTGTGCTGGCCGTCAGTGAAGACGATCGCCCGTCAGATTGGCGCCAGTGAAA
>Ga0157366_1001117_pt1 | contig 11107 bp, 13 predicted proteins | sample AttbisABBM1_FD_113149 | JGI IMG/M metagenome (GOLD analysis project Ga0157366, IMG submission 113149) | Fungus gardens microbial communities from leaf cutter ant in Botucatu, State of São Paulo, Brazil - Atta bisphaerica ABBM1 | ecosystem: Host-associated > Fungi > Mycelium > Unclassified ...
CCCAACCGGCGGACAAGAAGGCGAATGCGGTCAGGCATCAGACTTCCCTACGCTGGCATTATCCAGATCAGGTAATACGGGTTTTTCTCAGCCTTCACAAAGAAGGGCACCCCGAGTCGTGTTGATTACATTTCTTTATCAATTAGTAGGTTACGCCAAGTCTCGTGCTGATACAAGATTGAACTTATGAATATTACATTTTACGCTGTACCTCACCTTGTACCCCATTTTGTACCCCATAGAAAAACAAAAGAACTTAATACTTTTTAAGTCTACTTCTAACCTACTTAATCTATTAAAATCTCCATATTTAATGTCAATCCAGATTCATATTAACCACCTCAAGCAAAATGTACGAGAAGGATTGACCGCAACTATCAATAAATGGAGTATTAAATCATATTTAAATAATAATGAAGCAGATACCGGTTCTTTTCATTTAAGTATTATCATGCAATTATTTTATATAAAAAAACAATTCTCTCATCAGTAATGAAATTGTATAAAATTCTGCGAAACGCAATCTAAAAATAACCTGTATTTGCAGTGACAGGCAAATCATAAAATAGGTAATCAAATGAATATGAAAAATCATTATGAAAATGAAATACTATCCAAATTAAAAGCATTAGAAGAAGAATATGAACTAATGGTTTACACTAACAATTTTCCATTAGACATCTCAACTATTGCAGCAGAATGGGTTAAAAAAGAACCTCAAAAAGAAATAAAAAAACAGATGATGGAGAATAATATATGAAGATAAATGGGATACGTACCAATAGAAAGACGCTGAATAAATCAGTTCGTAAAAAAACAATTGCATCAGGAATATCACTAACTTTTGATCAATATGAAAACATTCTATGTAGCGATGTGACCTCAGCACGAATATGTAACATATTAAAAGTGCGATTACCCAAAGGATACATAGGGAAGCTAAGGAATAACAAACTCACGAAATACAAAAACTGGTATCAAAAAGTAAAACTTAAGCATTTACACAACACCCCAGTTAAACAAATAATCTAAACCCAAAAAAAAACGAAAGGCCGACTCACTCACATGAATCGGCCTTTCTAAATTAATCAATATGGAGCATGTACAAATGATTAATCCTAAATCTATCTTTACCAAATTTAAGTACTTATCTGCTGAATGTGGTTCAGGAAAAACCACTAAATTATGCGAGATGATCAATGAAGTACTAACAATAGAAGGTAATACAGACCAGTTCATTATCGTGCAGAATACACAAAAACTTGCTAAACAAACAGCAAAAAATTTTGCTGATTACAAACTTATAATCAGTGAGGTGAAAAATAGTAAAAAGAATGTATTAACCTCAGTCCTTGATTTTTTAAACAAACCAACATCAAGAGTATTAATTATTAGTGACAAGACGTTTTTTAAAATACCTGTAGATCTTCTACAAGGATGGCAAAATTCAGGGCTGAATGTGCGTGTTGCAGATCTTGATTACTACTGGCTACAGGAACGGGGCAGCATGTGCGAACCAGCGTACATGGTACTTGACCGTTCTCAATAACTACCAGCACAGGCATAAGGTCGCGAAAGCGGCCTTTTTTTATGGGCAATTAAATGATATCTCAGTACTTTTCGTTTTATGTATTTGTGGAAAAAATGTGAGGTTAATAGCTCAACCTCTGTACAAAACCGTAATATTCATGTGAGAATTAGAGTCTAAAAAAACAACACGAGAACAGGACGTTATGACCAAAAAGATTCATTTTTATGCACCTGGTACAAACGATTACATCAGCCCAACTTTACTTTTCTCAGTTGCCCGGATGACGGTAAATGATGACGGGGTTCAGTGGTTAGAGACTCAGTGGGTTGGCGGTGGCAATTTTCAGGGGGATGGCTCTTTACACTTCGATTCTTGATGCGGCAATTGCTGCTGAAGTACTCAATCAGGCAGAAACCCTGTCGGAATGGAAGGTTTACCCATTCTCTGATCTGAACATTACAGAAATGATGATCAACACTAAAGCCCATAAATCACATTAGGGCATGATGCTTGTGTTTGGGTTCTCAATCGACGATTTCAGAAACCTTATACTGCAATCTGATCTATACCGAACTCTGCAATTCCCTGAATCATTCCCTATCGGTGACGGCTTAGATCCCATCACAAACAAGGTAATCCTGAAATTCGATGAATCCCTGTTCGAGGGGATGAATGGTTACTGGCATGAAGAGTTTCCCAACTACTGTGAATCAATGGAGATCCTGAACTCTCAACCTCTCGACTTTATAAAAGAACATGCCCGAAATGCTGTATCAACGGCACTTGTCACCGCAACACCGATGATCAGCCCGGCAACGCAATACTGTGTATCCACCTATTCCATCGAAAAGCAAATGTGGATCGTATCTTCTCTGGCAGTGAATGGTTCTAAACCTGCTAACAAACTTCATTAAGGATGATTCTATGGCTACTGGTCATTTTCTGAGGATTGGCGACAAAACGACGTGCGGCGGTAGTATTCTTTCAGGTTCCCCAAATCACAGCTTTGGAGGGATTGCGACCGCGAGAAATGGCGATTCTGTCTCTTGTGGTAAAGATGGCAAGGTATACCATATCGCAGGTGGTATACCCACTTACTCGATTCATGGAGTTGCCGCAGCAGGTACTTTGCATAGCCGCAGTACATGCCCCTGTAACGCAAGTTTCATTTCGTCATTCCCAAATGCTTCCTATTGGGTCGAGGAAAAGAAAGCAGTTAAGGCTGTCCCTGTAGTTACTGCTGCCCCTTTAGCTGCTCCTGAACCTGCAAAAATTGCAGAGCCTGAACAACATGCACAAGCCGCTAAAAAGAAGGTAGAAGCAAAACGCGAACCAGTAGATCCTGGCTTCTGTGTACTTCCTTACGGTGCTGATACTGGAGCCTATGAAAGATATCTGTTCGAAAGTGAACCGCCAGCAGGAACACGCGAGCTTTATCGCTCTCTTAACGGGGCAGGTAAGGAATACAAAGCAGGTTCTATTCTGCTGGTTGTTGATCCTGAAAAACAGGACAGTGATCAAATCGCACATATGCAGGCTGCAAAACAACGTATTGATACAGCATTAGAACCGCTTACACATAAAGAAGCCAATTTCTTACATAACCACTATGCAACAATAGCTAACTTTAGCAACATCGCCGATAAAGGAATTGGCCTTGCTGCCGAACCTGTCGGGAAGTATTTCGAAAATATAGAGAAGATCCTGAAAGAAATTCAGGAAACATACAAAAATACTTACATGACCAGAGGGGCTTTAATTGGCGAACAGTTCCATGTAAAACGTGCTCAACTATTCAATGAACTTGATCGTGTACTTAAAGTCGGCTTCCTTAATAAAGGTATGAAACTCGGTGAGTACAGCAACTTAAAAAGTGCACTTGGTCTATCAACTAAATCGATAACTCATAAATGGAATGAGACAGGAATAAGTGATATTGATGGTTATGCTACCCATTTAGAACGAGCTGCAAAATATGTAACAGCTATGCGATATGTTGGTTATTTAGGAATTGGATTTAGTGCTCTGCATTCAATCAATGAAATTAATGAGGCTTGTTCTGTTGGTCGTGAAGATGAATGTACCAAAAAGAAATACACCGAAGTTGGTAGCTTTTCTGGTGGCATAATTGGAAGCATCGGAGGCGGAGCAATAGGCACAGGTATATGCACTGTAGTATTAGGTGCTTTGACAATAGAAGCCGCTGGGGCTGGTGCATTAGCTTGTGGTGTAATTCTTGGTACTGGTGGAGGTTATGTAGGCGGTGAATACCTATCGGATCAAGGTGAAAATCTCGGTGAACTTATTTATAAAACGGTAGGTGAATAGTGGGCATCCTATCTGCGACATCAACACTATTGTGTATAGTCTTCGGATTTATCGCAATCGGGTATTCTGTTCTAAAAAACAAAGAACATCTTTTGTTGTGCGATATTTTTAAAGAACAATTCGGTTATGTACCAGCAGGAATAATTCTTGCACAAGCAGGTGGGATATTCTTAACCTTTCAGAAAGATTTTTATTTCATCTTCCCATTCGTATTTAAAAAGGGAACTTTTCCGGTCAGAAATATGGATTCTGATCATTATGATTTCATCAAAGGTTTACCCAATGAAAAGGTATCATGGCTAAAAATTAAGTTTACTTTGTTTTTATTAATGGTTGTTTTATTTCTTTTTACTATCATAACTTCTCTCCTCTCTATCTAAGCATTGTTTATAAAGCCGCTTATGCGGCTTTTCTTGTACATGAATACGAGAGCGATTAGGTTACTCGCCTTTAGCTCACAAAATAATCAAAACCCAGGCCACTCATTTTCTGACAAAAAAGTTAAAGGGATCGTTTACTCAGATAAAAGTACAATCAGTTTTAGTCTGGCTGAATTAAAATCTCGTTCGCCTTATCAGGCTCAACCCCTTCGACAAAATGCCATGAACTCAGATCTCAGTACTCAACTTTCCACAAACCCAGTATTGCTTAAAATCTGAACGATCAAAAATCTCTTTTGGGTACTCCCTATTGATACTCGGCCTTCTCGTCTCACATGGTATCATTTAGATGTTGCAGGCACTCAAATGAGACTGTATCATTCAGTTAATTCAAATGATACCAAACGAAGAGCGAGGATAGGTGTATGATTTTTGGATACGCGAGGGTGTCAGCAAAGGATCAAAATCTCGAGCGTCAATTGGCAATACTTGAGCCGGTGTGCGACAAAATCGTTGCAGAGAAGGAATCAGGGAAGTCCACCAGCGAAAGAGGAGAATTGTTGAATTTGCTTTCTCACCTTCGCGAAGGTGACACACTTATCGCCCACTCCATTGATAGACTTGCACGAAATACTCGCGATCTGTTGGAAATGATTGATAACCTTATTGAGCGTGGAATTGTCGTTCGCTTTCTTGCAAACTCAATGAGTTTTGACAATTCCCCACAATCACGCCTGATCCTGACTATGATGGGTGCCGTCGCAGAATTTGAACGGGGTATGATTGCATCACGCCGTAATGAAGGAATTGCTATTGCTAAAGAGGATAAAAAGTACAAGGGCAAGCAAAAGAACAAAGAACTGCACAGTAAAATTATTGCGATGCTACAGGCCAAGAAGAACACACCTGACGAAATCGCAAAACTTTGTGATTGCGGGAGGGCTACAGTGTTTCGTGTGAAGAAAGAAATGCTCGCCAGTCTTAGCAGCAATGAACGCTGATATAGCGGAAGGAGGAAAAGGAAAAAGGCTTGCAGTTTAGTACAGTTCAAATCCATTCGATATCTAAAATAAGCCTGTAAATAAATCGGTGCAACTGACCACAGTATATTAATTTTTGCATTGCGATTAATTATAAAGTATAGCAATAAACAATCAAGGCAGCTCGCAACACTAAATCAAGCTTAAAAAGCATATTAGGCATGTCGCAATTTAGCATTTGTTAAACAGCTATATTAAGATAAATTAAATAATATGGTTTATAACTTAACAACTTAAATCTTATAGCCTATTAAAAAATTTTTCAGCAAAAAATTATTAGTGATTGCCTTTAATTTTTTGTAAAAAATATTTAATCATTTAAAACAGGTTGAAATGATTAAGCCCAGAGAGTTTCCTTTGGGCTTATAGTATATTTTACTGTTTTTTCTTTCTGGTGATGAAGGCCTTGCCGATGATTGCTGCATAAGCAATACATGCCTCAAGACCTTTTTTATCAGCAAGCTCTATGAGAAAGTGCCCTATTCTTTTTTCATCGAAGCCTTCTCTAATTAGTAGAGTTGTAACTTCATCGAGATCTAACTCATTGCTTTTTTTAATTTCATAATCGAAGCTACCTTGTATCTCACGCTCAATTGGTTTAGCTAACTTGGTAGCAGTGATATTTTCATTTTTAGGCATTGGTTCACTATTGCGAAGCTCTGGTATCTTAATAGTTTTCAAGTCGCCAATCTTACATTTTATTAAAATCGTTTGACCAAAACTTAGTTTTAGCCACTGCCAACAGTGTGTTTTCGTTTGCCAGCTTTCCTTTTTTAAAGGATTAGCATGCCCAAGCCCTAATACATAATAGTTACCAGAATCACTTTTTACCAAACTATCACTCTGAGTTTGGGGTGCAAGCCATTTATTAATTTTTGGGTAGCTAAAATTATTAACAGCTATGCCTTCAGAAATATGATTGAGGCGAATCGATTCATTTATAATATATTCACTATCCTGAATATCCCATTTGGGTATTTCATTATAGCAACCAATAATTGCTCCAGCCATACTTGCAATAGAATCTGTATCAGTGCCTAATTCATTGACACAAGTTACCATTGCATCATATGGCGATGACTCTCTGAAAAGATGACATAAAACGGCACTTGCGATAGCTGTGTTAGTTGCAGTACCCCTTCTTGCTTCTTTGTTGCAATCCAAAACATCTATTGCAACCTTATAATTTTCTGAAGGATCGTTAATTTTACTGGTAGCATTAATTACTTTAGACAGATAATCTTTTGTTTCAATCCTAATACTTTCAATTTCATCAGATAATTTTTTTTGGCTAATACTTTCCCAATTTGGCAGCCAGAAATTTTTCAATTCATAGATACTGTTTATTCTTTCAGGGATTGATGAAAAGTCTTCAATTATTTTTTGTAGGTCAGAAATATCCGCTGGCCGTTCATTTAATAATGCAAATTGTAGAGTGTCAGCATGCAGAATCGCTCCACAAACGGCTAATAAATTACCATGCGTTACAAGGGAATCTTTGATAACTGAAGCAATGTAACTTCTTTTAGAAAGATCTTTACAGCTCCAAACATGAGGTTGTATTCTCATGGCTGTACCATTACCACCAGCATTAATATATTCGATTCCATTGGTTTTATAAAAATTTGAAAACCAAGTAGTATCTTTTCGCATTAGATTGCTGGCTGCCCATTTTGTCGCCCGCCCAGCTCCAAGTGCATATGATAACCATACAGGAAGCTCAATTTTTGCGAATGACTCAATATCAAATTCGCCATTATCCCGAATAGCTCTTGATACAGCTAATCTTAGCTGGGTGTCATCAGAATATGTACCAGCAGGAAGGCTAACTGTTACACCAGTGTACCCCCCAATCTTTCTATTCCAACCGACGGGTTTAAGCAAGTAAGTGTCTCCAACTCTGTGCCTTAAACCATTCTCATCAGTAAGCTCTGAAATCCATCCGATAGCATCACCAGCGGCCGCCCATAGTGCAGAGTTTATGGTTTTTTGTTCTCTGAGTAAGTTCATTTTACCCTCTTGGAATTATGTTAGGCACACCAGAAAATTTCTCTGGTGAAAGAATAACATTTACGTGCTGAAAACCCAAGCTTGCTAATGTTCCATGGATCGAAGCTGCTTGCTCTCTATCTTGCACATAAACATACCTCAAGTATTCCATGCTAAGTGGATTTGGGTATAAAATTTCGGCTTGCTCACAAGTAGGGAGATGTTTAGGTCTTCCATTGCGATTTATTGTGTTGCCAAACCAGCGTACAATTGTCTCATTAAACATTGCTTGTAGCCCTACAAGCCCAGCTGTCCTAACCACTCCAGTATATATGTTATTTGTCGTTGTGAAGTAGACACCAGGGTGGGTTAATATTACCGAATCAAAAGACATTATGCACCACCATCGATCTAAACATGTGAATCTATTTCTGGCAGATCTAAAATAGTGCGTATTAATTTCACTTATAGATAAATTAATATAATCTAACCAATTTTCATCTTTATTAAATGTTTCTTGTGCTTCCTTACGCTCAGTTGATACAGGCGTGGCGATATGACTTAAATATTGCTCCTCATCTAATGCCTTTCGCGAAAGCACTAATCTTTGGCTTGCACAGCCTGTTAATCCTCTTTCGGTTGTAAAATGTAGAACTTCAGTAATGGCATTTTCTTCAATATACTTTTGAATACTCATTTAAAGATTTACCTCATCAAAAGTTCCGTGCGTAAAATAATCTACCAAATCTGACTTTTCAGATTCTTTATAGCCAATGACTATAGATTCTTTAGCCCTGCAAATTGCCATAGCAAGCAGCCTTCTTAATTGCTGCAACTTATCATCATGTTCATTATCTTGATGCTGCATATTCGCTGTACTAAGGCCCAATATTATGACATGGTCGAACTCAAGCCCTTTTGCTGAATTCATCGTAGAAAGTGCTATATTTTCTGGGCCTGTAGGCCAAACTCTATTTTTAGTAATTGTTATATAAGGCAGATTATGAGATTTTAATTTCTTTTCAACTTCAGAAAACCAATTCCCACCCTTAGGCTTGAGGAAAGCGACAGATTCAGCTTCTAAATTAACGTTTTGTTTAATGTAATTAATCGCATATTCAAGCTGCTGAGAATATAATCCTTTACAGACTATCGGCTTTGGCCCATGTCTTGTCGTCTGCCTAAAGTCGCTGATACTTCCATCATCGTCAACCGTTAATCCATGAGTTATTGAAGCTGCGAAAGCTGCTATTTCAACAGTATTCCTATGGTTTTCATTTAATCTGAAGTAAGCTGCATTTCTCATATCCAATCCAGTTTCCGTCCATGTGAACCCTCTTGGATATAGCCGTTGTACAGTATCTATTACGAATGTAAGATAGAAATCCTCTTTGAGATGGTTTAATATCGCTCTTATTTGATTTGCTGAAAAGTCTTGAGTTTCATCTACAACAATTATATCATACTCTAAGCATTCGCTATTAATCATTCTTTCACATTGAGTATGCCAATCATCTACTTCTTGAGCCGCAAGGTACGACTCATACTCTCGTACAATATCAATTAACTTTTGCCGTGTTGGCCTTGTTACTTGTGGTGATAAACCTCGGCCAGTTCGTTCGGCAGTTAAATAACGATCTAAATCAGAAGAACGAAATCTTCCTCGTAAATAATCAATTTCACCAAGGATAAAATCTGTTTCATAACCCAATTCTGTACATTTTATTGTTAAGTATGCATCTCGATCATTATCATTAATGAGCGGCGTGTTAATATGGCGTCTCGTCCAATTAGCAAAAGTATCGTTTTCAACTTGCACTGGCATGGCTCCAGCTTGGATACTGTTATTGAGTAACCCATCAATATATCCTGACAAAGTTCTATTAAAAGAAAGAACTAAAGCTTTAATTGGACTTTGATCGTTATCAATTTTTCGTCTAAAAGATAATGCATTTACAATTGCAGTTAACCGAAGCAAGGCACTTGTGGTTTTACCACTACCTGCTGCTCCGCGTATGACTACAACCCCAGAAATATTTCTACTAACTATTGGTAATTGCTCACGTGTTGCCTGAGGATTCGATAGTATTTTCACTGTTATATCCTTGTAAATGATTTCTGTTATACATTATTCAATCAGTAACGAATTGATACAAATCCGTTCAGTACTCAATATATCAGAATCATCTTATTTTCAAGGATTAAACATAAGAAATTCTACTTTAAAAAATTATTGACTTTCAAAAAATTAGCTCTTAAATCTACCTTATTACGTAATGACGATACATTGAACTATATTTTCCATCTGATTCGGCTTAGTGCGAATTAAATCCATTTAATCTCATCAATTACATAGCTAATATTTACCAGAGGAAATGTATGGATGTATCACTGCGTCACTCCACCACTTTTCTCATGACCTACCGTTTGTTGCAGATGCAAGATGTTCTTTACCCACCCAGCCATTGCTGTAGAGCAAACAGAGTGACGAATGCTGTGCAGTAACCTTCGCTGTCCGAAGTCATCTAAGTAAGGAATGCGAAGCTGATCACGCACCTCCGCAAATTCTTTACCAATTTTTGTCATGTTCGTTCGTACCCGCCACTTCTGAAAAAATCCGCTCTTTCCATTGCCGATCAACATAATCCATAAACCCCCATTCGATAAGGTTAGGGTGTATTACCACTTGCCGGGTAGCATTTTCGGTTTTCCCTTGCCCTCCTTCTGCAATCAAGAAGTAATACCGCTGGCTATCCTCATCGTATTTGATTTGTGATTTTTCCAGTTTGGCAATCTCTCCTCTCCTGGCACCTGTGTATGCCAACAACAACGTAATCCATTTCAGCCACCCATCCGGTTGCTTGAGTGCCCAATCTACAATCTTCTTCATCTCCGCCGAACTGTACGCACCGAACCTTGCTTTTGATGGTGCCGCCACTACGCCATCAGTTGGCGACTTAGGTAAAATACCTTTGCTATCGGTGAGAAAAGTTTTGAACAAGGATTTGTAGAGCTTTAGATGCTTATGGATAGCTTCGACGCCCACAAGCTCATCAGGTGGCACTTCATCACAATCTATCAACTGCCGAACCTTCATCGAGCGATACGGTTGAACAATACGTTTAGGTAAATTCTCAACAACTTCCATCACCTGTCTAATGTCCTGTTTGGTGATCGCAGTTACACCCGTATTTTCCCCCAACACTACAAGCAAAACTTCAATGTAACGTTCATTCGCCATTGAGATCGATTTAGTCCAATTCCCCCACTTTTCGGCTTTGGACATAGCCCAAGCATCAGAGAGATTTAATGCGTTTTCCGGCTCAACTTGTGCCGATGGCTCCCCAATTTTAGGGGATACAGCAAGCGGCAGACTGGATAACAGCGGAAGTGTCACAGTCCTACGTTCTGACACGATCAGGTTTGAGATAAACGCATCAAACATCGGAGTCGGAGTTGCTAATGATTTAACAAATGGGATGTGCGGAGTGATGTTAATCATCAAAGCAGAGGCTTGGTGATAGCTATCAGTAAGGAGTGATTTTTTATACATCCTGCCATTTGAAAGCCGGATCTGTAGATAGTAATTACCGTTTCGTTGAAACGTGTATGGTAGGGTTTTGTACCTCATGGTTACGCTCTTTTTGTACCTTAGGTGCATTACACACGGACAAAAAGAAATGTAACCACATGAATACTAATCAGAATCTTGGCAACCTACGCTGGCATTATCCAGATCAGGTAATACGGGTTTTTCTCAGCCTTCACAAAGAAGGGCACCCCGAGTCGTGTTACGCAGAGAAGAATAAGTAAGCCCCTAAATTTAAGCAAGGTGCTTA
>Ga0157366_1001118_pt1 | contig 11100 bp, 10 predicted proteins | sample AttbisABBM1_FD_113149 | JGI IMG/M metagenome (GOLD analysis project Ga0157366, IMG submission 113149) | Fungus gardens microbial communities from leaf cutter ant in Botucatu, State of São Paulo, Brazil - Atta bisphaerica ABBM1 | ecosystem: Host-associated > Fungi > Mycelium > Unclassified ...
CCTTTACCAGAAGGTTTCGGTGGCACCGAAGAACAGGATTTGAGTAGTGGGGGTATAGCTCAGCTGGGAGAGCGCTTGCATGGCATGCAAGAGGTCAGCGGTTCGATCCCGCTTATCTCCACCAAATTCTACATTCATTTTGCGGTGACTAATCTTGCTGCCACGATCTGATGCCCCAGTGATACATCTGATTTCTCAATCCGCTGCATAATTTTTTCTGCCAGTGTATAGCCCATTTCACGTGCGGGTGTAATGACCCTGACAATCGGTAGATCATCCAGTGCGTTTTCACTGACATCGGCAAATGCTCCCAATGCCACATGGCGATCAAAGAAGGTTTCCACACTCCCTTCACCACTTTGGCGGCCAGAGCGCATCAAGCCAAACCATGCTCCCATCGCAATCGTATCGTTATAGCAAATCACGGCACTGAGCGTGGGGCTGCTATGCAGCAACGATTCCATTGCTTCAGCGGCTTTTTTCTGACTGGATTCGCACTCCACCACCCACTCACTGTGGAAGGGCAGGCCATATTTAATCAATGTGGCACAGTAACCACCAACACGTTCCGCACGTGTCAGTGAGGAACTTTTGCCACCTAACCAGGCAATACGCTGATGACCCCGACGGATAAGGTGCTCGGTGAGCATTTGCGCTGCCTGCATATTATCAGGGCGCAATGTATCGGCTTCATCCAGGTAGCTGGCCCGTGAAGCGAAAATCAGAGGAATGCCTTTTTCCGCGGCACGTTTACAGAGTTCGCTGCCTGTATCTGCTGCCCCTGCAATGATGACGCCGTCCACGCCTTGCATCAGCAACATATCCAGGCGCTGAAGCAGTTGATCGGCTTCGCGACCACCATGCATTAAAAATACCATTCGTCCCTGTGCTTCCAGTGCCTCAGTCAGCCCGGCGGTGAGTTCTGCATAAAACGGTGATGTTAAATCGCGCACGATCAAACCAATGACACCACTTTGTCCACCACGTAATGATGCCGCCTGACGGTTACGCACAAAGCCCAGTTGTTCAATCACTTCATTGACACGCTGGCCTGTCGCAGGGGAGATACGTCCTTTCCCACTCAGTACCAGTGAAACGGTGCTGACTGAAACGCCTGCTGCGAGCGCAACATCGTTAATGGTGACTTTTTTTGCAACCGTCATTTTAACGTGTAACTCCCTGATGTGTGGCTCGATAAAACGTTTTATCCACGCATTGCCTTTATAACGCTAATTAAAGCATGAGAATGTGATTTATCGCGCACTAAAGTTTGATAAAACGTTTTATCTTTTGCGGATATAACCTATATGAACTTATTTTAACCACCAAGGAGTCGTTTTATGACGGCGAAAGCAGCACAAAAAATATCGCTGTGGGAATTTTTCCAGCAACTGGGTAAAACCTTTATGCTCCCCGTGGCGCTTCTCTCTTTCTGCGGGATTATGCTGGGGATCGGCAGTTCGCTAAGCAGCAATGATGTCATTACGCTGATTCCGTTCCTGGGCAATCCTGTGCTGCAGGCGATCTTTATCTGGATGAGTAAGGTCGGCTCCTTTGCTTTTAGCTTCCTGCCCGTGATGTTCTGTATTGCGATTCCTTTGGGTTTAGCACGTGAGAACAAAGGTGTGGCGGCGTTTGCTGGTTTTGTGGGTTATGCGGTAATGAATCTGGCCGTTAACTTCTGGCTGACCGCCAAAGGTATCCTGCCAACCACCGATGCCGCGGTACTGAAAGCTAATAATATTCAGAGCGTATTGGGTATTCAGTCCATCGATACCGGGATCCTGGGGGCGGTGATTGCCGGGGTGATTATCTGGATGCTGCACGAACGGTTCCACAATGTCCGTTTGCCAGATGCTTTCGCTTTCTTTGGTGGTACACGTTTTGTTGCGATTGCGACGCTGGTGGTGATGGGACTGTTTGGCCTGATTATCCCATTGATCTGGCCGGTATTTGCTCTGGGCATTAATGGTGTTGGCAATATCATTAACAGTGCGGGTGATCTGGGCCCAATGATTTTCGGAACCGGTGAGCGTCTGCTGCTGCCATTTGGTTTGCAGCATATCCTGGTGGCTCTGATCCGCTTTACAGAAGCGGGGGGTACGATGGATGTGTGTGGTCACTCGGTGAGTGGTGCGCTGACCATCTTCCAGGCCCAGTTAAGTTGTCCGACAACGCATGGCTTCTCTGAAAGCGCAACCCGCTTCCTGTCACAGGGTAAAATGCCCGCTTTCCTTGGTGGTCTGCCGGGAGCCGCACTGGCCATGTATCATTGCGCCCGTCCTGAAAATCGCCATAAAATTAAAGGATTGCTGATTTCTGGTGTGATTGCCTGTGTGGTAGGTGGAACCACCGAACCTATCGAATTCCTGTTCCTGTTTGTTGCCCCAGTACTGTACCTGATCCATGCATTATTAACGGGTCTGGGCTTTACCATCATGGCGGTGCTGGGCGTGACAATTGGTAATACCGACGGGAACGTGATCGACTTTGTGGTGTTCGGGATTCTGCATGGCTTATCGACTAAGTGGTATCTGGTACCGGTTGTGGCAGGGATCTGGTTTGCGGCGTACTACGCGATTTTCCGTTTCTCCATCACCCGCTTTAACCTGAAAACGCCAGGCCGTGATACCGATACAGCCAGTAGTGCGGAACAAGTGACGACCGGAACGGTTGGGAAGTCTGGCTACAATACACCGGCAATTCTGGCTGCACTGGGCGGGGCGGATAACATTACCTCGCTGGATAACTGTATTACCCGTTTGCGTCTGTCGGTTAACGACATGACAAAAGTGGATACCAATGCGCTGAAGGCCAATCGGGCTATTGGCGTGGTGCAGTTAAATCAGCATAACTTGCAGGTTGTGATTGGCCCTCAGGTACAGTCAGTCAAAGATGAACTGGCTACCCTGATGCGAACGGTAGAAGCCTGATATCCTGCCCCCTCTTGTGAGGGGGTTTTTACTTTAAGGATGAGCGTTATGTTTGATTTTTCAATGGTTGTGGATCGCCACGGAACCTGGTGCACACAGTGGGATTATGTTGCTGACCGCTTTGGTGCTGCTGACCTGCTGCCATTTACGATATCCGATATGGATTTCGCTACCGCTCCCTGCATTACAGAAGCTCTGCACGCACGTATTCAGCATGGTGTTTTCGGTTACAGCCGCTGGAAGAATGATGAATTCCTTGCAGCGGTTGCGCACTGGTTTCAAAAACGCTTTAACAGCCATCTGGATAAAGAATCCATTGTTTATGGCCCTTCCGTGATTTACATGGTTTCCGAGCTGATTCGCATCTGGTCAAAACCGGGGGAGGGCATTGTTGTCCATACGCCTGCCTATGATGCGTTTTATAAAGCGGTGGAAGGGAATCAGCGTAAGGTTGTTCCGGTTGCGCTGGATAAAACGGCAACAGGCTGGCAGTGCGATATGACGAAGCTCGAAAGCGTACTGGCCAAACCTGAGAACAGGGTGTTACTGCTGTGCAGCCCCCAGAACCCAACGGGAAAAGTCTGGACGCGTGAGGAATTACGCACGATGGCAGAATTGTGCGCACGTTATGATGTTGCTGTGATCAGTGATGAAATCCATATGGATATGGTCTGGGGCAATCACCAGCATACACCGTGGAATGAGGTGGCACAGAATCAATGGGCGCTGCTGACCTCTGGCTCCAAGAGCTTTAATATTCCGGCGCTGACAGGCGCTTATGGTTTAATTGGTGATGCGCCGAGCCGGGCAGCTTATCTGGAAGCGTTAAAAGGTCGGGACGGTTTGTCATCACCTTCTGTACTGGCACTGACTGCACATATCGCCGCCTACCAGCAAGGTGAACCATGGCTTGATGCGTTGCGGGCTTATCTGCAAAACAATCTCCGCTTTGTTGCTAATGAACTGAACAGAGCCTTCCCACAGTTAAACTGGCAGCTACCAGAAGCCACTTATCTGGCGTGGATCGATCTTCGCCCTTTAAATCTTGATGATAAAGCGTTGCAAACGGTACTGATTGAGCAGCAAAAAGTCGCCATTATGCCGGGATACACCTATGGAGAAGAGGGGAAAGGTTTTGTACGCCTGAATGCGGGATGCCCGCAAAGTAAGCTGGAACAGGGCGTACAGCGGTTGATTGCGGGTATTAATGCGTTGTTGTGATTGAATGGCATCAGACATTGCGACAGTTATCAGTTTTTTGTTTGAGAATATAACGCGTTAACTGGATAACAGGCAGCAAAAAGCCCCGAACGGGGCTTTATTTGATGACAGTAAATGCGGGTTTGATCCTGGTTCTTTTAGGTCGATTTACCACCAGAGAACGCCCAACATATTGGCCATTAACAAGCATGATTTCACCCGACTCTAGCTTGTTCTTCAAATCCTGGCCTGCTGTCTGATTGAGTCGCTGACCCATCTCTAACGTGAGATGCTCAATTGAGGTCATACAACCGTTAATAGTTTTGAGTTGTGACGACATAACCTCTTCCTCCTGTCAAAGTATCGCGAAACGCTTCCCAGCCTTCAAAATACTCATAAAATAGCTTACTTTTAGCTTTACCATTTAAACCTAACAGACCATCGTATAGATCCATCAGATCTGTTTTACGTAAATGTGCTCTGTCTTCTGCAGCGGAGAAAATGTAAGCGCCCGCACGGCAGATACTATAGTGTTCAAGAATTATACTTGCAACATTGAACAAAATACGACCGCCACTAAGCCCAGCATGTTTAATATGGCCGAATCCTCTAAAATCAATGACTTCATTGCTGATAGGGTTTAGTTCAACCTCATCAAAGAGAACAGCCCAAACACCGTGTGTTGGATACCTAAATGCGGGGTTAGCGGTCAGGATGTCTGTATTTTTACTCACAAGATCTTGCATGGTTTCAACATACTCGAAACCAACACCAAATACTTTACTCCCAGTTGAAAAAAGTCGATGAACCATGCCTTCCCCATACTGGCAGTTAAAAAGTGGCTCCCATTGAAGATGACGATTCAAAATCACCCCTTTGAAAAAAAATATATTATTCAATGAAATACAGAAATAAAATTAATTATGATATTTGCAGCTATTAATATAAAAGAGAGTATCTGCGAATATTTTATTTATCATAAAATTACGAAATAAGGAGAGTGAAATATACGAATTGTTGATAGGAGAAAGTTCAGGATGGCAGCAGGAGGGAGAATGTTGATGAAGACATTCTTCAGGAAAAGTGAACAGCACTGTTGCTTCAGGTCGCCCCATCCACAACAGCACTAACCTTGTCACGAGGCTAACGCAATAGCCTCGTATTATCTTTTACAGTACCAGACCCGCAATCGCGGCTGACAGCACGCTCACCAGCGTTGAACCGTACAGCAACTTCAGACCAAAACGGGAAACCACATTTCCCTGCTCTTCATGCAGGCCTTTAATCGCACCAGCAACAATACCAATAGAAGAGAAGTTCGCGAAGGAAACCAGGAACACGGACAGGATACCCTCTGACTGTGGTGATAACTGGCCAGCAATCTTTTGCAGATCCATCATCGCCACAAACTCATTGGAAACCAGTTTGGTGGCCATAATGCTTCCTACCTGAAGCGCTTCGCTGGCAGGTACGCCCATCACCCAGGCAAACGGGAAGAACACGTAACCGAGGATGCCCTGGAAGCTGATACCAAAAATCGTATCAAACAGTGCATTAATACCGGAAATCAACGCGATAAAACCAATTAGCATGGCAGCAACGATCACCGCCACTTTGAAACCGGCAAGGATGTATTCACCCAGCATTTCAAAGAAGCTCTGGTTCTGATGCAGGTTGCCCAGCTTCAGATCGTCTTCGTGTTCGACGCGATAAGGGTTGATCAACGACAGAACAATAAAGGTACTGAACATATTCAGAATCAGTGCGGCAACCACATACTTCGGTTGCAGCATGGTCATGTAAGCACCCACAATCGACATGGAAACGGTAGACATCGCGGTCGCTGCCATGGTGTACATACGGCGCTCAGACATTTTGCCCAGAATATCTTTATAGGCGATAAAATTCTCTGACTGTCCCAAAATCAGCGAGCTTACCGCGTTAAATGACTCCAGTTTACCCATGCCATTGATCTTTGACAGCACAGTACCGATAGCCCGGATAATGATGGGCAGAATACGGAAATGCTGCAAAATCCCAATCAGCGCAGAGATAAAGACGATAGGGCACAAGACATTAAGCCAGAAGAAGGCCAGTCCTTTGTCGCTCATATTGCCGAAAACAAAGTTTGTCCCTTCTGCTGCGTACTTCAGCAATTTTTCAAAGAGATCAGAGAACCCTTTAACGAACCCGAGGCCGACTTCAGAGTTCAGGAAGAACCAGGCCAGCAGAACTTCGATCACTAAAAGTTGGATAACAAAGCGGATGCGGATATTTTTTCGGTCACGGCTAACCAACAAGGCCAACAACGTAACCACCACCAGCGCCAGTGCAAAGTGCAAAATGCGGGACATGTATGCTCCAATAATTTGAGGGCAGTTATATTTGGTTGCACATTCTATGTAACAAGATTTGGAAAAACGAGACTTAATCCACAATATCATAATTCACTATTGCAGCTTTTTGCAGAAAAGCGTGAAACATCACAGGATTTTCCCGTGTCTGTGCAATTTTTGCACACAATGCATCCACCGCTTCTTAACTACTTAGCCTAATCCCACGCAAAAAGCGATGAAAAAAACATCGCTTATTGGGTAAATCGTTCCGAAAAATCCAGGGTTGAAAGGTGTTGCTCAATTTTTAGCTTTATCGTATTTTATCTAAAAGTATAGCAATGGCTATACTTCTTGGTACGGGCTATCACAGCGATACACAATAACCAGCACAAGCGCTTTGGGTAATCCTTATCATAGAGAGCGAAGCAGATTTTCAATCGCAGATAAGAGGTCATAACAATGTCGGAAAGCCGCACGGTAGAACAAAATGTTCGCAACAACCGTAAAATTAAGTTCGCCTTGATGGGGCCTGCTTTTATTGCGGCGATTGGTTATATCGACCCGGGTAATTTTGCCACCAATATCCAGGCGGGGGCTTCCTATGGTTACAAACTGCTGTGGGTGGTGGTCTGGGCGAATATCATGGCAATGGTGATCCAGTTGATGTCAGCCAAATTGGGCATTGCCACAGGCAAAAACCTCTGTGAACACATTCGTGATCGTTTCCCCCGCCCGGCGGTCTGGTTTTACTGGGTGCAGGCAGAGATTATCGCGATGGCGACTGACCTTGCCGAGTTTATCGGTGCGGCCATTGGCTTCAAGCTGTTACTGGGTGTCAGCCTGTTACAGGGAGCGATGCTGACTGGTGTGGCGACGTTCCTGATCCTTATGCTGCAAAACCGCGGACAAAAATCGCTGGAACTGCTGATTGGTGGATTACTGCTGTTTGTTGCGGCCGCGTATATTATTGAGCTGTTTTTCTCACAACCCCGGATGGTGGATTTGGTCCAGGGGATGGCTGTCCCCTCGTTGCCTGATTCCGATGCCGTATTGCTGGCGGCTGGAGTATTAGGCGCAACCATCATGCCGCATGTTATTTATCTGCACTCCTCGCTGACGCAAAACGCTACGCGTGGCACACGTCATGAACGTTATAGCTCGACGAAACTGGATGTGGCGATTGCGATGACCATTGCTGGTTTCGTTAACCTGGCGATGATGGCAACAGCGGCAGCGGCGTTCCACTTCAGCGGACATAGTGGCATTGCTGAACTGGATGAAGCTTATTTGACGCTCGATCCTTTACTGGGGAAAGCCGCGGCACTGGTCTTTGGTTTAAGTCTGCTGGCTGCGGGGCTTTCTTCAACCGTGGTTGGTACGATGGCGGGGCAGGTGGTGATGCAGGGGTTTATCCATTTCCATATCCCCTTGCTGCTGCGCCGGGTCATCACCATGTTACCGTCGTTCATTGTTATTCTTGCCGGATGGGAACCTACTCGTATTCTGGTGATGAGTCAGGTTCTGCTGAGCTTTGGTATTGCTCTGGCGTTAATCCCACTGCTGGCTTTTACTGGCAATCGTGAACTGATGGGCGGTATGGTGAACTCCCGATTAATGCAGAATACCGGTCGTCTTATCGTGGCTGTCGTGGTACTGCTGAATGGTTACCTGCTGGTGGAGATGATTCACGGTTTGTAAGTAAAATCAAACCGGGACAATGTGTGATAAAGATTGTCCCGGTGAACGGTATTAATGGTGGTGATGTCCCCTGTCGTGCCACCGGTGTTCTTTTTCCCAGTGGTGGCGACGCATTTCCTGATGGCGACGCCATTGCTCATGACGCCACCAGCGCCCATTGCCATAGCGATAGTGGTTGCGCCACCAATAGTCATCACGCCAGCGCCCACCGTCCCAGTAGCGTCCACGATCATCACGATCGCCAAGATGCAAAATAATACCCGGTGCCAGATCAATGGTTGCGCTGGTCGCTTGTGCTGTCTGTATTGTCAGAGGGGATAAACAAGCCAGCAATGCGGCAAGCAATAAAAAACGTTTTTGTTTCATTTTTGTCTCCTTATCAGCGGCCAGATTTCTCTGGCGCTGAGCAGCATATAAAGCATGTGTAAAAACTGCACCTGATGGAGTCTGAAAATCAGGATAAAAGGGATGTTTTGGGATTTATCCGTAGCAATTGCGTGGATGTGATGCAATACCTGCTGCTCAGACTGCCTGCATCAGCAGGCAGTTTGTTGATTATCAAGCCAGAATGGCAGCAATGTGTGCCAGTTCTTCCTGACTAAAATCACGATTACCCAGCATCCCGACAGCATCATCAATCTGGCTGGTTTTGCTGGCACCGATCAGAACAGAGGTCACGTGACCGCCTCGTAATACCCAGGCCAGAGCCATTTGTGACAGTTTCTGCCCGCGCTGTTGTGCCAGTGTATTCAGGCGGCGGACCTTATCCATTTTATCCTCAGTGAGTTGCTCGCTATTGAGGAAACGGCTGCCACTGGCAATACGGGAATCTTCCGGGATCCCATTGAGGTAACGATCCGTTAAAATGCCACCCGCCAGAGGCGAAAAGGCAATACTGCCAACACCTTGTTCGGTAAGCACATCCAGCAGACCTGCTTCTGGCGTTCTTTCAAACATTGAGTATTTAGGCTGATGGATAAGGCAGGGAGTCCCCAGCTCTTTCAGGATGGTAATCGCTTTTGCCGCCAGCTCTGCCGGATAATTAGACAGGCCAACATAAAGCGCTTTCCCCTGGCGTACCACATGATCAAGCGCCGCCATGGTCTCTTCCAGCGGCGTTTCCGGATCCGGACGGTGATGATAGAAGATATCAACATACTCCACACCCATCCGTTTCAGACTCTGATCAAGGCTGGAAATAAGATATTTACGTGAACCCCAGTCACCATAAGGCCCAGGCCACATGGTGTAACCCGCTTTGGTGGACAATACCAGTTCATCACGCCATGGCAGAAAATCTTCCCGCAAAATACGACCAAAGTGTTCTTCTGCTGATCCTGGTGGTGGCCCATAATTATTGGCCAGATCGAAGTGAGTGATACCGTTATCAAAAGCATGGCGTAGCAGTGCCCGACTGGTATCTACTCGCGTGCTGTCACCAAAGTTATGCCAAAGCCCCAGAGAGATCGCCGGGAGCCGAAGGCCACTGCGACCACATCGGTGGTAGGTCATCGTGTTATAACGATTATCATCTGCCTGATAAAACATAGAAAAATCCCGTTAGTTAACAGAAATATTAAGGCGTGGTCAGTTAGTGTATACGGTTACATTGACAAAAATAGCGCCCCGGATCGCAACTTTTTGTGAGCAACAAAGGATTTTAATCGCAGCAACTTCCTTATCTTTTCGCTGAGCGTTGTTGTTTTCGCAGGGGAAATTTATAGTGTGGTGACTTGACGTAATCGGAGCAAAATAATAATGACCCTGTATGCTTTGGTAGGTGATGTCGGTGGCACTAATGCGCGCCTGGCACTCTGTAATCTTGAAAGTGGTGCGATTTCACAAGCCAAAACTTTCTCCACTGCGGATTATGACAGCCTGGAAGTGGTGATCCGTACCTGGCTTGATGAACAGCAGCAGGAGATCCACGATGCCTGTATTGCTATTGCCTGTCCCATCACTGGCGATTGGGTGGAAATGACCAACCATGACTGGGCTTTTTCTACCCGTGAAATGCAGGCCAGCCTTGGGCTAAAGCATCTGGAAGTTATTAATGATTTTACGGCTGTTTCTATGGCTGTACCAATGCTGCAAGAGGAACACCTGCTGCAATTTGGCGGGAAAGCGCCGGTCGGGAATAAGCCGATTGCGATCTATGGTGCCGGAACCGGGCTGGGTGTTTCCCATTTAGTGCATGTTGATCAACGCTGGATCAGCCTGCCGGGTGAAGGGGGACATGTGGATTTTGCGGCAAACAGCGAAGAAGAAGCACAGATTCTTGGCGTTCTGCGTGCAGAGTTAGGGCATGTTTCTGCCGAACGTATTCTTTCAGGCAGTGGGCTGGTTAACCTGTATCGGGCAATCGTTAAATCTGATGGCCGGATACCGGAAAATCTGCAACCCAAAGATGTGACTGAACGGGCGCTGGCTGATAGCTGTACGGATTGCCGCCGTGCTCTGTCGATGTTCTGTGTGATTATGGGGCGATTTGGTGGCAACCTGGCCCTGAATCTGGGCACGTTTGGCGGTGTGTTTATTGCGGGTGGCATTGTGCCGCGCTTCCTTGATTTCTTTAAAGCATCTGGTTTTCGAGCTGCTTTTGAAGATAAAGGTCGCTTTAAAGAGTATCTCCATGATATTCCGGTTTATCTGATCACCCATGAACAACCTGGCCTGCTGGGAGCAGGTGCCCACCTGCGACAAACTCTGGGGCAGGTACTGTAACCACTTCAGCGAGAGATCTATGCAACTGACTTCTGAGCGTTTAATCCTCACCCGTCTTCAGCCTGAAGACTGGCAGCTTTTTTTGCAGGTACACTGTGATGAAGTCAGTATGCGGTTTATCAGTGAAGTCCCACAACTGGCAGATATCCGGCAGCGTTTTCAGGATCGACTTCCTCCCTGGCAGATCACCAGTTTTCATATGCTGTGTC